>Ga0102950_1000312_pt1 | contig 13098 bp, 8 predicted proteins | sample SalPon2A_B_D2_MG_FD_78505 | JGI IMG/M metagenome (GOLD analysis project Ga0102950, IMG submission 78505) | Soil microbial communities from South San Francisco under conditions of wetland restoration - Salt Pond MetaG R2A_B_D2_MG | ecosystem: Environmental > Terrestrial > Soil > Wetlands | place...
CACTCTCAGTTTTATATCTCGCTTTGCTGCCAAGGTATTGTTTAAAAGGGTGAAGTTCACAAATATAAAAAGCTCCGTTGGCTTTTAATTTTTTTCCGGCTTCACTAAAAATGAAATTCAAATCGGAAATATGTTCAAGTACAAGACTGCATGAAATTAAATCGGCAGAGTTATTTTTTAGCTTCCAGGGCTTTGTTATGTCTAACTCTAAAAAATTTACTTTTTCTGATTTTATTTTCTTTTTTGCTTTTGAGATCATTTCTTCGGAAAAATCAACAGCAATTAAATGTTTTGCTCGTTCAGCAAGCCATTTAGTATTTTTTCCTGTTCCGCATCCTAATTCAATTACATCGTTAAATTTATAGTTCATTAATATTTTTCTAGCGGCAGTCTTTTCAAGATCACGGGTTTTGTTTTCCATTAAATCATAATTTTCTGCCCAAGCGTTGTATGAGTCTTTGATAGACATAGTTTGATTATTCCGAAGTGAAAAAGTTTTTTAATTTATCCTTAAACTTAAATCCTCCAAAATAACTTGTCAAATAATTCTTAAGAGCTATAACTACAAGTTATACAAGATAATTAAATTGAATTTGAATTGGCCTGCCTTCTAAGATACTTTTGGGCTTTATTTTATTGAATTAAGAAAATTAAAAAACCAGGAATGAAATGAGCAGCATAATTACTGATGAAAAAAACAATAAACAAATACTTGACGGTAGAAATAATAAAATACAGAAAGTTGTATTTGTTCTTGCAATAATATTTTGTTTAACTCCTTTTGCTTCACCGCCCATAGCTTTGGCAATTGGAATTATTTTGGCTCTTACAATCGGACACCCTTATATTCATTTAAATCATAAAGCCACAAAAATTCTGCTGCAAGTTTCTGTAGTTGGACTGGGTTTTGGGATGAACCTTGGCAAAATTATGCGAGTTGGCAAGGAAGGAATAATGTTTACTATAGTTTCAATTTTCGGAACTCTTACATTAGGATTTCTCATAGGTAAGTGGCTGAGTATTCATAAAAAAACATCTCATCTCATTGCTTCCGGTACGGCAATATGCGGCGGCAGTGCAATTGCGGCTGTTGGTCCAATATTAAATGCTAATGATCAGGAAATGTCCGTTGCACTTGGTACGGTATTCATTCTTAATTCTATTGCATTATTTATCTTTCCTATTATCGGGCACGTAATTAAATTAACGCAAACGCAATTCGGATTTTGGGCGGGAATTGCAATTCACGATACCAGTTCTGTTGTTGGAGCTGCAGCCAAATACGGAAATACCGCACTTCAGATCGCTACAACGGTTAAGCTGGCCAGAGCATTATGGATTGTGCCGGTTGCTCTTTTAACATCTTTTCTATTTAAGGGAAAATCTAAAAAAATTTCTATACCATATTTTATATTTTTGTTTATTCTCGCCTCAATTTTGAGAACTTATATTTCCCAGGTTGCTGCTGTTTCTGAGCATATTGTTCATGCAGCCGAAACAGGATTAACAATAACTTTGTTTTTAATTGGTGCCGGACTTTCAAAGAACGTGATAAAATCGGTTGGTGTAAAACCTTTAATTCAGGGAATAATTTTGTGGGCAATAATTTCAGTAAGTTCATTAATGATTATTATACACTTAGTACATTAAGTATAAACAAAAATCATTTCCCTAAAAATTCTTTTAAATAAATTATTCATATATCTATTTGTAATATTTTTAATTATTTGAATTGATGTGTGAATAATATATTTTTCACTTCGTATTACCTTCAAAATAGAATTTGAATTAATAACGTGGAGAATAAAAGATGAAATCCGGGCATCCTTCCATTCATAAATTCAGCATGTTTATTCTACTTATAGTCTTCTTAATTATATCGGGAAATGTCTATCCGCAAGACGATTCATTATACATATCTAAGAATTTTACCAAGCATGAATATATGATTCCTATGCGGGATGGAGTAAGACTTTTTACAGTAGTTTATTCACCTAAAGATACAACGAAAGCTTATCCTATTTTATTAAATAGAACTCCTTATAGTGTTGGACCATATGGTGAGAACAAATTTAAAAAAGAACTTGGTCCGTCTCGTAAGTTTGAAAATGAAGGTTACATTTTTGCATATCAGGATGTTCGCGGCAAATTTATGTCTGAAGGTACCTTTATTGAAATGAGACCGTACATTGAAAATAAAAAAAGCAAAACTGATATTGATGAAAGCAGCGATACTTATGATACCATAGATTGGTTAATAAAACATGTTCCAAATAATAACGGCAAGGTTGGAATTTACGGAATTTCTTATCCCGGCTTCTATGCTGCCATGGCCGCCATTGATGCACACCCGGCTTTGGTTGCTGTTTCTCCGCAGGCTCCTATTGCCGATTGGTTTATTGATGATGACTTCCATCGTCACGGGGCTTTCTGGCTTCCACATGCTTTCTGGTTTTATACTTTTTTCGGATTGCCGAGGCCTGAACCGGTTGATCATTGGCCGGAAGCGGCTTTTAAAACGACAAATCCGGATGGATATGATTTCTTTTTGAAAATGGGTTCATTTAAAAATACTAACGATAAATTTTATAAACATAAAATTCCCTTTTGGGATACAATGATGGCTCATCCTAACTATGATAAATTCTGGCAGGCAAGAAATACGTTACCGCATTTTAAAAATATTAAACCAGCAGTTATGACCGTAGGCGGATGGTTTGATGCAGAAGATCTTTACGGCGCATTGAATACTTATAAATCCATTGAGAATAAAAACAAAATTAATCATAATACATTAGTTATGGGTCCGTGGTTTCATGGGGGATGGGAAAGATCCAAAGGTGATTTGCTGGGTGACATCCATTTCGGAAGCAACACAAGCGAGTTTTATCAGGACAGCATCGAATTACCATTTTTCAATTATTATTTAAAAGGGAAAATCAATCACAATTTACCTGAAGCTTATGTCTTTGAAACTGGATCAAATGAGTGGAAAAAATTTAATTCCTGGCCGCCCAAAAATGTAAAGCGGGAAAATTTATATTTTCATAAAGGAAAAAGTTTATCATTTGAAGTTCCGAAAATTAAAGGTAAATCATTCGATCAATACATAAGCGATCCATCGCACCCCGTTCCATATACACAAAATATTACGGAAGAAATGATCCGTAGTTACATGGATGAAGACCAGAGGTTTGCATCTAAAAGAAATGATGTCCTTGTTTATGAGACTGAACCGCTTGATAAAGATGTTACAATTGCCGGTCCGATTGAAGCGAATCTTTTTGTATCTACCTCCGGAACCGATGCTGATTGGATTGTAAAATTTATAGATGTTTTCCCCGATACGGCAAGCGATTATTTACCCAATCCCTGCGAAGTGAAGATGGGCGGTTACCAAATGATGGTTCGCGGAGATATAATGCGCGGCAAGTATCGGAATAGTTATTCAAAACCAGAACCTTTCGTTCCAAATAAAATTACTAAAATAAGTTTTCGTCTGCAGGATATTTTGCATACATTTAAAAAAGGCCACAGAATTATGGTACAGGTTCAAAGCAGCTGGTTTCCTCTTGCCGACTTAAATCCCCAAAAATTTGAGAACATTTATTTTGCAAAAGACAGTGATTTTCAAAAAACTACACAAAGGGTTTTTCATTCTAAAAAATATCCATCTGGTTTGAAAATATTAATCCTTCAATAATATTCTCGGAAATAAATTATGATTATAGATAACATTAAAAATTTTTCTTTGTACAAAAACCTCGGCGAAGGAATAAACAAAGCCCTTCGATTTTTGAACGAAAATGACTTCAGTAAAATACAGGACGGCCGTTATAATATAGACGGTGACAATGTATTTGCTTTGGTAAATAGATATAAAACAAAAAGGTTTGAAGAAGCTGTTTGGGAATCTCATCAAAAATATATTGATGTTCAATTTGTTGCAGAAGGAATTGAGAAAATTGGATATTCGATACTGGAAAATATGAAGGTTAATAAAGTATATGATGAAAATAAAGATATTCAATTTTTAGACGGCGTTGGAGATTTTATTACACTTGGAAAAAATAATTTTGCAATTTTATATCCTTCGGATGTGCATATGCCCGGAATTTCGGCAAATGAATCTGGAGAAGTTCTAAAAGTAGTAGTAAAAGTTAAAATATAATTAAGAAAATCTTAAGTGAAACAGATCATCCTGTAAAAAAATGAACGCTAGCACTTATTGAATTTTCTTCTATTTAACTAATAAAATATTTATATTGAATTAATTCATTTCAAATAAAATAAGTTATTACTATTAAGTATCTTAAAAGGTAGGTCATGCCGGAAAGATAATCTCACTTTAATAGATTCTAAGCGGAACATATCAAATAATCTTATTTAACAAACTTGCAAAGGAAATAATCATTGCTTAAACAATTATTCAGAACGAAAAGTCTTGATGCATTGGTAAGCGAGGGAAAAGAACCGGAGCATCAGCTTAAACGCGCACTTGGTGCATTTGACGTTGTAATGCTGGGAATCGGCGCGATAATCGGAGCTGGTATTTTCGCAACCATAGGAACTGCCGCAGCCGGTGATGCCCTGAGACCTGGAGCCGGGCCGGCACTGATGCTGTCATTTGTCCTTACTGGTGTTGCGTGCGGATTTGCTGCCTTATGTTATGCCGAATTTGCATCAATGGTTCCTATTTCCGGAAGTGCTTATACATATTCGTATGGAACTTTAGGCGAACTAGTCGCATGGATTATCGGGTGGGATTTAATTATTGAATATGCTGTAGGTAATGTTGCCGTAGCAATAAGCTGGTCGAATTATTTTAAAACATTAGTGTCGGGTTTTGGAATAATAATTCCGGATTGGATGTCAATTGATTATCGAACAGCAGCAAAAATTCCAGGCCTGCTGGAACACGCGCCTCATATTCTAGGCGTTCCAATTGTCTTTAATTTACCCGCATTTTTAATTGTTGCCCTTATAACCGTAGTGCTGGTTATCGGCATAAAAGAAAGCGCAAGGACTACAACAGTTATGGTAATTATAAAATTACTTGTTTTAGGATTATTTGTTGTTGTTGGGTTCTATCACGTTAACCCTGCTAACTGGGTTCCCTTTGCGCCAAACGGCTGGAAAGGAGTTCAGGCAGGGGCAGCGGTTGTATTTTTTGCTTATATAGGTTTTGATGCTGTTTCTACTGTAGCGGAGGAGGTGAGAAATCCCAAGCGGGATATGCCAATAGGTATTATAGGCTCATTAATTATTTGTACAATAATTTATATCCTTGTTGCGGCCGTGTTTACCGGAATCATTCCTTACAAGGTTCTTATAACTAAATTAGCCACAAGTCAATCCGAACCGCTAACATTGGCAATGCAATATGCAAACTTAGGGAAACACGCAGATCTTATAATAGGAATAATTGCATTCGGTTCGGTAATTGCACACACGGCAGTGCTGCTTGTATTTCAACTTGGGCAGCCGAGAATATTTTTCTCTATGGCGAGAGACGGATTGCTTCCCAAGACATTTGCAAAAGTTCATCCTAGATTCAAAACTCCGGTTGTTACTACAATTGTTACCGGCATAGTTGTAGGAGTTACCGCAATGTTTACAACAATAGATGAAATGGTAGACTTAACTAATATCGGAACTTTATTTGCATTTATTCTAGTTTGTGCCGGAATTATTATTATGCGAAAAAAAGACCCGGACAGACCAAGGCCTTTTAAAACGCCATTGGTACCTCTAATACCGGCACTTGGTATTGTTGCTTGTTTTTATTTGATACTAGGTCTGCCCTGGATTACATATATCCGGTTTGCAGGCTGGCTTATTATTGGTATGGTTGTGTACTTTGCTTATGGTTTTAAGCATAGCAGAGTTAGAAAAGATATTGCCAATGAAAGTAATTTACCTAATTGATAAATAATTTATTTTTAGAATTATAATTGAGTATAAAATCAACCGCAAGCCTTGAGCGTGGTTTAGGACTTAAAGAAGCCACTGCTCTTAATATGATTGACATGATTGGGATTGGGCCATTCATTGTCCTGCCTATTGTTATTCAAGAGATGAACGGCCCGCAATGTATGATTGCCTGGGTACTTGGTGCATTGCTTGCCTTTATGGACGGATTTGTCTGGTCTGAGCTTGGCGCTGCTATGCCCGCAGCCGGAGGCAGCTATGTTTTTCTTAAAGAAATTTACGGACCTAAGAGCTGGGGAAAATTATTTTCATTCCTTTTAATCTGGCAGACAATCTTTCAGGCGCCTTTGGTAATTGCATCCGGTTCAATCGGATTCTCTCAATATTTTACTTTTTTAGTTCCGCTCGGCTCTGTTGGTCAAAAGATAATTTCAGGCCTTCTTGTAATCATTTTAGTAATTCTTCTTTACAGAAAAATAACAACTGTAGGAAAAATTTCTGTGCTGCTTTGGATTGGAGTGATTGCAACTGTTCTCTGGCTAATTTTCGGAGGAGTTACCCATTTCAATCCTAAACTTGCTTTTGATTTTCCCAAAGGAGCATTTGATTTTTCTTTTATATTTTTTGTCGGATTAGGCAGCGCATCCGTTCAAACAATATATACTTATTTAGGCTATTATAATATTACAAATCTTGGTTCGGAATTAAAAAACCCGGAAAGAAATATTCCTAAAAGTATTTTTATTTCAATCGGAGGAATTGCGGTTTTATATCTGGCAATGCAGTTAAGCGTGCTTGGAGTAATTCCCTGGCGTGAGGCAATGCATTCTCAATTTATTGTTAGCACATTTGTAGAAAAGATTTATGGCTCCGATGCCGCAATAGTTGCAACCGTATTAATTTTATGGATAGCATTCTCATCTCTTTTTTCAGCGCTGCTTGGATATTCGCGTATACCTTATGCCGCGGCGGTTGACGGAAGTTTTTTTAAAGTGTTTTCTCACGTTCACTCTAAGAAACATTTTCCGAATGTGTCTCTTCTTGTTATTGGCGGAATTGCTTTTGTTTTTAGTTTATTGTTCAAGTTGAAAGAAGTCATCAGCGCAATACTTGCAATGCGAATTCTGGTGCAGTTTATCGGACAGGCTGTTGGAATAATGATTTTAAGAAAAAACAAACCGGCTGATTTTTTCCCGTTCAAAATGTGGCTCTATCCATTGCCTGCATTAATTGCAATATTAATGTGGGTGGGTTTATTCCTTTCAACTGGAATGTATTTTGCTTTGGGCGGAGTTGTTGTTATGGTAATCGGTGCGGCAGTGTTTTTTATACGGTCTAATTATAATAGGGAATGGCCTTTCCACTAAAACTAAACTTGTTCGCACAAATAAATAATCCTTAGAATGTGCAAATCGATATAAGAAATTTCTTTATTGAACTTTTCAAAAATGTTTGATAAAGTTGCTGTGCCTTCTTCTTTAAATGATTCAATAACTTTTTGCCGTCTCTCTTCAGGCAGAGAAAGCATTTCTGCTAATCCATCAAGACTGACTTTTTTCCCTTCGTTTACGTACCGCGCAATGTTGGAGATTATAGTTTGCGGTTTTACATTGAATTCTTTCGACAGTTTATCAATCGAGGCGCCTTTGTTGAATTCTTCGCTGATAAGAACATAACGATAGTCGGAATTATTTTTTGTTTTTTGCCTGCCGGATTTTTTTTGCTGCCGAATGGAGGCTTGCGATGATATATTTTTTCTTTTGCAATAGCTTTTTATTATTGTAAGAAAAATACTACCATAAGTCTCAAGTTTATTTGTTCCGATGCCGCTTATTCTTAAAAATTCATTTTCAGTTTGCGGGTAGTCTGTTGCAATTTGAATTAATGTCTTGTCCGAAAAAATGACATAAGGCGGAATGTTTTTTATATCTGCAAGTTCTTTTCTTTTTTTGCGAAGTAATTCAAACAGATCACTGTCGTATTTGCCTTCACCGTCCGCAAAAAGTTTTAGCTTCCTTTTTGAAACTCTTGGTTCTTTAATAAAGCCTAAGACTTTCTCTTTTCCAAAGAGTATATCATAAGATTTTGGAGTTAGCTTTAAGCTGCCGAATTCCAAATCCCGGATTAAAACTTCCTTGCTTACAAATTGATGGACAAAGGTTTGCCATTGTCTTTTAGTAAATTCTTTCCCTATTCCGTACACGGATAAATTTTGATGACCATTGCTGAATATTCTATCAGATTCTTCGCCCATCAAGACGTTGATAATATAATTTGTGCCGAAAATTTCGCCGGTCCTTTTTACGGCAGAAAGAAATTTTTGAGCCGGGATGGTTATATCTGCCTTTTCCTTTTCTTCAGTAAGGCAGTTATCACACATGCCGCAGTAATCTATTTTATAAAGTTCTCCAAAATAATTGATGAGAGGATGTCTTCTGCAAATTTCGGATTCGGCGTATTTAACCATAGCGTTAAGATGAGCCTTTGCAGCAAGCCTTTCCTTCTCATCTTCTTTTTGATCTATGAAGTAATTTATTTTGGCAATGTCGCCGTAGCCAAATAACAGTAGGCAATCCGATCGTAAGCCGTCGCGACCCGATCTGCCGATTTCCTGGTAATAAGATTCGATATTTTTAGGAAGATCATAATGAACTACAAATCTTACATTCGATTTATTTATTCCCATACCGAATGCGATTGTAGCAATGATGATTTGTATTTCATCTTTTATAAACATGTCCTGATTTTTATTTCGATCTTCATCCGTCATGCCTGCGTGGTACGGTTTTGTTGAAAACCCGAGATAAGACAAATCATCATGCAGGTCATCAACCTGTCTACGGGAAAAACAATAAATAATTCCTGATTGATTTTTATGTTCATTTAAAAAATCAACTGTTTGTTGAAAAGAATTTCTTTTGGGTACTACCTGCAAAAACAAATTTTCTCTATTGAAACTGGCAACAAATTTTTTTGGTGTAATCAAATTCAAATTTTTTGTTATGTCTTCTTGTACTCTGGGTGTAGCAGTTGCAGTAAGTCCGATACAAACAGAGGAAGGGAAATTTTTTCTAAACGCTCCAAGCTGTCTGTATTCCTTTCTAAAATCGTGACCCCATTCTGAAATACAATGCGCCTCATCCACCGTAATGCAATCCAGGCGTATGCTTTTTAACAAATTAGAAATTTCTTCTTTAAGAAGAGACTCCGGCGCTATGTAAAGAAGCTTTACATTATTAGCTTTTACATCTTCAAAGTTCATTTTATATTCGTCAAGCGAAAGGGAGCTGTTCAGAAGTGAAGCTTTAACACCAAGCTGCCTAAGCTGTTCAACCTGATCTTTCATTAAGGAAATAAGCGGAGAAATTACAACGGTTAGTCCTTCAAAAATTAAAGCGGGAATTTGATAGCATAAAGATTTTCCGCCGCCTGTAGGCATAATTACCAACGAGTCATTTTTATTTAAAATGTTTTGTATAATTTCATCCTGAAGCGGCCTGAATGAATCGTAACCGAATGTTTCTTTTAAAATTTGTTTTGCGATTTCCATGTTTTAATTTTATACAGAAAAGAAAACTATTTAGATGACGAGCCCGTAATATACTGATAATTTTTTATATCACTTGCTAAGAACACAAAAGGAGTAAACGCATCAATCTTTGCAGTCATAAAAGAATAAAACAGCATATTACCCCCGTACAATAAGGACCTGGCATCATAGCCAAGTACCCGCAGATAAGCAACAACAAAGGCGCTCATCTGTCCTGAGTAACTATACACGACAATTTTTTTGTTATCGGGCAGCAACTGTAAGTTGTTTGTACTTTTTAAATCTTCCCCGGGAACAAAGGATACCGAATTAGGGAAGCGGCCTTTTGAAACAGGATCCATTGGATTCTGATTGTAAAAGGGCCGGATTCCAAAACAAACAATGTAAAAATTAGAAGCTTCTTCACCATTAAATTCCAGTGCACCGGGCGGATCCACTTTTACATAAGTTTCATTGTCTACAAAACCGGTTTGTAAAATTTCAGCAATTCTATTTTTAACATTGCTTTGAATGGCACTGTTTGAATTTGGAAAGTGTATGTTTGGCAGGTTGGAAAGCGAATCATTAATATAATTGCCAAATGTAAAAAATTGTGTAACCGGACTGTCTCCAATATTTTTTGTCCAAATTTCAGAAAAATTTGTATTCCATTGCGCCATTCCAAAAAGCAACGAATACACATTTTGTATTCCGTATAATCTCAATAAACATGTGTAATAGGAAGATGCCTGGCCATCAGAATTTACTAAAATTATTTTTTGATATTTGCCGGCATCAATTGAGTTAAAGAAATTAATAAGAGAATCATTTTGTATATTAACTGCTCCTGAGATATGCCCAGCAGCATATTCTGATTTTGTTCTTGTATCAATTACTAAATAATTATTTAAGTTATAATAAACCTCATCAACATTTACAACGGAAGGCATTTCTGAGGAATTTATATAGTCACCGCTTTCCTCTAAATAATAGAGAACCTTAGCATTATCGCTAAGTTTTATATCATACATTGTAGATACGTTGTCTTTTAAACATCCCGATATGCCGATGGAAAAAAGAATGATTAAGTATATACCTAATAACTGAAAATTTATTTTCATATTTTTAATTTGTTTTAACATAACTTCCCGATGCAGACCCGATGAATAAACCGATTACATTATTGCCTTTTACATTCCAAACAATCTGGTCTCCACCCTGAACAAAAGCATTGGAAACCGGCTGGTTATTGTTTTTCGTATTAAAATATTTTAAATAGGGCTCATCAAATGCATATGCTCTAACACAACGCGAATCTTTATAAGCATCTGTTAAATATTGATCAGGCATATCTGTTGTACTTACGGAAGTTGTTGTTAAAGTTTGATTGGATGTAGAGCTTACTATTGATAGAAAGTCAGCAGCAGCGGCAATCGAAGAATTATTTGAAGGATTTACAATAGTCCAAACCGCCCCGTACACTTCACCGGGATTTGATTTTATCAACGCATCGATATGTTTATTAGAAAGAGAAGAAGATGTAACTTCGGGTCGATTCGGAATTTTTGTTACTCCATAAATGGATGTGCTGTCTACTTTTGCAAATAGTTCAAAAATATCTCCGGAAGTAATAAAAACATTTCCATACGGTTTGTATATACCGCCCTGATAATAATGAAGAGGAATAATTCTAATTCCATTAATTTTTAAATATGCCGTCACATTCCTTAAAACAGCTTTGTTTGTATCATAAGGTTCATTTACGGGTAGAGTTTTTGTAAAGGAAACTCCTTCAAAATGAGTCCACGCTTTTAATTCGGATCTCACAACGATATATTCTTTTGTGGTTAGCTTGGGGTTTACAACACTAACATCATCGCAGCTTATAAACAGCAGCGAAATAAAAATTAATATGATGTAATAAAATTTAATCATTTCTAAGAAATTAAAATTTTAATGTTACTCCGACTGAAGGAATAAATGGAAATAATGATATCTGTTTCAAGGTGGAAACCGGTAATGTACCCGTAACGTTATTTCCGGTTTCAGAATTATTATCTATTGATGAATAAATTGCAAACGGATTTTTTCTATCATATACATTGTATAAATTTAAATATGTTTCAAATCCCAGGTCATTCCAATTAAATTTATAGGTAACATTTAAATCCAGTTTATGATATGGGGCAAGTGTAAACCCGTTCCGCTCCGTATAATTAAATTGTAAATTTGGTTGTTCGTTTATTCCAACGGGCTGGAACTGATATTGACCTGTCGGGACAGTAAATCCCTGTCCGCTTGCATAAACCCAATTTAATCCCGCGCTCCAATTATCGTTAAATTCATAGGCAAGAACTAATGATACATCATGCCGCCTATCGTACCGCGGATAAAAAACTTTGCCTGCATTTAGGTCATCATATTTTCTTCTTGTCCACGATAAAGTATAACCGATCCAGCCGGTAAATTTTCCGGTAGTTTTATATGCGAAAAATTCAACTCCGTATGCTTCACCCTGGCCATTCGTAAAAAGATTTTCAATAGGATCTCCTAATTTATAATCTGTAGAATTTTTAAATTCATACAGATTAAGCATGTCTTTATAATATCCTTCGATTGAAAAAATATATTGCTTGTTGAACAGATTGTAATTTAACCCTATTACATATTGAGTGGATTTACTCGGTGCAATTTTCTCCGACGAGGGATACCATAAATCAGTCGGGAGAGAAATATCATTTCTGACTATCAAATGAAGAAATTGATGCGCAACGGCGTATGCAGCACTAAAGGATAAATTATCGTTAACAATAATTTCGGCTGATAGCCTGGGCTCAACATTAAAATACTTTTTCGACTTAAAATAATAGCCCCTAAGACCCATGTTTGTTCTTAACCAATTAAATACTTTTGTTTCATCCTGAATATAAAGAGCTGTTTCCATTGCAAATATGTCCGGAAGCTGGTTAAGCGTTGTTTCAATTAAAGGATTATAAAAGCTGCTGTATATTAATGCGTAATCATGAAATGCCATTTCAGTACCGATTTTCATTGTATTATTTGCATCCCAATAAATCTCCGCATTTATTTTTGCAAATACATCTTTCAGCTTAGAAAGCGCAAAATAATTATTAAGGGATTTTAGCGAAGAGTTATCTTCTAAAATGGACTGGGATTCATAATCAATATAGCTTAACGAGCTTATAATAAATAATGATTTAGAATTAATATGCTGCCACGAAATATTTGCAAAAGCATTTTTCCATTTAATATTGTAGTCAACTCCACTGCTGTTTATTGAGTTATATAAATCATCCTGACTGTATAAACCGCTTAGTGAATATATATCCGAAGATGAAGGTGTAACGGTAATTTTTGTATTAAGGTTATAAAAATTATACCGCGGAATTATATTACTGCGCAAAAATTTATTTTCGATAAAATCATAATACATTTTTTCGCCGGATAACATATAGGTTGTATTCTTATTTAGAGGGCCTTCGACCATAAAACCGGAATTAATTGCACCGAGACTCAGCTTTCCTTTTTCCTTTTCTTTCGTTCCTGATCGAAGCATAATATCTAAAACGCTGGAGAGTCTGCCTCCGTATTCAGCAGGGAAGGCTCCTTTGATTAGG
>Ga0102950_1000315_pt1 | contig 13081 bp, 10 predicted proteins | sample SalPon2A_B_D2_MG_FD_78505 | JGI IMG/M metagenome (GOLD analysis project Ga0102950, IMG submission 78505) | Soil microbial communities from South San Francisco under conditions of wetland restoration - Salt Pond MetaG R2A_B_D2_MG | ecosystem: Environmental > Terrestrial > Soil > Wetlands | place...
ATCTACGACAATACGTTCATGTGGCAAAAGAGCAACCAGCCTACGGAGCGCTTTGTGGGATCGGCAAGCTATCAGCTTCCCTTCGGCAAGGGCAAGATGTTCCTGAATTCCTCGTCCGGCATATTGAATGCAATTGCGGGCGGATGGACGATAACTCCGGTCTTTACCTTTATTGGGGGAGATTACCCAAGGTGGGGTGGCCAGCCACAAACCAACTACCAGACCTCTGACAATGCGATTCAAGTCAGCGACCCCTGTGCGAATATCCCGTCTGGTTACTATTTCAACCCCAATGCTTTCCAGCCGCTACCGTCGAACACTTATGTGCTGCGGACAAATCCCATACAATTCGGATGCATCAAGGGTCCGTCGTTTTTTGACATGGATGCAAGCCTCATGAAGGACTTCCGGCTTTTCGAGAGGTTCCGTGCACAATTGAAGATGACGGCTTACAATGCCACCAACCATCTGAACCTTGGAGACCCGAATACCAGCGTCGGTTCTGGGAACTTCGGTCGCGCATTGTTCCAAGGTGCTCCTGGCGGCACTTTCGGTGCTCAGACCGGGTCAGAGGCCACTTTTGGCCGCCAGGTTGAGATCGGGCTCAAAATCCTGTTCTAGACTTTCTGCCGGCGCTGCTCCTCGGTGGGGTTGGGTTGCAAGTGGTAAGAATGGCACCCTGGCCCCAATGCGAAGAGCGGCACACCGGTGGATGGGCGTCGGTTCTTGGTTTTACCGAGGGCTTCAGCTGTCGTGGGGGATTTTGCCCACGCGATGGCTGGAGCCCAACATTAACAGGGAATAGTTTCAAACACCATTCCGCCAACACTGCATTTAAGGTACTGAGGCTGTAGGTTTCATCCTTGCTTCAAGGGCATGGGTTCGGGCGGTGGAAAGAGTAAAGACAGGGTGAGGTCCATCCGAGGCGTGAGGATGGAACAATCGGGGCCATGAGACTTGGCGTGATTTTGGAAGACAGGATCATGCCGGGCGGCCTGACGGCCCAGCCCAATCAGGTTCTCAATTCGGGGCCCGCCTCTAACCGCCTCTCGAAGAATGAGTGGGACTGTACCTTTGCTGGCGTGACGGAACCTTGTAGAGGCTGGTACCACGAAAGCATACAATAGGGCCCATGAAAGCATCCATCTTGTACGTTGATCAAGCTCTTTTCCTGCGTCAGGGAAAGACCCGGCGGCACTCCGCAAAATATCTCCTCGCCTCGGTCGCAGTTTCCGGTGTGATGCTTCTGGGATGCACATGCTTGGCGTTTGCGCAGCGTGCTTCGGTAAAAGCCGCCCGTGAATTGATCGCCCAAGGCCACAATCAAGAAGCTGTCCGCCTCTTGCGGCAGGCCGTCAGAATGAATCCAAAGTCCCCGGATGCACATCTGCTTTTGGGAAGAATGCTGATGCAAGAGGGGAAAGGATGGGAGTCGGTCCAGCAATTGACTGAAGCTGTTCGGTTGCGGTCGGATTCTGCTGAGGCGCAAAGCACGCTGGGTGAAGCGCTCAACTCCTTTGGGGAGCCAAATGCCGCGCGCAAAGCATTGGAGAAAGCCATCTCCATCGATCCTCGCTTCGCACCCGCTCAGGTAAATCTTGGTTTGGTGCTTCTTGAATTCGACGAGGACTCGGCGGCCATGGGGCATCTAAACACGGCTATTCGCCTTTTGGGAAAGAATTCGAAAGCAGCCTACCCGCATTATCTGAGGGCCAAAGCGTACACAGCGCAGAAGCAATTCAAAAATGCGGAAGAGGATTTGAATCAGGCTGTTTCACTGGCGCCTGATTTTCCCGAAGCATGGTCGGATCTTGGAGAAGCGCGAAAGGCTCTCGCCGACAAGGATGGAGCTCTGGCAGCCTTTGAGAAGGCGGTCCGATTGGCTCCTAAGGATCCTGTAGCACAAACCCGGCTGGGATCAGAGCTTCTCGACCAGGGGAAGGCGCATGAGGCTATTCCGCATTTAAGGGAAGCTGCACGCCTGGATCCCCAGAGTCAACCCGCCCTTTGGAACCTGCAGCGGGCGCTCAGCCAGGATGGCCAGCAAGAGCAGGCTGCTGCCATCAGGAAAACATTGGCCGACCTGATGCGCAACAAGGAGGAAGAATCCCGGAACGCCCAGGCTGCAATCCAGCTGAATAACCAGGGCGCTGCCCTTCAGAAAGCCGGAAAGCTTGAAGAGGCTATGGAAAAGTATCGCGAAGCGCTCAAACTGAATCCGAAGCATACGGGAATCCGGCTCAACTATGCTGCGGCGCTGCTTCATCTTGGCCGATGGTCTGAGGGAGTTGCCGAGCTTCGCAAGATCCTTCAACAGGATCCGAACAACATCGCGGCTCGGCAAGCCCTGAACTATGTTCTTGCTCATCCTCTTCCCGGAACGCGCCAGCAGTCCGTTCCTGCTACCGGAGGCGGCGTCCATCATCAAGGTCATCCTCAAGCTCTTGCGGATGGCAGGTTGAAATAGAGTTGAGAGCTTGAACACAGAGCAAAAGGCCGGGGGCGCAAAAAGGGCACACGGCGAGCCGATTATGGCCGTGCTGTTTCCCGTTCCCGTTTTTGAAATGTCTCAATCTGACGGAGTAAACAATTGAGGATGATGAGCCTTTCACAAGAAAAGCAGGACTGGGTTGCTGTCGGAATCCGGATTTTCCCTCGCAGAAATGCGGACTGCAGAAGGTTTACTTTTGCCTCACGGTGCGTGGGCATTTTGGTGGCGCTCCTGTGGTGTGTGACGAGCCTGTCTGCCTCTCAGCGGTCCCCACGCCAAACCAGGTGGCAGGGACGCCAAATTTTTGTGCACCACTGCGCAGTCTGTCATCACGAAAACAGCGGCACGCGCGCCCCGCTGCCGAGCGCGCTTCGCCAAATGACCTCTCAACAAATCCTGCAAGTGCTTGAAAAGGGTGTTATGAAGGCGCAAGGCTCTCAGCTTAAGCCTGAAGAGCGGCAGGCTGTGGCCGATTTCCTGGCCGGGAGGCACCAAACCCTCGCTAAGATTACCACAGGGTTTTGTACGGAAAATTCATCACTGCCTGCAGGAAGCTCGAATTGGAATGGGTGGGGCAATGGTGCCGGGAACGCCCGCTTCCAATCGACAATTGCAGGTGGGCTGGGGCAGGACCAGGTCAAGAATTTGAAGGTGAAGTGGGTATTTGGTTTCCCGGGAGGGGCCAGAGCTCAACCGACAGTTTTTAATGGCCGGCTCCTGGTCGGCAGCAATGCCGGAAGCGTTTTTTCGCTGAACGCGCGGACAGGATGCATCCAATGGGTGTTTAAAGCTTCCACGAGCATCCGAGCCGCCATTTCCGTTTCACCTGATGGCAAATTAGCCTACGTGGGCGACGCAGACTCGAACGTATACGCCATCAGGATTTCGACCGGCAGCCTGGTCTGGAAGAAACATGTTGGCACCCACCCCCTCGCCAGGATCACGGGTGCTCCGCTGCTTTCGGGCGGGCGTCTCTACGTTCCTCTTTCGTCGGGTGAGGAAGGTTCTGCAATCAGCCCGTATTACGCGTGTTGCACTTTCCGCGGAGGGGTTGTTGCCCTCGACGCCGCCAGTGGAAAGCAGATTTGGCATGCCTATGCAATTCCGGCTGCTCCTAAGCGGACGGGCAAAAATGCATTAGGCGTTCCGACATGGGGTCCATCCGGAGCGGCGATATGGTCGGCGCCTACGGTAGACGTCAAGCGTCACGCTATCTATGTTGGAACTGGAAATAACTATTCTGATCCCGCCGACGGCTCCTCCGATGCCATTCTTGCGTTTGACATGAATACCGGGCGACGTCTGTGGTCGAAGCAATTGACTGCCGGTGACAGTTGGACGCTGGCCTGTCTCCCGTCGATATCTCCGGATGGAACGAACTGCCCACCCCGCCCGGGCGACGATGCCGATTTTGGCTCGTCGCCGATTCTGGTTACGCTGCCGCATGGACGAAGCGTGATTGTTGCGGGCCAGAAATCAGGGATGGTGTATGCGTTGGATCCTGACCACCACGGAAAGGTCGTCTGGGAAGCTCGTATCGGCAAGGGGGGCGCGGAAGGCGGCATCGAGTGGGGCGGAGCGGCGGATGGAGAGAGAGTCTTTTTTCCGGTATCCGACTGGAAACGCTCGCAGCCGAATGCCGGCGGCGGGCTGGCAGCTTTCAATGCCGGAACGGGCGCCAAATTGTGGCACGCCGGACCAGTGGATGGCGACTGCGGCGACAGACGGGGATGCAGCGCCGCACAGATTGCTCCCATTACAGTCATTCCCGGGGTAGTCTTTTCGGGATCGATGGACGGCCACTTGCGCGCGTACGATATGCGCAGCGGAAAGGTCGTCTGGGATTTTGACACAGCGCGGAAGTTCGAGACCGTGGATGCCATCCCGGCGCATGGCGGCTCGCTCAATCAAAACGGTCCTGTTGTAGCTGGCGGGATGCTCTACGTCCAAAGTGGAAGTTTTGTCGGCATGCCTGGAAACGTCCTGCTGGCCTTCTCGGTGGATGGGAAATGAAAGCACCTTTGGCTTGGCCTTCGAAGCATTCAACTTCGGAGCGGGGCTTGAGTTGCTGAAAGCGCTTCCGGCTTATTGGGGTTTGTTCCCTTGGCAAGGATCCTAAGGGCTTGATGGTTCCTGGACGCGGGAAGAAAGGAGGGAAATGGAAAGAAGAACCTGTTTGAAAACCATGCTGGCCGCGGGGGCAGGCGCGATGGCGTTGCCGGCTGCCGCGCAGGAATCGGGTACCCTTGCCGGGCGCATCAGGCACACCGATCCCAGCAAGTACCATCGGAGCCGTTCACATAACAGCGCGGGAGACATGGCTTGCGAGCGCCTCCTGCGAAGCAGTGATATGACGACGAACTTATTTTTTATTGACCGTTGCGAAATCATGCCCGGAGGGGGTGTCGGCCACCACTTCCATAATCGCTGTGAGGAAATGTTTATCATCTTCGACAGCGAAGCACAGTTTACGATCGACGGGCGCACGTCCTTACTGAAAGGTCCGGCCGGGGCTCCTTGCTGCATGGGGCATTCTCATGCCATCTATAACCCGACGGACAAGCCGGTGCAATTTCTCAACATCAACGTCTCCGCCGTCAAGGGCCGGTATGACGCGTTTAACCTGAATGACGCCCGCGTCGGCGTCCCTCTCGATCCTATTCCGGTGTTTATGAATGTGCATTTTGGCAAAGAGACATTCAAACGCTCTGCTCGACACCGGCGGCCGAACGAAGTGATGGATGAACCTCGCAATGTTCTATGGCCGATTGAAAACTATCTCGGCGGCCGGGGAACCGTGCACTATCGCCGCTGCCTCCATCCGGAGGTATTTCTCACGAACTGGTCATATATCGATCACCTCATTCTTCCCCCGGGAACCTCGGAAGGGCGCCACCGTCACGTTGGCGTCGAGGAAGTCTATTACGTGATGGACGGCGATGGTGAGTTGCAGCTGGATGGGAAGACTGCCCCTGTTACCAAGGGTGATGTCATACCGGTGTTGCTAAGAGAAGTCCACTCATTCAGCAACCATGGCTCTCAGGATCTCGAACTGATGATCATCGGGGTCGCTGCACAGAAATGGGTGCTGGACACCGAACTCGTGTAGGGATGTCAGGCTTCTGCAGCGCAAGACGGGGCAGCGTCAAGCCGCATAGGTTCCAGAACTCAATCTGGCGCTGCTACATTCATTCGTGACCGCATCGAGGAAAACAAATGGAGCGCAGAACCTATCTGAAGACGATGCTGGCGGGTGCCGGCGCCACGGCACTACCGGCGGCTGCACCAAGATCGAATTCGCTGGCCGCGCGCATCAAGCATACCGACCCCAGTAAGTACCGGATGTACCATTCGCACCAGAATCCCGGTTATATGGCTTGCCAGACTCCCTCGCTTCTGGTCAGCAGTGATTTAACAACCAATCTGTTCTTCCTGGATCGCTGCCGGGTCATGCCTGGAGGGGGCGTCGGGCATCACTTTCACAATCGATGTGAAGAAATGTTCATCATTTTGGATGATGAGGCGCAATTCACGATTGACGGGCGCACGTCCACGCTGAAAGGTCCGGCAGGAGCACCTTGTGTGATGGGCCACTCTCACGCGATCTATAATCCCTCGAATAAGCCGATTGAATTTCTTAACATCAATGTATCCGCGGTCAAGGGCCGCTACGACGCCTTCAACCTTGACGACCCGCGCATCGGGGTTCCGCTCGATCCCATCCCCGTCTTTATGACTATGCGGTTGTATAAAAACCTGCTTCAACCCAGGAAGTCTTATCTGGGTGGCCAGGGCACGGTGAGGTATCGCCGGGCTCTCCATCCGGAAATTTTCCATACGAACTGGTCTTATGTAGACCATCTTCTGCTCCCCGCCGGGGCGTCGGAAGGGCGTCATCGGCACGTTGGCGTGGAGGAAGTTTATTACGTCATGAACGGAAACGGCGAAGTGGAATTGAACAACCAGACGGCTGCAATTCACACCGGTGATGCTGTTCCGGTGCTTCTCCGGGATGTGCATTCATTTCGCAACAACAGTTCCCGGGATCTCGAACTGATGATCATCGGTATCGCTGCACAGAAATGGGTGCTGGACACCGAGGAGGTAAAGTAATGGTGCGGTCGCGTTTTCAACAAGGATTCAAGAACAGATGTTCTGATTCAAGGTGGTGCAACATGTCCAAATGTGGAAGTTCGCCTGTCGTGATGAAACTCCTCGCTGGCTTGATGATCGTTTTGGCCTTGCCTCTTGCGCTTGCAGCGGCTTCCAGGCCCTTGCAGGTTTATTTCATTGACGTGGAAGGCGGCCAGGCGACTTTGTTTGTTTCTCCTTCTGGCCAGTCGATGCTGATTGATACCGGCTGGCCCGACCACAATGGGCGCGATGCCAAGCGCATTGTGGCTGCGGCTCACGATGCCGGGATTCACCAGATTGATTATCTCGTCACCACTCACTACCACGCCGATCACGTGGGAGGCGTGCCGCAACTTGCCGCCCTCATGCCAATCCGCAATTTCGTAGACCACGGCCCGCCGGTGAAAACTTACCGCACCTGGGACCTCTATCATGCTTACCTGAAAGTTCGTGAGAAAGGACATCACATCCTGGCCAAACCAGGCATGCAAATTCCCATTCGCGGGATGCGGGTGACTGTTTTGACCGCGGCGGGCAAGGACATCGGCCAATCTCTGCCAGGCGGCGGAGAGCATAATCCCTACTGCTCTGCACAGGAGCCCAGGAGACTGGATCGTTCAGAAAACGCCCAGTCTATCGGAGTGCTGGTCAGTTATGGGAAATTCCGAATGATCGATCTTGGCGACCTCCCGAGTTGGCCGGGTGAACACGGTCTTGTTTGCCCAACGAACCTCGTGGGCCATGTGGAGGTTTACCTTACCACGCAGCACGCCTATGCCGAGTCGGGCGCGGCGTTTCTGGTTGATGCCCTGAAGCCCATTGTCGCAATCGCCGACAACGGGGCCCACAAGGGCGGAGTTCCCAAAGCGTTCCAGGTAATCCATCATTCGCCAGGATTGGAAGGCTTTTGGGACCTGCACTTCTCCTATTCTGCGGACAAGAACCTCAATGCACGGCCGCCCTTCATTGCCAATCTCACGGACAATCCGGACCATGGCTATTGGATCAAGTTGACCGCCCAGTCGGGCGGGACGTTTACGGTTATGAACCAGCGCAACGGAGAAAGCAAAACGTATCGCCCACGAAAGTGAATGCGAAAGTTTCGCGGGCTCAATCGGCACAAGGGTCTTAATTTGAATAGATCTTTAGGAGCGCCCAAACAAGTATGACGCCGAGCTACATCAAGCAGTCTGTTTCCGTCCCTGCAGACCGCCGTGCCCCGTGGTACAGGAACACCTTTCCAACCTACATGGGAATCTTTCTCTGGGTTGGGTTCTATCTGAAGCTCGCCGCGCCGACCATCGGCAACGCCAGCCTTTCCGTTTGCCTCTGGGGTTTGGTAGTGGCCGGCGTTTTGTGTTTCGCGCTCTACTACTACGTCCCTGCAATGCTGGGAATGAAGACCGGCCATCCTCTCTATGTGGTTGGCAGCTCCACTTTCGGCGCCACGGGTGGCTATCTGTTTCCTGGACTGCTGATGGGATTTTTGCAGTTGGGATGGGTTGCGGTGGTTGCATCCGTCTCTGCGGGCTTCATCCTGGCGGGTCTGCATGAAACCTCAAAACTGCTGTTCACCGTCATCGTGATCGTTTGGATTTACAGCCTCGCATGGGTTGCCATCAAAGGTATTCGTTACGTCGGCCAGGCTGCCAAGTATTTGAATTGGATTCCGCTCATCATGATTGTCATTGTATTTTGGACCAACAGGGCGGGCATTGCGCGTTACACCCCTCCACACAACAACTCCCTTGCCGGCTTCATGGGTGTGCTGACCATCGTGATCGGCTACTTTGCGACAGCCGGAGCGGCGGGTGCTGATTTTGGAATGAACAACCGCAACCCAAAGGATGTAATTCTCGGCGGCCTTTTTGGCGTTGTTCTGGGCGTAGTCATCGCCGGTGGCCTGCCCATCCTTTCCGTGGCGGGATACATCGGCAGAGGGGCGGGCCCGCCGAGTTATGACTACTCCGCTGCCATCGCCAGTGTTGGAGCTTTGGCTCCCATCATGTTCTTCCTTTTTGCTGCGGCGTCGATGGTGCCGACGTGCTTCTCGTCCTTCATTGCGTCGAACAGCTTCAGCACCATGCTGCCCCGGATTCCGCGAGGGGTCTCAACGCTTGCGGGCGTGACGCTCAGCGCCATCCTTGCCATCACCGGAGTAGCTGCAAACCTTGTAGGCTTCTTCACGGTTGTGGGCGCTTCTTTTGGACCCATTTGTGGGGCCATGGCTGCAGATTACCTTCTTGCGGGAGGGCGATGGTCAGGACCGCGCAGGGGAATCAACTGGGCAGGTTATATCGCCTGGGCCATTGGCTTCCTGGTTGGTGTTCCCGACCACTTGCCGGGTGTGCCGGCCGGATGGGTCCGAGCCGACAACCCTGCAATGCTGTACTCATTTATCGTTGGCTTTTTCGTCTATCTGGCTCTGGCCGCAACGGGATGTCGCCCCCCGGTCATCGGCAAGGAGGAAGCCGGACCTGCCGCCGCCGCGAGCAGTGCCGCATGAAGGCCACGGCCACGGGAGGATTTCAAGCTTCAGAAGAATGCCGTTCGCTGGCTCCTTAAGGCCATTTGACCAACGAGCCAACAGCGGGAAAAGTCGAGGAGGTGTTAGATGGCTGGAACTCTGAAAGTAGTAGACGCTCACGCACACCTGGGAGAATGTTGCGTTTTCGGGTTACTGAGCACCGAGGAAGAATTGATCCGCAGGATGGATGAGAACGGCGTTGATGCCACAATCGTACAGCCTTTTCCGGGAGCGACGAATGCCGCGGAGACTCACGACCGCATCGCTGAAATGTGCGCAAAGCACCCCGGACGCTTCTTTGGCCTTGCAAGCGTCAGTCCACACGGTGACCACGACGCGTACCAGAAAGAAATTGAGAGATGTGTTCGGAACCTCAATTTTGTTGGTGTCAAACTTCACACCATCGGCCACGGCGTCAATCCGCTCTCGGAAGACGGCGATTTGGTGTTTTCAACAGCGCACCAACTGGGAATCCCCGCGATGGTCCACACCGGGCCGGGTATTCCTTTTGCCTTGCCTTCGCTGTGCATCCCTGCGGCCCAGAAATATCCGGGCTTAAAAATCATCCTGGCACACGCCGGTTTTGCGGTTTTTTCGGCTGAAGCTCAGGTTGCAGCTTCCGTGTGCGGGAACTTGTACCTGGAAACCTCCTGGTGCATCGGCGAGGATATTCGCTGGATGATCTCCACGATTGGCCAGGATCGAGTGATGATGGGCTCCGACCTGACGACCAATGTTCCGGTCGAAGTGGCGAAATACAGGGCGCTGGATCTTGGGCCGGAAGTCTATGACAAGGTGATGGGCAGCAACGCCGTCGAAATATTCAAGCTATCGTCGCGAGGTGAGAATGTTCGTGTTGCACGTTGAACTACAAGTGAAGCCGGGAGCTGAACAAGATCTGGAAAAGACCTACAACGAAACGTTCCGGCCGGCTATTTCGCAGCAGGAGGGCTTTCAAGCCGTCGGCCTGTTGCGCCCCCTTGACGAGGCGAAGAACTACATACTGACCATCCTGTTTGAAGACCGGGCCCGTCAGCAGAAATGGGTGGCAAGCGACCTTCACCAGCAGGTCTGGTCACAAATGGAAAGCCTCTGTGCAGGGTATATAGTTAATGGCTACGATACCGTTTAGGCGGGAAACAGGCGCGTGGCGCCGCCTGGAGACGTGCTCATTATGGGAGCCGGCAACAGTGCGCTTTTGACTCGGATTCCCCACGCCTGATGAGCACAAAACTGGTGGGCAAAATTGCCGTCTGCAGCACGCGGCATTACAACACGACGAAAGCGTGCGTTGCGGGGGATGGTCATTTTCCCGGCACTGTTTGCGTCACAGCGCTACTCAGCACCGTTGAAACCCGCCCACGGGGTGATCGGACAGTTCTCTTGAAATCTCCCGCGCGGCCTTCACAAGCTCCAGGCCAACGTTTGGCATTTCGCCCGGAGCAAGCCTGCCGACGGGAGCAAAAATACATACTGCGGCGGTCACCCCACCGAGATGGTTGAAGATAGGCGAGCCTACACATCGAACGCCCAATTCATGTTCCTCGTCATCTGTTGCAAAACCCAGCATCCGGGTCTCGGCAAACTGTGCCTTCAAAAGCTCCATCGAGCACAATGTGTTCTGGTTGTGTCTTGGCAAACCCCGGCTTCTGATTAAGCTTGCCACCTCCGAGTCAGCTAGATAGCTAACCAGCGCCTTGCCCACGGCCGTACAATGCAAATCGAAATGCCGCCCAACCCAGGAGTCTAAGCGCAAGCCGGGGATCTCAGATCGGTCGATGATGCGGACTTCAGATCCCTCTCGAATTCCGACCTGGGCCACCATCCCTAATTTGCGGGAAAGAGCCTGGATGTGCGGTGAACAGAACTGTTTTAAATCGGACTCCGCGTCGGCATTTGAGGCGAAGGACGGGGTATTGGTTCCTAAAAAATAGAGGTTCTGGCCGGCTTTTCGTCTCACAAAGTTGCGTTTGGCCAGCGTTGTAACAAGGTAGTAGGCGCTACTCTTGGGAATCGAGAGCTTTCGGCTGATCGCAGTAAGAGTCAAGCCTGCCGAGGCCGAGGCCAATAGCTCAAGCAAATTCAGCGCACGGTCCACGGATGGAACCGCTTTCCTGCTGCTACCGACATCCATAGTTTTTGGACTCTATCCCGCACTACCCATTCGATTGCCAGAGACTATTACAAATTTGAGTTTTGATGTCAAGCAGTACTGTCACTGTGCTGGTCTTGAGGAATCAGGTAACGCTACTGCGGCGGCCGCAAGGTTCAGATTTTCAATTGCTTCGACCAATTCTTATGCCTGGCTTTTGCCTTGGTCATTCACCGCGAGAGTCTGTGCGGCAGCACGACCTGCCTGAGCGCGCACGATCTCCTGCCGCGCTCCGTGCCAACGTTTCACAGGGTGCCGCGTTGATATACGTCAGATCGCTCAGGTATAAAAATTGCTTCAAAACAGATTTGAACTAATCCGCCCGCCAACTTCCTCGTATCAAAAAAGTCCCCCAAATCTAACCTCGTCCGTGACCACCATCTCACAGCAAGCATACGCTTGGATGCTCATCTCCCTGCACTCGCCGCCCAGCGCCAGTTGATCGAAGCTATGATCCCAGGAATCAGGCTGCAAGTACTTCCACTGCAATCAATTAGCACACCTCTCCCGCTTATTGTTCCTTTCTGTTCCCATGGCTGGAATGCGTGAATCAGGTAAGTTATTGATAGGAATGGTGCCGCGGGACGGAGTTGAACCGCCGACGCCAGCCTTTTCAGGGCTGCGCTCTACCACCTGAGCTACCGCGGCAGGCAAACAAACATTGTCAGATGGATTCGATGTTCTGTCAAGAAAGGCGAAGGAAGCAGAACTCGCGCAGCGCGTATCAGACTGCGCTTGCAGGGTTCTTTTAATTATGCATAGGGCAGCGGATGCACGCAGCGTTCGTACTCTAAGATTGTCTATCGCCCTGGTGCAGGGCGGGATAAGGCATTCAGTAGGGCCGACTAAAGGCTCGCAGGAATGTGTCGGGGTTGCGAACGGATGACCCGGGCGAGTTATCGTCCGGCGTAGAAATCTGCGACAGCCCGGAACGATTCTTTAGGTTCCCACGTCATCCCGGGGTAAGTTGTGCCGTGCCTGCCGGCGGCAAGGCTTTTGACCAGGGCGAAGCTGTTCATGTCGAGGTCGTGCCGCGGGTCTTTGTTGTAAACATTAAGGGGTTCGACAAAGGTCATGATGAAAGCTCCGTCCACTCCTGCGGCATCGAGGACGCCGAGCGTCTCCACAACCTCGCGCGCCTGCATGGCTTCATCCCGCGTGTAATCGCCCCTAAGCCGCGGCCGGACGAACCGCCCGACAACAGGCAGTTGGTGCAGGAACAGGCTCTTGAAGTCGGCGATTCCGAATCCCATGGCGCCGCCGGAACTCTCAGCACCTTTGTAGCTGCGCATGCCGAACTCGGTTATCACAACGGGCTTGCCGTGGGCAAGGAGTGGCTCGAGCATTTCGGAATACCGGTCTTTAATGCGCGCATCTCTGTAATGGTCAACCCCAATCACATCAAACAGGCTCCAATCAACCGCCTCCCAAATGAGCGACGCGTAAGTCACCCTGCCATGGAAAACCTTTCGGACCGCTCCATTCGCCCTCGCCAGAAACGCGTTGAGCGGTTTGTTGTGTGTCCCGGCTTTGGCGTTTTCCCAGAAGGAGGGATGGCCCATCCGCTTCGCGATGTTCCGGCCCTCGATGATGCCCTGCATAAACAGAGTCAGTTCTGACCCTACGCTGAGCATCAGCTGGTCTGGCCATCGCTTGCGCAACACCTCGACCGCCCTGGAAGCCCGGATGATGTAATCGAGTGTCTTTTGCTGGCTTTTTTCCCACATCTCAGGCGAGAGCAGAACCTGCAGGCCTTGCTTCAGGGCACATTCCGCAG
>Ga0102950_1000316_pt1 | contig 13076 bp, 11 predicted proteins | sample SalPon2A_B_D2_MG_FD_78505 | JGI IMG/M metagenome (GOLD analysis project Ga0102950, IMG submission 78505) | Soil microbial communities from South San Francisco under conditions of wetland restoration - Salt Pond MetaG R2A_B_D2_MG | ecosystem: Environmental > Terrestrial > Soil > Wetlands | place...
AACGTCGACGATCTCTTTCATGTCATGGTCGGTGCTGGCGGAAAGCTGCAGCAGCAGGGCCGCGCTCGGTGACAGAAGGGGGATGCGTTCGATGACGCGCATCAGTTCCGCATGATCGATGATTTTTGTCATGCTGTTTCCTTTATAGCTTCCAATCGGGGCGCCCTGGAGAGGAGAGGATGATTTCCCCAGTGTTGACCGAAACGGACACGGTACGACTGTAGTTGCCTCCGACATCTTCGGCGACGGCCCCCATGCCGTGTGCCCAGAGGATTTTTTTCGCGGCGAGAACGTTGCGTTTGCCGATATTGAATGTATCGTTCGGATCCATGATCTTGGCCCCTCCCGCCAGCTTGACAACCATGCCGCGGCCGCCGCGCTGACAGCCCCGGGCCTCCATCGCCTTGAGCAGCGCCGGGATGCCGGTGTCGGCAAAGTAACCGGGGCGCTCCTTGACCTTGGCCGGATTGATGCCCGACTCGGGAAGCGCGACATGGACCATGCCAACGGTGCGGGTTTTGGGGTCGAGAATGACGACGGCGACGCATGACCCAAGGGCGTAGGTTTTGACAACGTCTCCCGGGGCATTGGCAGCACCGAAATCGCCGACGCCAAGAACAATCATGCTCATTTTGCTTTCGCTCCCAACAAAGAAAGAACCGCCGGTGCCATTTCATCCAGGGGCACGAGGCGCTCGGCTCCCCCGCGTTCATAGGCGACCTTGGGCATGCCGAAGACAATCGATGAGGCCTCATCCTGGGCGATGTTGCGTGCTCCGGCCTTGCGCATCGCCAGCATGCCGTCTGCCCCGTCGGCGCCCATGCCGGTGAGCATGACGCCGATGGCATTGGCGCCGGCATGCTGGGCGACCGAATTCATCATGACGTCGACCGAAGGGCAGTGGCCGCTGACTTTTTCGCCGGCCTCGCAGGCGACCTGATAGATGCCGCCGCTGCGGATGACGCGCATCTGTTTTGCCCCAGGGGCCACAAGGATGCGTCCCTGCATGACCCGGTCGCCGCTTTCAGCTTCTTTCACTTCCATTGCGCACAGCTGGTTCAGGCGGTCGGCGAACATCTTTGTGAAGCCGGCCGGCATGTGCTGGACAATGACGACCCCGGGCATCGTTACCGGAAAGCGGGTCACGACTTTCTTGATGGCTTCGGTGCCGCCGGTCGAAGCCCCGATGGCGATGACTTTGTCCGTCGATTCGGCCAGCGCCCCGGGGGCGGCCAGTGGAGCGCCAGCTGTCGTTGCCGGCCGCTTGTTTTTCCAGTGTGAGACGTTTGCTGTCGAGGCGATTTTGATTTTGGAGCGCAGCTCCATCATCATTGCCGTCAGGCCGCGGGCCATGTCGGTGGTCGGTTTTGCGACGAAATCGACAGCTCCCGCCTCAAGAGCGTCAATGGTAATCTGCTTGCCGCGCTGGGTCAAAGAGCTGACCATCACGACCGGCAGCGGGTATTGCGGCATCAGCCGCCGCAGAAACTCGACGCCGTCCATCCGCGGCATCTCGACGTCGAGGGTGAGGACATCGGGTTTGAGCTGGACAATCTTGTCCCGGGCCATGTAGGGGTCAGAGGCTGTTCCGACGATCTCGATCCCGGGGTCCATTCCCAGGCCGTTTGCCAGAATCTGACGGACCAGAGCGGAATCGTCAACGATCAGAACCCGAACCTTTCGAGTCATGCCGTATCTCCTTTTTGGTAGGCAGCGGGGATCAGGTAGTTGTAGAGATCGTGGTTGCGTCCCAACGTCTCCGAGTGGCCAATAAAGAGATAACCGCCTGGTTCGGTGGACTGATGAAACCGGTGGACCAGGGCATCGCGTGTCGGCTGATCGAAATAGATCATGACATTGCGGCAGAAAATGATCTGAAAGGGTTTTTTGAACGGGAACTGATTGTTCATCAGATTGAAGCGGCGAAACGTCGCTTCGCGTCGCAGGTCGCTGCGGACTTCAAACTGCCCATCCTGGCGCTTGGAAAAATATTTATGGCGCAACTGCTCCGGGACCTGACGAACACGCTCTTCGGGGTAGACGCCGTTGCGTGCAATGCTGAGGACACGCTCAGAGATGTCCGTTGCCAGAATCCCGGCATCCCAGTTGCGGTAGTCGGAGCCGAGGAACTCAGCCATCAGCATAAGCAGAGTATAGGGTTCTTCGCCTGTTGAGCAGCCCGCGCACCAGACTCTCAGGTCTTTGCGGTTTTGCTGTTTGAGGCGCGTGACCACAGCCGGCAGGGCGGTTTGGTAGAAGTAATCGAAGTGATCCTTTTCCCGGTTGAAATACGTGTAGTTGGTTGAAATCAGGTTGATCAGTTCACTGAGCGCCTGGCCGCTGGCATCTTTCTGCAGAAAGGCGTAGTAGTCCTGAAACGTCCTAAAGCCTTTGGTCCGCAGCAGTTTCTGCAGGCGGCCAACGAGAAGCGAACGTTTCTGCTCGGTCAGATTGATGCCGAAGCGTTGGTAGATGAGAGTACGCAATGCTTCGAACTCCTGATCGGAGATCGACATCAGGCTTCTCGTCGAATCGACGGCAGCTTGGGGGGGGCGGATGGACGTGTTCAAAGACAACAACTCCTGACTTCAGTAAGATCCGGCATTAGTTGGCCGCTTCTCGCTCTTCTTCGGTCATTTCCATCAGGTTGCCGACGTCCATGATGAGGCAGACCTCGCCATTGCCGAGAATGGTACACCCGGAGAAGCCGCGCACATGGCCGATGTAGTCGGAGAGCCCCTTGATGACCGTTTGCTGCTGACCGAGAATTTCGTCGACGAACAAACAGATCCGGCTGTCCTGGTATTCGAGAACAATAAGGATCCCTTCGGAGAGGCTTTCGTTGTCGGGGGCTTTGTCGAGAATACGGTGCAGCCGTACCACCGGGAAAAAGTTCTCCCGCACCCGGGCCAGTTCCTCACCGTCCGGAGTGATGGTGATGCTGGCCGACTGGGGGCGAAAGGCTTCCTTGATCGCGAGGATCGGAACGATGCATTTCGTGTCACCGACGCGAACCAGCATACCGTCGATGATGGCCAGGGTCAGGGGGATTCTCAGATTGATGCGGGTACCGTGCCCCGGCTTGCTCTGGATTTCCACCTTGCCTTTGATCTTTTCCAGATTCTGCTTGACGACGTCCATGCCGACGCCTCGACCCGAGATGTCGGTAATCTTTTCGGCGGTGGAAAAGCCCGGCTGGAAAATGAGGTTGTAGGCCGCTTTGTCGCTCAGGTCGGAGCCGTCCCCCTCGATGAGCCCGCGGCTGATGGCCTTGGCGATGATCTTGTCGCGGTTGAGGCCCCGGCCGTCGTCCTCGAGAGTGATCCAGACCTCGCCCTCTTCGTGGCGGGCGGAGAGGCGCACCACCCCTTTTTCCGGCTTGCCGGCGGCGAGGCGTTCATCGGGGGGTTCCAGACCGTGGTCGAGGGAGTTGCGCAGCAGATGGACCAGCGGGTCGGTGATGGTTTCGATGACCGTCTTGTCGACTTCCGTCTCCTCGCCGGAAAGTTTCAGCTCGACCTTCTTGCCCGACTTGACCGAGAGGTCGTGGACAAGGCGGATCATGCGTCGGAACAGCCCGGAGACGGGGATCATCCTGATGATCATCGCCATTTCCTGGAGTTCCCGGACCAGCTTGCTCATCTGCTGGGCGGCCTTGCCGAAATTCTCCAGCTCAAGTCCATCCAGGTCGGGGTTGTGAATGAGCATGTTTTCGGCAATGACCATTTCGCCGATCAGGTTGATCAGATTGTCGAGTTTTTCCAGGTCGACCCGAATGTCCTGGCGCTTGACCGTAGCGGGCGCCTTGTCCTTGGCCGCGGGTTTAGGAGCAGTTGGGGTCTGGCGCTGCTGTTGTTCCTTGACGACCTGCTGGACTTGTTCGTCGGTGACCTTGCCCATGCCGACCAGGATCTGACCGAGAGGCTTTTTTTGTTGGGTCTCAATGGCGGAGTCGATTATTGAGGAATCGACGAATCCCTTTTCCACCAGTAGCTCGCCGATGCGGGGGGGCAGAAGCCCCTTAAGGGAACCGACATGTCCTTCGATGCCCTCAATGTGAGCGTCGCCTCCCTGGGAAATCGCAGCGACGCCTTCTTTGAGGATGTCGACGGCCTCAAGCAGAATTTCGCCGGGTTTGGCGTTGTTGAGATCGCTGCCGGACTTGATGGCGTCAAGAACCGTTTCAAGCTGATGGCTCAGATGCTCGAGGTCGGCATACCCGAAAAAGCCGCAATTTCCCTTAAAACTATGGACGTTGCGGAACAGTTCGCCGACGTTGTCAGTGTCTTCGGGGTTCTCCTCCCAATTAAGAAGCCCCTGCTCGGCATTTTGCAGGAGCTCATCGGCCTCCTGAACGAATCGCTCGACCATCTCGCCGGTGATGATCAACTGAAGTTCATCAGTCGGCTCGTCAGGGGCCGTCGGCTGCGCGTCGTCCGGAGCAGATGGTTGCTTGGCTTCGGCAATCGCCTGATCGAGACGTGCGCCCATGGCTTCCGAGGCTTCGCTCATTGACTGGTCATCGTAATGCTGTTCGAGCTCATCAAGAGCCTCTTTGGCGAAGTCACAGGTTTCGCACAGTAATGTGACGTGGCTCGGCAGCAGTTGCGTATCCCCCGAACGGACCATGTCAAGCAGACTTTCGGCGGCATGGGCGACCCGGGTGATGCGGTTGAGTTCGAGAAACCCGGCGCTGCCTTTCATCGAGTGGAACAGTCGGAAAACCGCATTGATCGTCTGGTCGTCGCCGTCAGACTGCCCGAGTTCGATGATGGTCGGCTCGAGCTGTTCGATCATGTCCCGACTTTCCTGAACAAATTCCTGAATGATTTCAATCTGGTCGTCTGAAATGTCCGTCATAAGCTCAGTTCCTGATTCGGAGATTGAAGGTTGTTCTTTATGCGAGGGACGGTCATAATAGCCGTTTCGCTTCAAAGATATGGGGGATACTGATAGATACCGCCCGACATCATAATGAATTTTGAGTTTTTTTACACCCATTTTTTGCCAGATTTTTGTCCCAAGTGGTTTTACATGTTCAGGAAAGTCCCTACACAGATGACCAAAGGGCAGAATTTTTACCGGGATAGTCCTTTGACGGGGGCTGCAATTTGTGCAGTGTTGGAAGTCAAAATTCCGACAGTCTGTCGGTTCCTGTTGCACGGCGGCCGGGGGGGGGGCGGAGGGTTTTGATGACTAATGCCATGAATTTGCAATTGATTTATGGATTTTAAATGGTTGGAATATATCTTGCTTTTTAATTGCGAACGCAAATTATGCTGAACTTTCGCCTGCTGGATTGATCTTGATGGTAAAACGTCTTTTCGTTATTTTCTTTCTCTTTGCAGCGACGCTCGCCCATGCCGGCGACAGCCCCGTACTGCTGCGGATGGCCAAAAGCGATGGGCCTCGGACCAGCCGGATTATGCTGGTTTTTTCTGCATTGCCAGGGTACAGGGTCCGGGTGACCGGGCGCCGGATTGATTTGACGCTCTCTGCGTCGGTGATGTCGCCGAAGCTGGCGCCCTTGCCGGAAGATGGGAGTGTTGTCGCTGTTTTTTCCGGGCGGCAGGGAAGCGATTTGCTTGTCTCGTTTTTGCTGAAACGGCAGCCTGTGCGGGTGAATGCCGTCACGGCAAACAATCCGGCGAGCATCGTTCTGGAATTGAGCTGGGCCGGCAAAGCGCAGCCGCCGATTCCGCGACTCGTTGGTGAGCCGACTTTGCAGCGTGGCCAGGGGCCGGCTCAGCTCGTGACGGCGTCTCCGTATTCGGGGCATTGGGAAGACTTCTATCGGGACTACCTGGTTCCGATCCGGATAGCCGCCCCAATGCGCTACCTGTGCCCCCCGTTCCCATGGCCCGGGCTCGGTGCGTTGCCGGCCCCATCTCTGGCGGCAGCCCGGGCGGGTGACTGGAAAAAGGCGGCGGCCTTGCTGACTCAGGCCGCGGCAGTCCCCCCCAATGCGCCCCCCAATGCCCATCGCCCCGAATTCATGCTTGCTGCTGCCGCGGCTTTTCTCGAGGCCGGCGATGGCGCTGCCGCATCCAAGGTGTTGGCAGATGTCGGGGAGTTGCCGGCAGCGTCTTCATTGAAGGCGTACAAGGGTTACCTTGAGGCTTGTGCCAGGGCCGTTGCGGGCGATCCCTACGGCGCGGCATTCGCCTTGGCCCAACTTCCGGCTCCGCAGCGTACCCGGCAAGATCTCGCCCCGTTTTTCAAAATTCTTTCAGCCGAGGTTGCTGTCGTTACAGGGGCATCCGGAAGCGGCATCAAGGCGTTTTCCGGCGGCAAGGTCGTTTATCCCCCATCGTTGCAGAGCCTGCGGCGTTTGCGACAGGCGGATCTGCTTTTCGCTGCCGGGGAACGGGAACAGGCGCACGTCGCCTATCGTCAGCTCGAAAAAGACCAGGTGCTGCATTCGCACCCCTGGTCGCTGGCAGCCTATGCTGAAACACTGCTTGCCCACGACCAGTACCGCAGAGCCTCTGTCCGTTATCTGCAATTGGCGCATTTGATCGCCGGGCAACCGGATGCGGCTCTCGCCCTTTACGGCTCAGCCTGGGCGCATCTGGCTCTTGGCGAAACCAAGCCGGCGATGAAGCTCTTGAGCGACATTCTGAGTCGTTACCCGAAGAGCGTCGGGGCCTCCCGGGCGACCCTCAAGATTAACGACGTGTCCGTCCTCGGCGACAAGAAGCAACGAGGAGGGACGGATGCGTTGCGTGTTTATCGAGACGTCGCGGCTCACGCCTCAAGTTTTCAAGTCAGAGAGGTTGCGGCGTTCAAGGCGGCTTTGACAGAATCGCTGCAGGGTGAGCGGCGCCGGGCGGTCGATGCTCTCGATGCGTTTCTTCAAGATTTTGCCAGCGGCACATTGTGTGCCGAAGCCAGGGCGCGACTGCTTGAATTGCTGCCGCCGACAGTCACCGATTTGCTGCATCGCAGGCACTACGTGGAGGCCCTGGCCTTGGTGGAGAAGAATCATGACCTGATCCTGGCAGATCGCGTCGGGCACGCATTTTTGCTGAAAGTGGGCAACGGGTTTGGCCAGTTGGGGCTGTGGGGGCGTGCCGTCAATGTTTTCAGCACGCTCAACAAGACGGCGAAGACCCCGCGGGAACGGGAAGCGTCATACCTGCCTCTTCTCAAGGCGCTTTACCACCAGGGCGCGTATGCAGATGTCTTGAAATATGCTCTCAGGTATCAGCAGGGCTTTCCGCAGGGAAAGCATCGGACCGATGTTTTTCTCTGGCGGCTTAAGGCCCTGATTCGGAGCGACAAGACAGATGAGGCGGTCCGTCTGCTGAAAGAGAAAAAGCATCCGGATAATCTCGAAATTGATCTTCTGGCCGGGCATGTTTTCTGGGCACGCAAAGATTATCGTGCGACCGCCGGGTTTTTGCGCTCGGCCATGGACCGGGATTTGCAGAGTGTCTCTCCCGAAGATCGTCTGTTGCGGGCCGAGGCCCTTTTTCTTGACGGGCAATTCCGCCAGGCCCTTCCTTTGTATCAGACGTTGCGGGAGGTGCCGGCCATGGCGGACCAGGCTCTTTATCGCTGTGCCCAGATCGACCTGAAGACAGGCAACCGTCCGGCAGGACTTAATCTTTTGCGAAAATTGGCCGAAACAGGTAAAAGTACGGGCTGGCAGGATATGGCCCGGCAGACCTTGGCCCTTGAGGCAATGTGACGGCCGTCGCTTCGGTGTCGGAAAATTGACAAATGGCGGATTGCCGGCTTCCGTGGGTCCGTAAGAAGGAGAAAAGCGACATGTCGACTGTGGGACTTTTTGATCAGACGATCACTTTGATGCAGAAGGTGATGGATCTGCGGCTGGAAAACCAGCAGGCGATCGCTTCCAACATCGCCAATGCCGACACGCCCGGGTACGTCCCGGACCATCTCGAATTCGACCAGCAGCTTCAGCAGGCGCTTTCAAACGAGGAGACCCAATCGACTGGGGATACGCCGGGCAACCCGGCGTTCTTTCCGATAGACGGAGCGGGCGGCATTGAGGCTGTACAGCCCAAGGTCGTCAAGGACGCGCAGCAGTCGCTCGCCGGCGACGGCAACGGGGTCGCCGTCGATCAGGAGATGGTTGATCTGTCGAAAAACGAAATTCTTTACGAAGCCGCGACGAAGGTGCTTTCCAAGAAGTTCGGATTGCTCAAGTATGTGGTTCAGGGAGGGAAGTGATAAATGGACATCTTTCAAACCATGAAGATCGGCGCCTCGGCGCTGCAGGCCCAGCAGGTACGGCTGAACACCATCAGTTCCAATCTGGCCAATATCGATACGACGCACACACCGGAGGGCGGACCTTATCAGAAAAAGGATGTCATTTTCGAACCGACGACCCTCTCGTTTGACCAGTCGCTGCAAGGTGCGGTGCAGGGGGTCCAGGTTGCGGGCATCGTCCCTGACCCGGCTCCTCCCCGCCTTGTTTATGACCCCAATCATCCCGACGCCGGCCCCAACGGTTACGTGAAGATGCCCAATGTCAACGTCGTTGAAGAGGTGGCGGATATGATCTCGGCCAGTCGTGCCTATGAAGCGAATGTGACAACGATCAAGTCTGCCACGCGGATGGCGACAAAGGCGTTGGAAATCTAATTTTATAGGGGAGCGAATCAATGAACGATATTACGCTGGTCAACCATCTCAACACCCTGTCCTCTCCCCAGCAGCAAGCGGGCAGTCAGGCTTCCGGCGGCAGCAGTTTTGTCGACGCCATCAAGGAGGCGGTTGACAAAACGAATCAGGAGCAGTTGTCGGCCGATAAGGCTGCGCAGGATCTGGGGGCAGGCAAGACGAGCAACATCCATCAGGTGATGATCTCCATGGAAAAGGCGGATATTTCGATGCGCCTGATGGTGCAGATGCGCAACAAGGTGATGGACGCCTACAACACCATCATGAATATGCAGGTATAAACCGTGTTGAACGTCGCGGACCGCGTCAACGAGCCCTCCCGGAGGTCGGGCATTCATGGCTGAAGATTCCAAACAGACCCTGATCGACGTCATCAAATCCTGGCCGCTCAAGCGTAAGCTCAGCCTGGCTGCCGTTGCCGTCATTACGCTGGCTTTGTTTGCCGTCATTATCCTGCAAGCGCAAGTGGCGGACTATCGGCTGTTGTACGCAAATCTCTCCGACAGCGATGCCGCTTCGGTCATCAATTGGCTCAAGGGACAGAAAATTCCCTATCGGTTGGCTGGTGAGGGCAAGGAGATTCAGGTGCCGGGGGACAAGGTCTACGAAGCACGTATCGAGCTGGCCGGCGCGGGGCTTCCTCAGGGCGGGGGCGTCGGATTCGAGATTTTCGACAAGCAAAATTTCGGGATGACCGACTTTGCCCAGAAGGTCAATTTCCAGCGGGCCCTGCAGGGGGAACTCTCTCGCAGTATCGCATCACTGGCACCGGTCGAGGCCGCTCGCGTCCAGCTGGCTCTGCCCGGAAAAAGCCTTTTCAAAGACCAGCAGCAGCCGACAACCGCTTCGGTCATTCTCAAGATGGCGACCGGCCGGCGTTTGAGCGACAATCAGATTCAGGGGATCGTTTATCTCGTCTCGTCGAGCGTCGAAGGTCTCTCTCCCGGTAACGTCACTCTTGTCGACTCAAACGGGCGGATTCTTTCAAAACATCCCCAGGACAATTTCGGCGGCGCCATGACTCCAGGGATGCTCAACTACGAGCAGACCATCGAGCAACGACTCCAGAATCGGGCGCAGGCTCTTCTCGATCGGGCTCTCGGCCCCGGCAACTCTCTGGTCCAGGTGACGGCCAATATCGATTTTTCCAAAATCGAGAAGACCGAAGAACTCTATGACCCCAACAGCCAGGTCGCCCGCAGCGAAAAGGTGACCAAGGAAAAGTCCGGCACAGCCGTTCAGGGAGGGGTGCCCGGCGTTCAGGCCAATCTCAAAGGAGCATCCGGCGGGGCGTCGGCAAAACCGACCATTATCCCGTCGTCACGCAGCACCGATACCACAAATTACGAGATCAGCAAGACGATCAGCAAGATCGTCAGCCCGGTTGGAACGATCAAAAGCCTGTCGGTTGCGGTTCTGGTCGCCGACACCTCCAAGTCCGGCCCCGATGGCAAAACCCCGGTGTACGTCCCCCGCAAGGCCAGCGAACTCCAGTCGATACAGAACATGGTCAGTAGCGCTCTCGGCATTGAAGCGACGCGTGGCGACCAGATCAAGGTTGTCTCCATGCCGTTCCAGAACGAGTTTGCCAAAATGCCCCTGACGCCGGCACCGACCTCGGGCCTCTACAGGTACCTGCCGTATGTCAAATACGGGCTGCTGACTCTCGGGCTGCTGCTGCTTTATTTCCTGCTGGTCCGTCCGCTTCTCAAGACCCTCCAGGCCGAGGCTCCGACGCAACACTACAAGACGGTCGAGGAGTTGGAAAACGAGCTGACCGACGAGCCTCGGGGGCAGTTGCCGGCCCCTGCCGATCCGGCCCAGAAGCTGCGCCAGGAAATGGCTGATGCGCAGTCGAATCCCGCTCAGGTCATCCGCAAGTGGCTCAAGGAAAATTGAGGTGAAATAACGACTTATGGCTATGCAGTTTGCCAAATTGTCAGGAGTGGAAAAAGCGGCCATCCTGTTGCTGTGCCTCGGGGAGGATGCCACGACCAAGGTCTTCGAGGAGCTGAATGACAACGAAGTCCGTGCCATCACCCGGGTGATGGTGGGGATCGAGCATGTGCCCGCGGATGTCGCAACCGAGGTGATCAACAATTATAAAAAGACCCAGATGGAGTATGCGGGCATCTTCGTTCAGGGCGGCGACTTCGTCCGAAACGCCATCGCCAACGCCAGTGACCATGATCGAGCCGAGGCATTGATCGATCAGATCACCGTCGGCAACGAGACTCGGCCGCTGGAAACCATCTCTATGATGCAGCCGCGCATGGTCGCCGGACTTCTCGAAAGCGAACATCCCCAGACCATTGCTCTCATCCTCTCGACTCAGAAGTCGGATCACACCGGCCGTATCTTGTCGTATCTGCCGGAGGATCTGCGTGCCGATGTTATGTTCCGCGTCGGCAAGATCGATAAGGTTTCTCCGGAGGTCATCGCCCAGATCGAGGATGCTCTGCAGCGCGAAATCGGCGTTGTCGTCAGCAAGGACCAGAAACAGCTCGGCGGTGTCGACAAGGTCGTTGAGATCCTCGGACGCCTGGACAAAGGGGCCGATAAGTCGATCTTGATTCACATCGAAGATGTTGACCCGGAGATGGCCGAAGAGATCCGCCGCAAGATGTTCACATTCGAAGATCTGCTGGCGCTTGACGGCCGCGCCCTGCAGCAGATCCTGCGCGAGGTCAACAACGATTCGCTGACCCTGGCCCTCAAGACGGCCTCCGAAGAGATCAAGGGCAAGATATTCGCCAATATCTCCAAGCGGGCTGCGGAGATGATTCAGGAAGACCTCGAAGCGATGGGGCCGGTCCGTCTCTCGGAGGTTGAGTCGATGCAGCAGACAATCGTCAAGATTGCCATGAAGCTCGAAGAAGATGGTCAACTCGTGATTCCGGGACGAGGAGGCCAGGGGGATGTCCTTGTCTAGGATTGTTCGAGGAAACGGCGACGAATCCAAGCCGGTCATGTTTTATGACTTTGACCGGCCTTTCGAAGTTGAAACAGACGCCGCCCCTTTCACTGAAACGGCAGGCGCTCCAGGCGGTGCCACGGCAAAGGGGGAGGCCTCTGCCGGGGCACCGGAACCGGCTCCGAACCTCGATGCCCTGCGTGAAGACGCTTTTGCCAGCGGTCGTCAGGAGGGCCTTGCGATCGCTGAGCAGCAACTTGGGTCAACGACCCGGGCGTTGGCTGCGGCGCTGCAGGACATCAGCCGGCTGCGCCAGTCCCTTTTGACGAACAGCACCGATGATATGGTGCGTCTGGTCATGGCCGTCGCCGAGCAGGTGATTCAGACGGTTGTGACAGAAAAGGAGACGGTCGTTCTCGATGTTCTGAAAAATGCCCTGCAGGCGGCCGTGAAGGCCGATGAGTTCCATATCCGGGTCCACCCGGACGACCTGACGGCTGTGACCGAACATCAGCCGCTGTTTCTCGCCAGCGTCAGCGGGCTGAAAAACATCACTTTCGAGGGCGATCCGTCGATCGCCCGGGGAGGATGCTTCATCGAATCCGCCCTCGGCGAGGTGGATGCCACGATCGAGACCCAGTTGGAGGAGATCCGCCGTCACCTGGCGCAAGCCATACAGGTAGGCACCAATGAAGGAGCTGGTTGAAAGTCTCCGCGGCTTGACCACGATTCAGGTCCGCGGCAAAGTCACCAAGATCGTCGGCCTGGTGGTCGAAGGCCACTGCCCGGAGGCATCGGTCGGAACGCTCTGCGAACTGACTCCCCTGGACGGGGGCGAGCCGGTTCCGGCGGAAGTGGTTGGCTTTCGTGACTCGCGGGCGCTTTTGATGCCGCTTGGCGAGTTACGGGGGCTTGGCCCCGGCAGTTTGATTCAGGTCCGCCAAAGCAGTGCGACCGTCAAGGTCGGCGATTCTCTCCTTGGCCGGGTGATCGACGCCATGGGTCGCCCCATCGATGATGGACCCTCACCCTCACTCCCCTCCGCAATGCCGATCTACGCCCTGCCTCCGGGGCCGATGCAGCGCAAGAAGATCGAAGATCCCATCGATTTGGGGGTGCGGGCGATCAACGGGCTTCTGACCTGTGGCTTCGGCCAGAGGATGGGGATCATGGCCGGCTCGGGGGTCGGCAAGTCGGTGCTGCTCGGCACGATGGCCAAGCATGCACGGGCTGATGTCAACGTCATTGCCCTGATCGGTGAGCGCGGCCGCGAGGTCAAAGAGTTCATGGAACGGGACCTGGGCGAGGAGGGGCTCGCCCGCTCCGTGGTCGTGGTCGTCACTTCGGATCAGTCGCCGCTGTTGCGGATGCGCGGCGCGTTTGTCGCCACCGCTATTGCCGAACACTTCTGCAACGAGGGGAAGGATGTCCTGCTGATGATGGACTCCGTTACCCGTTTCGCGATGGCCATGCGGGAGGTCGGGCTGGCCATCGGCGAACCCCCCAC
>Ga0102950_1000317_pt1 | contig 13070 bp, 10 predicted proteins | sample SalPon2A_B_D2_MG_FD_78505 | JGI IMG/M metagenome (GOLD analysis project Ga0102950, IMG submission 78505) | Soil microbial communities from South San Francisco under conditions of wetland restoration - Salt Pond MetaG R2A_B_D2_MG | ecosystem: Environmental > Terrestrial > Soil > Wetlands | place...
ATTACATACCCGCAAAGAAACTGTACAATAAAATGGAAAGTACTATTATTGTAAATACTACGTACAAATAATCTTTTTCATAAAGGAAAGCAATTACAGAAAAAGTGACTCTTGCTACAGGTGTAGCTATTAGTAGGATTAATCCGAATTGAATTATAGCCCCGGTTTTGAATGAAAATAAATTTTTAAAAATGTCCGGAATGTTTTTTAGCGATGAAGGTTCACCCTTAAACGTTTTATAATTTGGTAATGAAAAACCTTGATGAATTAAATATAAAATTCCGCCTAATAAAACAAAGGAAGCTGCAATTATAACTCCTATTCTGAGGAGGTAACTCATTATGATTTCTAACTTTTTATCTTGCTGTGTTTCTATATTATTTTCCATTAAATAGTTCTTGAAATTCCGCTTTTAATCATTTCAAATGCCATTATCAAAATTATAATACTAAATAATAATTTTAACCAATGAGATGAAGCAACCGCTAGTACTTTTGCGCCGAATATTGAACCGAGAAGCACGCCCAGCATAACAGGCATTGCTAAACCCGGATCTATATAACCTCTACTTAAATATATACCGGCACTTGCGGCCGCGGTAACTCCGATCATAAAATTGCTGGTAGTTGCCGATACCTTAAATGGGATTTTCATAACCTGATCCATTGCAAGTACTTTTACAGCACCTCCTCCAATACCCAGTAAACCTGATAAAGTCCCGGCTGTAAAACATACTCCAAAACCCCCTGGTATATTTTGCATTGTATAAGACTGCAGTTTGCCTTTCTCCGGATAATTACCGTTTAGTCTCAGCTTCTCAGCAAGTTTGTTAGGTGCATTGGTTATATGCTGACCTTTTCGAGTCCTAAAAGTTTGTGCTGCCGAGTATAAAAGAACTAAGCCGAAAATAATTGCGATAATATTTGCAGGTGTAATTCCTGCGAGGTAGGCTCCAACAACTGCTCCTATTGTGGTAGCCATTTCTAAGAACATTCCAATTCTAATATTTGAATATCCTTCCTTCACATAAGCAGAAGCAGCTCCGGAAGAAGTAGCGATTACGGAAATGAGTGAAGCTCCGATTGCATATCTTATATCCACGCCAAATACAAGAGTTAATAACGGAACAATTACAACTCCTCCTCCAAGACCGGTTAATGAACCTAAAAACCCGGCGCTGAAAGAACCGACCCAAATTAAAATAGTAAATAATAATATATTCAACTTTGAAACCTTTGATGTATTTTTACAATAATAATATCAATTAAAAAATAATTTATTTTAGTTTTCTAAAAGGTAAATGAATAGTTATAATGGAAATGGTCTTTAATGACAAATATTTAGTAATTATAACCTACTCCTCATTTGATTGTACTTTTTCTAAATGATAAATTTTTACTATTCAAAACTATATAAAATTATATTTATTCAATATGGATATAAAGCACATTTACATTAATTATAAGTTAAAAAATAGTATTATTTTTTTTTAATAATAACAATTCAAGGTTGGTAATATGAAAAATATTGCAGTAATCGGCGCAGGTATGGTGGGCAGTACAATTGCAAAGGACTTAAATGATGAATATAAGGTTACGGCAATAGATGTTGATAAAGATAAATTATTGCAGCTGAAAGAACTGCATAAATTAAATATAATAGTCGAAGATATTTCAAAATTAAAATCATTAAAAAAAATATTATCCGGTTTTGATATTATTGTGTCTGCTGTGCCCGGTTTTATGGGTTTTATTACATTAAAAAAAATTATTGAAGCGGGAAAAGATGTTGCGGATATTTCATTTTTTAAAGAAGATCCGTTTGAGCTTAATAGCCTTGCGAAAAAAAATAATGTTACTGCTGTTGTAGATTGCGGAGTCGCACCGGGATTAAGCAATATTATATTAGGTCATCATAATAGTAAAATGAATATTGATTCATTTGAATGTTTTGTAGGCGGACTTCCATTTAAACGAACATTACCGTTTCAGTATAAAGCTCCTTTTTCACCGATAGATGTTATCGAAGAGTATACACGTCCCGCCAGAATTGTTGAGAACAGAAAAATAATTATAAAATCAGCTCTCTCCGATCCTGAATTGATAAACATAGATTCAGTTGGAACTTTAGAAGCATTCAACACTGATGGACTAAGAACTCTTTTACTTACTATGAAAATCCCGAATATGAAAGAAAAAACTCTTCGCTACCCGGGACATATAAAAAATATTCAATTTTTAATTGATTCTGGGTTTCTCAGTGATGAAGAAATAGAATTCGAAGGAAAGAAGATAAAGCCGATTGTAATTAGTTCAAAAATACTTTTACCTCAATGGAAACTTGAACCAGGTGAAGCTGAGTTTACTTCATTGGTGATAAAGATTAAAGGGAAAGAAAAGAAAAAAATTGTAGAATATAATTATGGACTTTTCGATAAATACGATGAAGAAAAAAATATAACTTCTATGTCTCGAACTACAGGTTATACATGTTCTTCAATTGCAAGAAGGATTTTAAACAAAGATTTTAGCATTAAAGGAATTTCTGCACCCGAACATATTGGCGCTGATGAGAAGTGTTATTCAAAAATCATGAAAGAGTTAAACGACCGTAATATTATTCTAAAAAAGCAAAGACTTTAACAGTTATAAGCTGATAATTAAACTAATGAAATTAATTTCAAAAGAAAACATTAAGTGAAATTATCGATAAAAATTTGACTTTGAATGTTTTTTTTAGAACTTACCATTGCGGAATAAAATAATCATTTTATAAAATCATCAAATGAAAAAAAAAGAGTCGTTATTGTCGGCGGCGGTTTCGGCGGAATAACAGCCGCAAAGCAGCTTAAAGATTATAACCTGGATATCACAATTATCGACAAAACAAACCATCATTTATTTCAGCCCTTGCTGTATCAAGTTGCTACTGCTGCACTTTCACCAGGAGACATTGCTATCCCGATTCGTTCTATTTTTAGAGGACGAAAAAATATAGAGGTAATAATGTCTGAAGTCCTATCTGTAAATAAATCTGAATCTTTTTTACGGTTAAATGATAGGAAGATTTACTTTGATTATTTAATAATAGCTCCGGGCTCTTCTCATTCATATTTCGGTAATAAAGAATGGGAAAAAGTTGCTCCGGGTTTAAAATCATTAAATGATGCACTTGCTATCAGAGAAAAAATTCTTTGTTCTTTTGAGGAAGCAGAGATTATAAAAAATAAAAACGATCAGGAACAGTATCTAACTTTTGTTATTGTAGGCGGAGGACCAACCGGAGTTGAAATGGCTGGTGCTATTGCTGAAATTGCAAAGCAGACGATGCTAAAAGATTTTAGGAATATTAATCCCGGTGAAACAAGAATTTATCTTGTTGAAGCATATCCCAGAATTTTAACTGGTTATTCCGAGCACCTTTCGGAAGTAGCTATAAAAGATTTGGAAAAAATGGGAGTAAAAGTGCTTGTTAATACAAAAGTTACGAATGTATCTCAATCTGGCGTTTCTTTGGGAAATGAATTTATCAAAACAAAAAATATTATTTGGGCTGCATGTAATGAAGCGTCACCGCTGCTAAAATCGCTCGATGTTGAACTTGATAAAGCAGGCCGTGTTTTAGTAGAAAATGATCTTAGCATTAAAGGATCTCCGGATATCTTTGTAATAGGTGATGCCGCTAATTTAAAAGATAAAAATGGCGAGCTTCTTCCAGGAATTGCTCCAGTTGCAATTCAGCAGGGAAAATATGTGGCAAAATTAATTGGTAATGATAGTGATACTTCTAAAAGAAAACCATTTGAATATTTTGACAAGGGAACAATGGCAACAATTGGAAAAGCAAAAGCAGTAGCCAAAATTCGAAAATTTGAATTCTTACAATTTACAGCATGGTTCCTTTGTCCATATATTTTTCTTAATAACTTTTCGCAACCGGTTTAGAGTTATGGCCGAATGGATCTGGTATTACTTTACCTCCCGTCGCGGAGTAAGGTTAATTACCAGAAGACCATTAGATTCCGAAAAGGAAAAGTTCTGATTAATCTTCAGAAATCAAAAATTAAATATTTCCTATTTACCGCCTTTTAGAAAGTTAGTTAACAAACTGAAATATTTATCGTACTGTTCTATATAAGGATTGTGGCCGCTCTTTTCAAACATTACAAACTTTGCTTGAGGAGCGTACTCTTTGAATTTAACTGCCAATCTAGGAACTGATACCCGATCAAACCTTCCCGCAATTATTAATGTTGGCATTTTTAAGTTTTTTAATTGAGTTCTGAAATCCAGTTTTCCAATATCTCCCCCAATAAGAAAATCACCATCGGCGCCGACAATTTGATAATATACTTTAGGATTAAAGTCTAAGGAGTCATGTCTGAATTTATAATAATTTGAAGCATCATAAAAATATAAAAGTCCGCCGGGTACATTATAAACTTTCCTTAATTCCGGTGAGCTGGAAAAATATCCCTCATTCCGAAGTTTCATTATCTCTTTCCATTTTTCAGGATACTGGTTCCGTATTTCATAATTGGAATTATCATCATTTTCCTGCCACATTTCGCCGCTGAAAAAAGTATCCGATAAAATTAATTTATCTACTGAATTAGGATATTCTAATGCATATTCCTGGGCAACCATTCCTCCATATGAATGTCCGATTACACTCCATTTTTTAAAACCAAGAGCTTTTCTTAATCCTTCAAGATCTTTTACATCTCGTGTGAAAGAATAATCTTCGGGATTTTTTGCTCTTGAAGATTTTCCTCTTCCGAAAGCATCAAAATAAATCAGCTTAAAGTTTTTTGCGAGGTAATCAAACCAAGGAGTTAAATATGTATGAGAATCTCGCGGCCCGCCAGGAATTATTACAACCGGTTCTCCATGACCCTTTATCTGATACCATATTTCTGCACCATCAACTTTCGCAAAAGAACCATTTGTATTTTGTGCTTCTTTTGCCAGTAAAGAACAACTGCTCATAATTGTAAGAACAATTATTGCAGATATAAAAAGTATTCTCTTTCCCTTCAGATTGAAATTAATTTTATTCATGCTAAATCCATTGTTTAATAAATATTATTAATAAAATAAGATAGTTAGGTAATTCAGTGTAAAGCAATTATAACTTAATTCATGTGCAAAATATTATTCGAATTTTCAATTATTTTAAATTTATTGTGATAGAAAGCTACTAAATGTAGGCTGAAATTAAATATTTTTGAATAATAAATATGTAATTTAAAATAAAGCATTTACAAGTTGAGGAATTTTATAAAATCGGGGGTGTATCCGACCTCGGAAGTACATTTAATAATAAAGAAAAATAATTTTCCAGGAATGACAGATATATCATTCTTATATAATCGAACATTCTCGAATGTAAAATTAAAAAAGTTACAATGAGTAAATCATTTAAATATAATTTTATAAATCGGTATGATTTTTAATTGATGCTGATAATTCCTTTGGCGGGTCTTTAGAATTTGTTAAGTTTGCCAGATGAATTTTATTTTATTAAGTGCAAACGAGATTATTTTATTTTAGGAATTTTAGTCTGCCGTTAATTTTATTAAAATCTTATACATGTTTTTATTTATTGGATCTTTGAAAGTTTAACTTTCAAAAAATTGAAAACCGGGTATTATGAATGGGTTATTTTTTTAGATATATAGGTTTGAATACAAAAATATTTTTTAGAAAAGCTATAAAATTTCTTAATGAAAAAATTGAATTAAGAACTTTCATCGTCTTAGCTAGTTTAATAGTTGGAATTATCACCGGAATAGCTTCTGCAATCTTAAAAGACTTTGTGCATTTTCTTGAAGTGAATCCGGAAGCTTTTTTAAGAGAGCATGGAATCGGATTTCTGCTCCCTTTTTTCCCCATGATAGGAATTATTCTATCTGTTATAGTGACAATTCTTTTTTTCAATGGTACACTTAGCAAGGGAATATCCAATCTTATTTACTTGATTACAAGGAAAGCTTCCGATGTTCCTAAACAGGATATATTCTCGCATTATATTACCAGCGGGTTAGCCGTTGGATTCGGAGGTTCTGCAGGGCTGGAAGCACCGATAGTTATTACCGGCGGGGCTATCGGATCTAATGTTGCCAAAGGGTTTAAGTTTAATTATAAAGTAAGAACACTTTTATTAGCAAGCGGCTCCGCTGCGGGTATCTCAGCTATTTTTAACAGCCCGATAGCCGGAGTAATTTTCGCGGTTGAAATATTATTACCGGAGTTTTCTATATCTTATTTTATTCCTCTTCTTATTGCTTCCGCTTCAGCGACAGTAGTTTCAAGCTTCCTTTACGGCGGGCAGATTTTTTATCTTGTAACAAAAGGATGGAGCCTTAGCGCTATCCCTTATTATGTGGTACTTGGAATTTTATGCGGTGTAATTTCATTCTATAATATTAAAGCTGCTTTTTTTGTAGAAGAATTTTTTCAAAAGATAAAAACAAAATATGCTAAAATTCTTATCGGCGGAACGGTTTTATGTTTAATGGTTTTTCTTCTTCCTGCTTTATATGGTGAAGGGTATATTTCTGTAAAATATTTGCTGGCAGGTCAGTATAATAAAATAATACCTGCGCGTTTTATTACACACTATATCGATCCTAATTTAGCTTTAATTATAATTTCTGCATTAATAGTAATTACTAAAGTTTTTGCAACAGAAATTACAATTAGATCCGGCGGAAACGGCGGAACAATTGCACCTGCTCTTTTTACAGGGGCATTTACCGGATTCTTTCTTGCACAATTAATGAGTTATCTGGGAATTGCAAATGTCAGTCATCCTAATTTTGTTGTTGTGGGAATGGCCGGAATATTGAGCGGAATTTTACACGCTCCTTTAACAGGAATATTTTTAGGTGCGGAAATGACAGGCGGTTATAAACTGATAATTCCTTTAATGATTGTTACCGCATTATCTTATTTCATATCAAGATATTTCCACCAAGAATCTATATATACCGAAGCTCTTGTTAGAAGCGGAATTAAGTTCAGATCCGAAAAAGAAAAACATTATATCCGGCAGATCAACGTAAGAAATATTATTGAAACAGATTTTATTATTCTGCATCCTCAAATTACTTTAAGAGAAATAATGCAGAACATTGTTCATTCTAAAAGAAATTTATTCCCTGTCGTTGACAATGATGAAAAACTTTTAGGCGTTATTACTCTTGACAATATCCGTGAGATTATGCTTAACAGGGATGTTTATGATGTAATTCTTGCTTACGAAGTAATGACTACTGATTTCCAATCAATAGATATTAATGAAGATATTAATTATGCCCTCGAAGTATTTGAAGAAAATAATGTTTGGAATTTAGCTGTAACTGAAAACGGTAAATACAGAGGGTTTATTTCCAAATCAAATATTTTCAATAAGTATTTATCTTCCTGGGCTACCCAGTACACGGATGAATTTTAAGATATTATAAAGACAAAACAAAAGAGGAATAAAAACCCGCTTAATATTTGCCGATTTTGCACTTATCTATTACCTTTTACTTTTATTGATTTCTTTGTTAGCTTAGACTAAAAATAATAATTATTTTGAAGTGGGCGATGGAAATGAATAAAAAAGACTTTCTTTATTCGGATACACCGGAACCTCATAAAGCGCGGACAAAAGATATCTTAAAAAAACATCCGGAAGTCAGAAATTTAATTGGCAGAAATCCTTTCAGTTTTGCTATAATTCTTTTTGTTGTCGGAGTTCAATTCACTATTGCTTTCCTTTTAAAAGATCAGTCATGGTGGCTTGCATTAATTATAGCTTATTTAGTTGGTGCCTTTGCTAATCATTGCCTTTTTGTCCTAGTTCATGAAGCCGCTCATAATCTTATCTTTAAAAGAAAAAACATGAACATATTGTCCGGTATAATTGCGGATCTGCCGAATATTGTTCCGAGCTCGGTTTCTTTTAGAAGTTATCATTTGAAACATCATTCTTTTCAGGGCAATTATAATTTAGATGCCGATCTTGCAAGCAAATGGGAAGCAAAACTCATCGGAAGCAGTTTCCCTGGAAAAATATTTTGGGAACTTTTCTTTCCGGTATTTCAAGGACTAAGACCCCCAAGACTTAAAGAAATTAAATTTATGAATGCCTGGACCGTCTTTAATATGATTGTTGTTTTTGGATTCGATGCCTTTGTTATTTTTTATTTCGGGTGGGTATCATTTCTTTATTTTGTTTTTTCTTTTTTCTTTTCGATTGGATTTCACCCCTTAGGTGCAAGGTGGATTCAAGAACATTATATTATTAATCCTCCACAGGAGACCTACAGTTATTATGGACCTCTGAACACTGTAGCATTAAATGTTGGCTTTCATAATGAACATCATGATTTTCCTTCGATACCATGGAATAAATTACCGGAACTAAAAAAGACCGCGCCGGAATGGTACGATTCATTAGTATTTCATAAATCATGGTTCAAACTTTGGTTAAAATTTATTTTTGATCCTAAGATTTCATTGTTTACCAGAATTACAAGAGAAAATAGGGGCGGGGTTACAGTTAAGCAAGAAACTTAAAAAAATATGTTTCAAGCAAAAAAAACAAAACATTTAAAAAAAGAATTAAATCTTTTTGATGTATTTGCTATCTCTACAGGTACAACACTAAGCGGAGGATTTTTTCTTTTACCCGGTTTGGCGGCTGTTGATGCCGGACCTGCTTTAGTGCTTTCCTATATGCTGGCGGCAATTCCTTTAGTACCTGCTATGTTTAGCATTGCCGAGCTTGCTACTGCAATGCCGAGAGCAGGCGGGGTTTACTTCTTTTTAGATAGAACTTTGGGCCCGCTTATGGGAACGATAGGCGGACTTGGAACATGGCTTGCGCTAATCTTAAAAGTTGCTTTTGCTTTAGTCGGAATGGGAGCTTATATCTCTATTTTTTTTACTGAAATTTCGATTATTCCAATTGCAGTATCTATTGCTGTTTTACTCGGAATACTTAATTTATTCAGCGTTAAAGGAACAGGCAAGCTACAAGTTATTCTTGTTGTGATTTTATTAGCGGTTCTTTTTGCGTTTATCGGTGAAGGTGTTACTAAAATTAATACTTCAAACTTTAAAGGATTCTTTGAGCCCGGTTTTGCAAAAATATTTTCAACTACAGGATTAGTTTATATCAGTTATATCGGAATTACAAAAGTTGCGAGTTTATCGGAAGAGATTAAAAATCCCGAAAGAAATCTTCCGCTCGGTATTTTTTTATCAATAGGAATAACCTTTATAATCTATACATTGGGAACTTCAGTTATGGTGGGAATTGTTCCTATGAATATTTTAAAGGGAGATTTAACACCAGTAGCTACTGCAGCTAAAGGTATGTTCGGAGGAGTGGGAATTATTGTTTTGACTTTTGCTGCACTTGTTGCTTTTATTTCAGTATCCAATGCGGGAACAATGAGCGCATCACGTTATCCTTTTGCAATGAGCAGGGACTACTTAATGCCTCATTTCTTTCAGCGGCTCAGTAAAAAGGGAATTCCTTTTATATCAATAATAACTACGGTTTGTGTTATTGTTTTAATTATTGTCTTTTTAGACCCGACAAAAATCGCTAAGCTTGCAAGCGCATTTCAATTGTTAATGTTCGCTCTAGTTTGTCTTGGGGTTATAGTTATGCGCGAAAGTAAATTGGCTTCCTACGATCCGGGTTATCGCTCGCCCCTTTATCCATGGATGCAGTTAGTAGGATTATTCGCTCCTCTTTTTTTAATAATAGAAATGGGAATTCTATCTATAGGATTTTCTGCAGGTCTTATTTTAGCTGGTGCTGTGTGGTATAGCTTTTATGCTAAAGAAAAAGTAAAAAGGTCAGGAGCCATTTATCATGTGTTTGAAAGATTGGGAAGATCAAGATATCACGGTCTTGATACCGAGCTGAGGGGAATTTTAAAAGAGAAAGGATTGCGTGCGGAAGATCCTTACGATGAAATTGTTACCAGGAGTCTTGTAATTGATATGGAGGAAGCTGCTGAGTTTGAGAACATAGCTGAAAAAGCTTCAATTTGGTTATCAAGCTTAGTTCCATTTTCTCCTGAAGAAATTAAAGTTCAATTTATGGAAGGCACTAGAATAGGAATGACTCCGGTTACTCATGGAATCGCTCTTCCTCATTTAAGAATACAAGGACTCGAACAGCCTGAAATGGTTTTGGTTAGATCGAAAAAGGGAGTACATATTACAGTAAACGGTCCGCTGACAAATCATTTAGATGAAGAACATATTGTTCATGCTTTATTCTTCCTTGTTAGTCCGGAAGAAAATCCGACACAACATCTCCGCATACTTGCACAAATTGCCGGCAGAGTAGATGATGATAGTTTTGCAGATGAGTGGAAAGTTGCAAAAAATGAACAGGAATTGAAAGAATCACTTCTTCACGATGATAGATCGCTTTCATTAATTGTAGACTCCAATAAAAAAACAAGTACAATGATTGGAAAGGCTTTAAGGGAAATTAAATTTCCGGAAGGCTGCCTTGTCGCTTTAATGCACCGAAGCGGGCAGACCATTATACCTAAAGGAAATTGTATTTTCGAAGAAGGGGACAGGTTAACTATTATCGGCGACACGAATGGTCTTAAGGAAGTTATTAAAGAATTTGGTGAGTACGGAGATAAAAAATAAACATAAATCCGGCAAATAGAACACGGATTAAACGGATAACACAGATTTTCGCGGATAGATATAAAATTACAAACTCAAAATTTTTCAAATTGACTATATTATTTTTGTTTAAATTATTCATGTTCTATTGATTACATTATACGAATTATCTATCCTGTTTTCGGCTGAGCCACAACAAGCAAACCAAGCAAACCCAGATCACTGAAAAGTAATGGCGCTAAAACCGGGGCAAATGCAAGAATTCTTTCCATACTTAAAGAACCGGTACCCGCGAGATCTGCCGAAAGATGAAAACCGAAACCTAATATTCCTACAGCGACTGAAACAATCATTGTCCAGAAATAAACTAACTCATCACCTCTTGTCCAATCTTTAGCAATTGAAATATAAATGACGACCGAAGTTGCAAAAAGTCCAAATATAATTCCGATCATTTTATAAAAAGAATATCCATACTGCGCATGATCGATTATTGAAGTAATTGTACTTGCGGCAAAGCCTAAACCGACCAGCCATAAGAAATGCCTGTTGCGGGAAATCGGGGCTTTAAATGTTCCGAGCCCGGGGACTCTCAATAATCCTTCTTCATTATTTACTTCTTCAGTTATTGCATAAAGTCCAAGCAGTGAAATTCCGGAAAAAGCTAATGGTGCTAAAATAGGTGAACCGAAAACAACCCACGACCATGTTAAATGGCCTGCGGGATTTAAAACTGCATTAGCATGAAACGCTGTTCCGAGAATTCCTATAAGAAATCCTATCAGCATTAAAGCTATGTGTAATAATGCAGTCCACTTTTTAGGTTTTGTTTGAAATGCAATAACAATGCATGATATTGCGCCGAACGGAAAGTAAAAAATGGGAATCCATTCATAAACAGGTATGTAATCGTTTATTGAATGTGCAAGCATAACATCAATTCCTGTAAACATTAAATTGATCCCGACAAATAGCATTAACAGCCTGTTTTTCTCAATCGGCAGGCGGATATCGGCAAGATGAAAAATTTTTACATCATTCATTTTGCTGCTCCCTTATAATGTCCTTTGCGAAGTCTGGCCGCTTCTTCTTTTATAATTGTCAATTGCTTAAGAAGCGGATAGATGCCGTGCCATTGAACATAATCAGGGCCTTGCATGTAAGCTCCGAATTTTGCCGAGCGGCCGTAATAATGCCAGAGGTCAAATGCTTCAAAACTTATTTGAGTTGCAAAAGGTTTATTAGAAATAATTCCGTCTTTAACCAGGCCTTCCAAAATTGCCGAAGCTTCCTTCACTTTTGAGTTAACAAGTTTGGTTACGCTGTCTGCTTTAGCATACTGTTCATCAATAAAATCGGAAGAATGGCAGTTAGCGCAGATTGCTTTCATAGCTTCCCGTCCTTCAAATGCATTAGGTCTGTCTGTAGAAACTGCAGCAAATAAAAATTTCGATAATCTCAGCCCGACATCATGAGTTGTTCCCTGGTTTCCGAATCCGCTCATATGGCATGTTGCACACGTTGGTGCAGGCATATCTTTGGGTGTAAGCCTTCCCGGTTTTTGATCCCAGTTCCATTTGGATCCTTCAGTCTGATACATTACTCCATGTGCAGACTCGTGATAAATTTCCATTTGCGGATGATCAGGTCCTAAATGACATTGCCCGCATATCTCAGGTTTTCTTACTTGAGAAAGTGAAAATTCATGGCGAAGATGACATTTATTGCAGTTGCCTATACTGCCGTCTGCATTCGGTTTACCTATGGAATGACAAGACTGGCATGCCGCAGGTGTTACCGAAGGTCCTTCAATATCGAATAATGAATTTCTTGTTGCAGTTATAATTCCGTTTTTACCGCGGTTTACCTCCGGTATTTTTTCTATTTCTTTTTGCTGTGCGGGAGTAAAATCTGAAAAACCGGTTAATGCAATCCATGCCGGCCCGCTATGGCGGCTGTGCTCGAATTGTTTGGTTTCCGCGGGATGGCACTTTGCACACTGTTTTGGTGTGGGTGATGCGGTTATAAAAAACCCTTCATGCTCTTTTCCCATAGGATTTGATCTATCGACCACATGACAGTCGGTGCATCTAACTCCCGACCTTGCCATTGTACTCATTGCAAATTGATTTACAATATCGGGAGTAACTCTTTTATGACAAGCGGCGCATTTATCCGCTCCGCCGAATGAAACCCTTTCAACATTTGTTCTTTCACCGCTGCCCGGCAAACTGGTAAAAAGAAATATAATTATTAGAACGAATAAGGTTATAGATATTCCTATAATTAATGTCTTTGGTATTTGATTTGCCATATTCAACTCCGTTTATGCTGGTAAAAGGATTCGGAAATACGAATTAAAAAGTAATTGTAAATGGAAATTAAAGATAATTTTTAAGAACAACTATGCAA
>Ga0102950_1000318_pt1 | contig 13061 bp, 9 predicted proteins | sample SalPon2A_B_D2_MG_FD_78505 | JGI IMG/M metagenome (GOLD analysis project Ga0102950, IMG submission 78505) | Soil microbial communities from South San Francisco under conditions of wetland restoration - Salt Pond MetaG R2A_B_D2_MG | ecosystem: Environmental > Terrestrial > Soil > Wetlands | place...
AAAGAGCAGGCGCTGCATGTCCAGTGATTCCGGCGTCGTTCTTTCAGCGGTAAACGTCTCTCCGCCGGTATCGTACACGAGCGACGTCAGCATGCCGGTGGTTTTGTTTCGCTGCTGAAGGATCTCCCGGAGGAGAAAGCAGGTCGTGGTCTTACCGTTCGTACCGGTGACGCCGCAGGCTTTCAGATGGAATCCGGGATAGTCGTAGAATTTGGCCGCAACTTCGGCCATCGCCACTCGGGCGTCGGGAACGGAAACATGATTGGCGATCATATCGAAGTTCTCCCGTTCTCCGAGTACGGCCACCGCTCCGTTGCTCCTGGCCTGCTCGACGTAATCGTAGCCATCCTGCTTGAGTCCTCTGACCGCAATAAACAGTCCGTTCTTCTTGACCATTCGCGAGTCGTACTCGATATTCTCAATCTCGATTTCCGTATCTCCGGCAATCCTTGCCTGCTCCACACCGCTGACCAATTCTCCCAGTTTGATAGTGGTCCTCCAGACCTATATAGGTCGGCACTCCAGCCGACATACAGTGTTCTCGGAAATTGTCTCGCCCGGTTTGATCGATTGGGCGACAACCCTGCCGTTACCTTGCACGACGCAGTCAACACCGATCAGAGAAAGAAATGCGGAGACCTCACGGATAGAGAGTCCCTTGAGGTTGGCCATGCGCGGTTTTTCGGTCTTATCGTCTTTGGTTAAAACTATAATCTGTTCATTTTCAAAAGCGAGCCGATCGGGCGGCGGGAACTGCCACATCACAGTCCCCGAATCGTCGCCTGTCCTCAGCTCAAACCCGGATTCTTCGGCAATCGCCTTCGCCTGCGCCAGCTGGTGTCCCAGAAGATCCGGCACCACCGACGTATTTTGGAACTTGCGGGATTTCTCGGCCATCATCCGATCCGGAACGGTGAACACATCAGGGTTCAGGATCGTGTAACGCTCGGCGATCTTTCGGAAGATCGGACCTGCTGTCAGCCCGCCGTAATGGATCGGTTGCGGGTTCTCGAGCACGACCACCCCGGCGACCAGCGGACGTTCGGCCGGGAAGAAGCCGGCGAAACTCGCCATGAACTTTCCCCAGAAATATCGATGGTGGGCGATATCGGGAATCTGCGCCGTGCCGGTCTTACCGGCGATCGAAACGATTTCAGAATTGACAGCCTCGGCTGTCCCCCTCTCAACCACTCCCCGAAGAATCGAGCGTAGCGTGTCAGCCGAGGCCTCTTTCATCGCCTCATTGACCACGGTGCTACTGGTGCGGTCAATGACGTCGCCTTTATCGTCAACGAACCCGAGCACAATCCTCGGTTGATAGATCCTTCCTCCGTTAGCAATCGCCGCCATCGCGTCGGCCATCTGGAGCGGGCTCACCGCCACCGAATGCCCCATGGCCATAGCTGCGATCATGTAATCCGACCAGCGATTCGGTCGCGAGAGCATCCCGGTCGCCTCGCCCGGCCAGTCAAGACCGGTGCGACTCCCGATATCAAACCGCTTGATCGCTTCGTACATCTCTTCTCCGCCTTCTTTGATCGCCCATTTGGCGACTCCGATATTGCTGGAGAGTTCGATGATTTCCCGGAAAGTGAGTAAGCCGTGCTCTTTGTCGTCGTGAAGCGTCCGTCGTCCGAGCTTCCACTTGCCGTTCTCGCAATCAATCGTCGTGTCGAAGTTCACTATCCCGGCATCGAGCATGCCTGCTGCCGTAATCGCCTTAAAAATGGATCCCGGCTCAAACTGATCGGTCATTGGCCGGAGTTTCAAAGGACGATCGGGATGCTTCTCGCTGGGATCGAAATGTGCGGCGGCGAGAATCTCACCGTTGTTGCAGTTGAGCAAAACGGCCATCCCCGATGTGGCGTGGTAGTCCATGACACCGTCACGAAGCTCTTCTTCGAGAATCTCCTGAAGCCGCCAGTCAACGGTCAGGACAATCGACTGACCGGGTACCGGTTTCACCAGCGCGGACTCTTTCACCCGGAAGGTGTTGCGAAGACCGTCGCGACGAATGTCGGCAAATCCCTTCTGCCCGGCGAGGACGGAGTCGAATCGCAATTCGAGCCCCGACTGACCTTTGCCGTCGATATCCGTAAACCCAAGGATCTGTTTACCGATCGTGTCGAACGGATAATCACGTTCGGTTTCCTGACGAATGTAGAGCCCTTCAGGGGCGTCGTTCTCAACCCGCGCCGCCAGGGCGTCGTCCATGTGGCGGTCAATCCACCGGAATTTGCGTACTTCCAATCCGTATTTGCGCACCGCCGAGCCGGCGGGAAGGTGATAGACGTCCTCGAGGTATGAAGCAACCGAGTGCAATTCGCGCCGGCTGTCGGCCCAGGCGTAGAGCGAAGAGGCTACCACGTTATTCGCAACCACCTGTCCGTTACGATCGTAGAGAATCCCTCGTGACGCCGGGATTGGGATCTTTCCGGAAGACTGACGGTCGACTATAGCACTGTATTCGGCTGATTTGTAGATTTGCAAATGGACCAGGCGGGCAACTGCGATGACAAAAAACGCACAGACCACCACGAACAGAATGCCGAGGCGAAGACTTTCCTGACGGGTGCGACTCATTTCCCACCCCATCGGTTCAGGGTAGAATCAACATGTATCTTCTCGACACCCTCGGCATTGGCGGTTGTCGCAGTCACTACCGGCATATATTTTGTCACCCGCTTGATGGCAGAGAACATTCTGTCCAGCTCGTCCGGCGGAGGCGTGACTTCCCTGTCTTTCACCAGCGTGAGCATCCGATCGGCGGTAACCGGCTTCAGACCGAGCGTATCCTGAGCGTATTCTTCTATCCGGGATGCGGTCGAGAGCGCCGCCACTTCCGAGTAAAGCTTCTTCTGACAGTCCAGAATGCCGGCGTTATCCTTTTTCAATACGCCGACTTCCCTGACCAATTCGATTACCTTGACGCGCTGCCATACGTGTACGCAGGCCGCCATGAGCAGAACGGTAATGAGAAGTACCGCCGGGAAGTACCGATGGGCCCGGATGCGATTGAAGATCGATGATTTAATCTCGATAGTCTCTTTGAGCTGCCGTATCGTTTTTTTCACATCAGATCCTTTCGGCAACCCTGAGTTTTGCAGACCTCGCCCGACTGTTCCGTTCGACCTCATCAGGCTGCGGTGTTATTGGCTTGCGATTGACCAGCTTGAGGGTCGGCTTGTTTCCGCACACACAGACATCGAACTCCGGAGGACAGGTACACCCTTTGACCTGTTGTTGGAAGAACCGTTTAATGATCCGGTCTTCGAGCGAATGATACGTCAACACGGCGAACCTTCCTTCTACCCTGAGCAGCGACACTGCATCAGGCAGGAGTTGAGTCAGACTCTCGAGTTCTTCATTAACGGCTATGCGGAAGGCCTGAAAAACACGGGCCAGCGATTTGTTCTGATGGGGCGGACGCGTATTCGCATGTACTATGGCGGCGAGTTGTGAGGTGGTACGAATCATCCTTGTTCGTCTTTCTCGGACTATTGCCCTGGCGATTTTCCCTGCGTTTCTCTCTTCTCCGTAATCCCTTATTATCCGGCTCAACTCCTTTTCGTCGAGGCCGTTTATGAGGTCCGCCGCCGACTGTGCCCCGGATGAAGGGTCGAAGCGCATGTCCAGCGGTCCCTCAAGGCGAAAAGAAAACCCACGCTGCGGATCGTCCAGTTGCAGTGAGGAGACTCCTAAATCGAGGAGTATCCCGTCGAATTCCTTATCAGCAAAATCCTCTTCAACGATATCTTTGATGCGGACGTAAGAAGCGGAAACCAGGGCTTTTAACTGCGGGTACCTGCTCAGTCGAGCCTGAGCTTGTGCAAGTGCGGCGGAGTCTTTGTCAATTCCGTATACGCGTGCCTCTTCAGTTAAAGCTTCGGCTATCGCCTCAAGGTGCCCGCCAAGCCCGGCTGTTAAATCTAAATAAGCACCTTCCAGATGTATCACCAGACGATCGACAACTTCACCGGTCATTACCGGCAGGTGACGACCATCACTCATCTTCGTGACCATCACCGGTCATAAAGAGCCGTTCCGCGACTTCTTCATAACTCCCCGGGAACTGGTCCTGATAGAATTCATACCGATCAGGGTTCCAGATCTCGACCGAACGATCAATGCCCAACACAAGCAGTTCCTTCTTGAGCTTCGCCTCGCCCACCAGATGCGAGGGGATCAGGATTCGGCCGTTTTTATCGGGGGTAACGATGGTCGCCGCCGAGTAGAATCGACGGCTGAAAAAACGAAAGTCTTTCTTGGTGAAATTGAGCGATGAGAGGCGTTTTTGGATTTCCTCCCACTCCGATTGCGGGTAAAGCGCGAGACATCCTTCGAGGCCTTTGGTGAGAATTAACTCCCCTTCGAGCTGCGGTTTTCCCGAGCCGTCCGTGACGCTCCTGAGTTTGGCCGGGAGGGCAAATCGCCCTTTCTCGTCCAAAGTCGTCTGGTATTGCCCGTAGAAACCGCCCAAAGCATCCTCCACTTTACTCCACTATCCACCAAAAACACCATAATTAACCATTTTTCTCCCACCAGTGTCAAGCGGTTTTTTTGTCTCAATTCAAAAAAAAGAGGCTGTCTAAGTTTTTTTTGAACAACGAGTAAGCCGACTTCAAAATTCGCAAAACAGGTAACTTCCTGACCGTTTCAGGCATCCCGATTTTGGGCCATTTCTTCCTACTTTGTGGAGATTGCCTCCCGGCATCCTTCTATGGTCGGATGCCAACAGTTTCTGACGATTCGAACACCCCCGCTATCAGACCCGAGCCGACAAAACCTTAGCAACACACTGACTATCAATGGATTACGGCTATCCTGAAACATCAGAATCGATCGGCGGCACGCTTGCACTTTAGAGAGCACGGTTAACAGTGAAACAGGAGGCTACGTGAGTTTTCGAGGAAATCGAGCATTACTATTCGGACTGGCGGTGCTGGTCGGCGCCGGGGTCAAAGCGGCGACTCTGGACGAGTCGATGGTCACGCCTCGGGTTGAAGTGCAGTCCTCGAAGACGAACGTCACCTGTGAGGGATTCGAGTCAATCGCTTTGGGGGCGGATCTCGTCCTGCCCGGCAAGACTTTTCTGGTCGAGCTGAGCGACTCAGAATCTAATCCGCAATTCACAGTCATCGTCGGAGAAACCGCTGTTCTCGGTCAAGTTGACCGTTCCCGGATGTATTGCGACGAGACAACGTCGGACCGGCCAAATGAATATGCTAATGTCACTTCTTCCTCAGCCACCGAGCGGCTCGGGCAATACCCCGTGGAATTGATAGATATTGTGACGGTGAATGGCCGAAGGTACGCCCGCCTGCTCTATTTCCCGGTCACCGTGGATAGCTTGAACAACCTGGTCTTCGCCAGACAAACCGACCTGAAGTTTGACGGGAATCTGCTCTCGTCGGAGCAACTCCTCCGAGGGGGTCTCGATCGACGGGCGCTGTCTGAAAAATCGAATCGGGCAGGCCAGACCCTTTCCGCCAATGGACCGAAATACCTTATAGTTACCAGTGCTCTTCTCGACTCGACGTGTGAGGATCTGGCGGCATACAAGCGCGAGACCGGATATAATGCCTGGGTGGAAGATATCGACGAGATCCTTTTGTCGTATTCGGGGCGCGATGAAGCCGAGAGACTAAGAAATCGTCTCAAATCGTTTTACGCCGAAGGCGGCGAGTACGTGCTACTGGCCGGGGATGAAACCCAACTGCCGATCCGCTATGCCTATCCGTCGATGACCTCGGCCATGCCCGACACGGCCGATCTTCAGGTCTGCGACCTTTATTTCGCCGATCTGACCGGTGAGTGGGACTCGGACAGCGATGGCGTCTGGGGAGAGAAGTATGCTGATCAGGCCGACCTGACTCCCGAACTTCTGCTCGGACGCCTGCCCTTCTCTCGTCCCGAGGAAGTGACTAACTACACGAACAAGTTGATCGCTTACGAAACGAATCCCGGAAACGGCGACCTGAGCTATCTCACCCGCGCGTTTTTCTATTCGTCGGATCAGATGCGTGACTATGGCGACGGCGGTGAACATGGCTTGATCGCGGCAGCCTTTCCATCAAATTTTCAGATCGATACCATCCACGGTATAGAACAGTCAAGGGGGGACGACGTTAATCCGACGAACCTGTCGGCCGGCGAGACCATTCCGATTCTTTCCTCCGGCTACGGAATAGTGAATGTCATAGCTCATGGCCGATCGGATGCGTTCGGCGTGCGCACGACCGGATATAACGAGTGGCCCAAGTCGTATTTCATGACCACCGATGTCGGCGGAACGAACGGCGACGCCAACAACATGGAACCGAACGGTAAGACGTCGTTCTACTATTCCCTTGCGTGCGATAACGGCGGATTCGATCTCGATCAGCCCCCGATGAACGAACCTGACCCGAATCTGGTCGAGACCTTGCTCGGCCTGCCGGACGCCGGGGCAGTAGGATTCGTGGCCCACACCCGCTGGGGATGGATAGCTTCGAGCCACCTGGTTCAGAAAACGTTTTTTGATTCTCTTTTCGCCCATCCGGGCCGCCCGGCCGTATGCGCCATGTACGATACCAAGGCGGTCTTCTACTACTATCGCGATCAGGTCTACGGCATAGATTACTTCGGTGATCCGACTCTCAAAGTCTACACCGGGACGCCCAAGACTCTCTCGCTAACGACTTCGGTCGGAAGTGGAAATGTGTTGGTCTCCGTGAACGATGAATCAGGACCGGTCGTAGCAGCTGCGGTGATCGTAAGCCGTAACGGGGCGCCGATTTTCGATGGAGTCACCGATGGGTCAGGACAAATCAACTTGCCGATCGACCTCTATGAAGACAGCACGTACACGATAGCTGCGATCAAGACAGGTGCGACAATCGGATTCAAATCGATTCAGCCGTCGATCGTGACCGGCGTTAACGAGTCCAATGACCAGCTTCCCCGGGATTTTGAACTCGCTCAGAACTACCCGAATCCGTTCAATCCTTCGACAACGATCGGATTCAGTCTGCCGGCCCGTAGTAAAGTTGTGCTCGAAGTATTCGACGTGCTCGGTAGAAGAGTACGCACTTTGGCAGACGGCAACTACACGAGTGGGCGTCATGAAGTTGTCTGGGATGGCGAAACAGATAGTGGATCAAAGGTATCGAGCGGCATCTACTTCTACCGATTGCAGGCGAATGCTTTCAGCGCAACTAAGAAGATGCTACTGCTCAAGTAGAAGTAATTCGCTTCAGCAACCGGGCGAACGATTCGGCCATCTTCTCCGATGAATATTTCTCCGCATATTCCGGCAGCGGCTCGATCTTCAAGTTTCCTTTCATAGCGCGATCCAGCAGATCAGATAAGTAGTCTACCGCCTTGCACGTATCGTCCGCAGAAAATATCAGACCCTTCTGAGTGTCTCCAACGATAGCGCTGACAACACTGTTACTCGGCGCTGATACCAGCATTGGTCTTCCTGATGCAATCATGTCGAATAATCTGATCGGCAAGAGACCGGCGGCGCTATCAGACAGGCCCAGGTAGAGCATCGAACTATCGGAGAGGAGCTTGATAGTCTCGGCTCGCTTGGTCTGAGGGTACGAAGTCACGATGTTCTGCATGCCAGAATCCCTGAGAGTTTGCTCCCAGCTTTCGATATGAATCGGCCCCACCTGCACGAGTCTCACCCGTGAAAACAACTCCGGTCGTTTTTCGCGAATGGCTGCAAGGGCCTTGAATAACGGTTCGACCGGACGGAGTTTGTCCAGCGTCCCTAAGATACCGATGCCGAATCGGTCACGATCGGCTGGCTCTGACCAGAGCTTCGCAAGTTCTCGGTCGAATCCGTTGTAGATGGTCGTTCCGGTTTTGAGGTACTCAGCTATCGCCGGATTTACTACAGTGACCTGATTGGCTTTGGTCGTGATCTTTTTGAGCAACTCGCCGGCCCGCTTCTTCAGGCTTGCATCAGTAAACCAATCCTCCGCCTTGTACAATGTCCAAAAATCCCTGAAATCGGCTATCCAGGGGATATTGAATTCACTGGCGAGCTGACTACCGACAAGATGCGATGAAATGGGTGGCGAAGTGCTGATGACGGCGTCGTAGTGACGGTTCTCCGCAAGAACCCGTCCGAGCTTGACCGCGGACCTTACCCAGCCCTTTTTCGGGTCCGGGAACATCCGATCTCCCATCCCCCGGCCCATCTGAATTGTCGATTCCTTCACTGTCCTCATGCCGAGCAAGTACATCAGTCGCTGGGGATCGCGGGAGCCGCTTCGGTAGACGTGCGACGTCTCCACGCCTTCGAGAAGATCCGGTTCATAGAACCGATAGGCGACCGGCTTGACGGTGAGCACGTCGCAGTTGTAGCCGAATTTCGGAAGATACTTGTAGAGCGCGAGCGGCCGGCCCACTCCCGCGCCGCCAAGCGGCGGGAAGTAGTAGCAAACGAGCAGAATGCGTCCTGACTTCATCATCCCTCCCACCCTGCAAGTTTCTTCATCAGGCCGATCTGTGCTGCAATATTGTCCTCGAACAGAGCTTCTCGTTTAACCCGTTCCAGGTTCTGAATACGCATCCCCTCGCGAGGATTTTCAGTCTTCAGAAAAGCCGAGAATACATTCCGCAGTGATTCTTCGTTGTCCTGCACGAACAGGAATCCTGACTCCGGCGACAGCCACTCTCTGACACCGGCAACATCAGCCGCAACAGGAAGCAACCCCAGCGCCATCGCTTCTATCAGTGAGGCAGGAGAAGAATCCGAACGCGAAGCCGACAAATAGACGTCATGCTCGCTCATAAACTGCAGAAACTCAGGGCGAGGCAATTTATCGTAAAACTCGACCGTATCACCGACCAAAGCTGTGACGAATCTCTTGAACGACTCCGTCTGCGAACCGAACGACGGGAATGTGATCCTCATCTTGTTTTGACTGAGAAGTGGCGCGAGTGCTTTGACTATGAATAAGTTGTTGTAGACGACTTCCTGAGCCCGTGGAACGATCACGCGCAACGGCCGTCCGAGCCGGTAATCACTCTTGTGCAGCGCAAGGAATTCTCGTTCGATTCCCCAGGGATAGACATATCCCGCCCTGAGCGGCGACAGCCTGGCGGCTTCGTTGAGGATGTATTCGGAATCGGCGATAACGGCCCCCGCATTTCTTAGTGCATAAGCAGTCTTGCGCCGATGCAGACTTGACTTGTGCGGCACTATCAGGATATCCGATCCCCAGACATGGCAAACCAACGGAGAGTGTCGCCCCCTGCTCGCCAGAGCAGCGATGAAGCCGTAGCCGGAGGCAAAGTGCGGGTTGATCACATCGGGGCGAAATCGCTTCAGGATCTTCCTGATCTGCGGTACTGCCAGGACATAGTGAAGGGTGCGTATCGGTCCTCGACTCTTCAGCGAGAGATGACGGACCGGCCCCGGTTCCAATGAGAGCAGCAGCGGGTGGCAGGACTGCTTCCGAAGCGCCGAAATATATCGCTCCGTATGAAACGAACCGGCATCGGCAAGAACAAGCACCCGAAACCGTTTCTGCGTCACACCAGCCTCCCGAGAAGCTTGAGTGTCGAATAGCAGTTGTATTGGTAGGTTCGCGCCCCCCACTTATCCTTGTAACTGCTCAATGACTCCGCATCCGGCGGCGATGCCCCCAGGTTGAGATACTTCAGCCCGCTCTCCGCGGCTTCATGAGCCAGAGAATAAAGCATCTGCTGATTCGGCTTAAGGAAAGAGTACGATTTGTCGAAATAGACTTGCCAGTTCAGCACCATATCTTTCTCGATGAAATTGATATGCGAACTGACCGCATTCTCTTCGTACTCACACCAGGTCCAGACTACTCGTGGGTCCTTGCTCGCCAGCTCTGCCAGGGCCTGGAAGAACTCAGTCGGGTATTTCGGCTTTCGCTGATGCCGTTCTTCGGTTTGCTTCATCAATTCGAGGAAGCGGTTCATATGAACCGACGTGTCGAACGGCACTACCTTGGTACCTTCTCGTTCTGCCTTGCGGATCTCCGACCTGAGCTTTTTGTCCGGCGGTGCCCAGTCCGATACCGATATGTCCACCAGTTGCGTGGTACAGAGTTGGACCTCCATGTCGAGCGTCTGAGCAAATGTCTTGTAATAGTCGAACAGGAATAGCTTGACGTATTCGGCCTGCACGAGGACTTCGGAGAAGAGTCCCGCTATCTTCTCCCTTTCGTCTGGAGTGATTGAACCGGCAAAATAAATCTGTCCGTAACATCCGTCCGGCATCGCCTGAAACCGTTTCACCGGCCGCATCCCGAACTCGATTCCGGGCGCTACGGCCAGAGTCTCACCGCCAAGCTCCGCCGACCAAACGACGGGATGCCCGCCGATCGATTCCCAGAGGCCGAGAAAACCGGAAGAAGCGAAGAACGATCCTTCCGTCAACGCCGAGAGCACCGAAGGATCGAACCGGTCAAGATCGTATCGAGAGATTTTCATTACCTGCGTATGAGCAGCAGTTTGCCTTTGCCTACGTTACCGTCGTCATCCCTGATAACGAACAGATAGACGCCGGAGGCTACTTCCTTTCCCCCATCGTTGCGCCCGTCCCATTCGGCCAGTGGCATTTCCCGCACCAACTCACCGCCAACCGTGAAGATCCTGAGCGTGCCGGGTTTGTTGAGGTTGAAATTCACCCGGTCGTCGGGGGATGAGATCACGAACGGATTGGGAAACGCGACGACTTCGTTCACGGAGTTCACGGGCGGACCGAATATTCCCGGAGTCAGCGTGAAGCCCGAGTTCGTACCTATGTAAATCCACCCGCTCCTGTGATCCACCGTCACGCTGTTGACCAAGTCGCCGGAGATATCGCTGTTCAGCGTATTGAACACGGTCACTGAGCCGGTGACACCATCACGAAAACCGAGTCCGTTCCGCGTGCCGATCCAGGCATTCCCGCGGCCATCAAAATCGATATCCGTGATGTTGGAACTTATACTCGCAGGAAGGATGACGTCGACAAACAGATCCGTTCCGATATCATATCGAGAGATGCCGAAATTGGTCCCCACCCACAACGATCCGTCCGGAGCATATCTTACGACGTGAACGTTGTCAGAGATAAGTCTGGAGTTCGACCGAGTCAGGTGCGTGAATTGGATGTTACTCGGAAGGGTGTCGTCGATACCGACATTGGCCACGTAGACGCCATCGGATTCGTTGCCGACGACCAATTGACCGTCGTGGGTCGCGATGGACGTGACATGGGCGTCGGTTAGCCCGTTGGGAATACCGAGAGAATCCCAACTGGCACGATCGTCGAGGCTCTTCAAATTCGCAATCACCACCGAATAGTTGTTTACCGCACGATAGCAGTTGATGTACAGAAAGCGGCCATCGGTCGCAATATCAGTATTGATCACATACGTCAGGCCGAAGGGCGGGTTATCCGAGTTGCCGATCATGGGGGTGTTCGTCTGATCGTAGTGCTTGAGGGTCGACCCCTCAAGAAAGTAGAGTCCCCCTCCCTCCGTTCCGAACCAGACATTGTTGGATGAGTCCACAAGCAATCTCGTCGAAACACGATTCCCCGGTGTGATTCTTACCCAGCTGCTGTCCAACAGCTCGGCGCTCTGGTCCGAGAAGAAACCGCCGAAGAGCTTTCCGTCTTTAGTTATAGCAATATCGGTGACATTGTTGCCGGGCGTACCGATATAGGGATAAGATCTGAAGGTACCGGAGCTGTTCTGGTAGATGCCTCCGCTCGCCGATGCAATCCATCGATAGCTCCCGGTATTGAATCCCGTCAGACCGGAACCGTTGACGCCGCTGATCGAGTAGGTGGACACGCCTCCGGCGGTAAGATATCCGCATCCGAGGCTGCCGTAGTAAAATAGGGTATCATTTTCTACCTTGAGATCGGAGATCCGCGAGCCGCCCCCCAGAAGCATTTGCGTAAAGACCGTATCGCCCGTGCCGGCGTTGATATCCATTCGGTACAACCCGCGCGAGTTCGCGATATAGATATTCGACTCGTACTCCGTCACCCGCATGATCGACTCCTGGCCAAGTTCCGGGTGGTTACCGAGATTGAAGGTTATCCAGGAAGCAGGCGATTTCAGCATAAGCGGATCGGTACGATCGGCCACGGCCAGGCCGCTCGAGGTGGCGATCCAGATCGTATCGTCCGTAAGCATTATATCGTTCACCATCGGCGAAGAATTGAGGTCCCCGAACAGGGTGTAGCTGTCCTGTATTTGTCCTCCGTCGTTTGTTTTGGAAAAGAGAACCAGACCGTTCTCCGCCCCCACCCAGATATCATTGCCGTCATCGACGAGACGGCGCAGGCTGAACAAATTATTATCGTAATCAAAGAAGAGAAACTGCTGCGAGTTCTTTCCGTCGTACTTGATCAGCCGTCCGAATCCTGCCAGCCATATCTGCCCGTCGCCGTCGACCATGATATCGGTAATATCGTTCGTACCGAGACCATCGAGATTGCGATACATTCGAGGCTTGGCCGATAGGTCGGTGATCGCGAGTAGGCCCCCCGAAGTCGCCACGAACAAGGTATCATCGATCATCTTCATCTGACTGACGTACCGAAACGACGTGAAATTCGTACAGTCCAGCTCGCGGGTAAAAGCACCGGCCTGACTAAACGGCAACATGCTCAGCACGGCTACGATTGCGAACGCTTGCGGGAAAATTTTCCGAAGATCCATAGTGCGATCAATATACAGCTTATTGATATTGTTAACAAGAACGACCATCGGCCGACCACATCGCCGTACCGGGTAAAGACGGAATAGCCGTCCAGGGAGTTCAGTTTGCCAATCAGCGATTCCACCCGGTAAATAGGAATACTCTCCCGTATCCGGCCGTAGTTATCCACTATATAGGTGAGCCCGCTGTTGCCGACACGTGCCCCCCAGATACGATTTTCGACACATCGGGTAACGAATATCCGGGAATGCATATAAATACCGACCGATTTTCCAAACCACGTGTCGTTCGTGATTCCGACCAGAAAATCGGCCCCGCTAAGAACATCGCCGCGGACAAACTCCGGAAAAGTCGACTCGAAGCAGATCAGC
>Ga0102950_1000319_pt1 | contig 13059 bp, 9 predicted proteins | sample SalPon2A_B_D2_MG_FD_78505 | JGI IMG/M metagenome (GOLD analysis project Ga0102950, IMG submission 78505) | Soil microbial communities from South San Francisco under conditions of wetland restoration - Salt Pond MetaG R2A_B_D2_MG | ecosystem: Environmental > Terrestrial > Soil > Wetlands | place...
AAGATTCGTGATAAAACAAGGAAAAAAGAAATAGTGTTGGCAAGACAAATTGCAATGTTTTTGTCAAAAGAGTTAACCAAGTCTTCTTTAAAAACTATTGGGTTGCATTTTGGAGGAAGAGATCATTCCACGGTAATTCACGCATGCTCTTCAATTGCCGATGATTGTACAAAAGATATTGCAACCAGGGATCTGGTAGACAATATTAAGAAACAAATAGAAATTAATTTTTCTTAATTGAATGTTAATATTTTGTTGATCTATATATAACAATTTGTTGATAAGCATTACTTTTTTAACACCCGCCTAACAACTCAAAAAAAGGCAAAAAGTTTTGAACATAAACCAGAATTGTTTTTTCTTGTTTTTAATCAAAAAAGTAACCAAAAAGGGTTTATCAACATATTAACACTATTATTATAATTATTAATTTTTAAATATTAATATATTAATTAATATAATGTTGTTAATTACTCTACTTACTTAAGATTCTTAATTTTGTTTGACTCTTTAATGCTTTTAGAGTAATTTTTAGCAGGCTATTTAGCATCAAAAACCAGAGGGAATAAATGAAAAAGAAAAAATATAAATTGATTCCTCTTCCTCTTTTTATTTTAATTCTTTTATTTGCAGGATGTGAAACCTCTGTAAAAAATAGCTTTAAAGTCACTAATGATGCTGCAGCAGACATCGTTGTTACTTTCCGTGCACAGACAATTTCAGTAGCTTCAGGTCAAACGAAAGAGATTAAAGAAATTCCCCAAGGAACATATTCATATTCAACTTTTTTTACAGTTCCGCCAAGCGCCACTAGTTATTCTTCTTCGGGCGATGTAACAGGACAGGTGGTTATTAAAGCTAGCACATGAATATTTAGTTTCTTATATAAGCACTTTACAAAGTGGCACAGATATCATGTATGGAACACTATCTAACAGTGATGATGAAAAAACCGTAACGAGTCCATAAATTAGTTGAAAAAACCGCATAAAAAAAGAAGACAAACCGAGCTGGAAAAGACCCGATTACTGAACAAAAGACAAAAAAATAAGCCCGGAATCAATTGAGATTCGAGGGTTTTTTTTGTATTTTACAACGCTTTAAAAGGAGATTTTTTAATGGAATTCAAAGTAAATAGTAAAGAATTAGAAAAACTCTTATCTCATATAATTCCTGCCGTACCAAACAGAACACCGATGCCTATTTTGGAGAATTTTTTGTTCGACATACAAAAAGGTTCTCTGCAGGTTTGTGCAACAGACCTTGAAATTGCGTTAAAATCTTCCATAAATGTTTCCGCAGATGAAGACATAAAAATGGTTGTTCCGGCAAGGCTTTTATATGATGTTACAAGATCATTAGGTGATACCCAGATTCATTTTGAAACGGAATCAAACTCAAAAATTAAAATTACTACCGAGAACGGAGTTTATAATATCGGTTTTTCTTCCCCGGAAGAATTTCCTGCGATTCCCGTAGTAAGCAAAGAAAAAGAAATCTCTCTTGCCGGATCAAACCTGAAAAAAGCAATTGACCAAACTTCTTTTGCAATGAGCAAAGAAGACATGCGTCCGGCAATGACAGGCACTCTTCTGGAATTTTCAGATGAAGGATTAAGGTTTGTCGCTACAGATGGACATAGGCTGGTAAAATATATTAACAAAATAATTAAATCAACCTCCGATGAGCAATATATTCTTCCAGAAAGAGCCATCTCTGTTCTTTCTAAATTATTGGGTGAAAAAGAAGTAAAAATTTATTTTAGTAAAACAAACGTTTCTTTTCACATCGGAGAAATTGAGTTTATTTCAAGGCTTATAGGCGAAAAATATCCGGCTTACGGCAGCGTGATACCAATGGAAAACGAAAACGAAATGAAGGTAAAAACATCGGATATTTTTTCAACCATTAAAAGAATGAATCTTTTTTCTACCTCAAGCTCAAAACAGGTGAAGTTTTCTATTAAGAAAAACAGCCTTGAAGTAAGCGCAGAGGATGTTGATCATGGTTCAAATGCAAAAGAAAAAATAGAATGCACATATAGCGGAGAACCAATGAATATAGGTTTCAATACAAACTATGTACATGATATTCTGTCACACATAGACAAAGACGAGATAATTTTTAAACTACACTCGCCAACAAAAGCCTGTATAATTGAGCCAGCAAAAAAAGAAGAAAACGAAGACCTGATGCTTTTATTAATGCCGGTTCGTTTGAATAATTAAAAATGATATTGTCCAGCATTCATTTACAAAATTTTCGTATTCACAGTGACACAAATATTATTTTTTCAGATAATCTGAATTATATTGTTGGAGGAAATGGACAGGGAAAAACTACAATTCTCGATTCTGTTTATTATCTCTGTACAACAAAAAGTCATAATTCAAAAACAGATAGCGAGTCTGTGAGGTTTAACGAAAAGGAATTTGAACTAAAAGGAACCTTTAAAGATCTTTCAGAAAACAAAATAAGAATTATTTATTCACTTTTGGAAAACAAAAAAAATTACTTTCAGGACAATAAAAGAATTAATCGCTCGGTGGACATAATTGGTAAATTTCCGGTTGTTATGTTAACACCCGCGGACCATGCAATTACACAGGGTTATCCGGGAGACAGAAGAAAATTTGTTGACTCTATAATTTCTCAGGCAAGTGAAACATACCTGAAAATTTTATTAGACTACAATAAAACACTCCGGCAGAGATCATCTCTACTAACACAAATTAGAGAAAGCAGAAACGCTGATCTTTTTAATGAATTAAAAGCCTGGAACACTAAACTTATTCAAACAGGTAGCGAACTTATTAAAAGAAGAATCCGTTTTGTAGAAGAATTTAATGGGTTTATTAAGAAATCTTATAACGTGATAATGGGTAGCGAAGAAACACCCGGCATTAAATATTCTTCTTTTAGTGAAACTGAAATGGAAAATATTGAAAGTGATTTTAGAAGAAAAATTGATGAAAAAAGGGAAGAAGAAATAAGACGTGCCACGAACCTGGTTGGGCCACACAGGGATGAATTTCTTTTTTCTATAAACAACATGAATCTTCGTTCTTATGGTTCCCAAGGACAACACAAAACATTTCAGGTGGTTTTGAGGTTTGCGGAGTTTTTTTATTTGAAAAACATAACGGGCAAAACACCTATCTTTTTGTTAGATGATGTTTTTGGAGAACTTGATAAAAACAGGTCTGTTAAAATAAGTGAATATTTAAGAGATGTTGGACAGGCAATAATTACGTTAACAGATTTTGCTAATATGAGTTTTCTTAAAAAAGAAGAGAATGACAAACTCTTATACGTTAAAGAAGGGAGAGTAAGTTATGCATAATGGCTTTGCTAGCTTGAAGGAAATTTTTGATGCAGAGCCTGGATTTGAAAACCTGAGAAGGGTGGTTAAGCAGTCTGACGTTGTAAATGATTTTGGAAAAATTTTACCAGAATTAAAAAAAGTTGCTACAGCCGTAAAAGTTGAAAAAAAGGCCCTTTGTTTAAGGGTTGAAAACCCGGCATGGAGAAGCGAATTAAAGTTCAGAGAAAATGAGATAATAGAAAAAGTAAATAATTTTTATAAAGAAAAAAGAATTATGTTTGTCAGGTTTGTTCGCTGACAAATAAAAACAAATAGCATTTGTAAACGGAAATAAAATGGCAAAAAAAGCAACAGAAACTCAAAACAACTATAGCGCAAAAAACATAAATGTTTTAAAAGGGCTGGAAGCAGTTCGCAAACGCCCTGCGATGTACATCGGCGACGTTGGTCAACGCGGTTTTCATCATCTGGTAAACGAGGTGGTTGATAATAGTATTGATGAAGCAATGGCCGGGTATGCTGATAAAGTTGTTATTACAATAAATAAGGATGAAAGCGTAACTGTTGAAGATAACGGGCGTGGAATTCCAACAGATATACACCCGGAAGAAAAAAAATCTGCGCTGGAAGTTGTAATGACTGTTCTACACGCCGGCGGAAAGTTCGATAAAGATACGTATAAAGTGTCCGGTGGTCTTCACGGTGTGGGTGTTTCTGTAGTAAACGCTCTTTCAGAATGGCTTAAGGTAGAAGTAAAAAGAGATGGGAAGACGTTTTACCAGGAATACAAAAGAGGCTTTCCAAAAGCACCGGTAAAAGAAACAGGAAAAGCGAAAAAAAATGAATCTGGCACTGTTGTAACCTTTATGCCAGACAGAGAAATATTTAAGGTTGCGGAGTTTAAGTTTGATACAATCGCTGAAAGAATGCGAGAACTTGCCTATTTGAACAAAAACATTTCAATTACCATAAAGGACAAAAGAGACGGTAATGAAGAAAAGTACCATTTTAAAGGTGGAATAATAGAGTTTGTTCACTACGTTGACGCAACAAGAACCTCGCTCCACAAAACAGTTTATGTAGAAGGAGAAAAGGAAGGAACGCCGGTTGAGGTTGCATTCCAGTATACCAACGCCTATTCGGAAAATATATTTTCTTATGTAAACAACATTAATACACACGAAGGCGGTACTCACCTAGTTGGATTTAAAACTGCGCTAACAAGAACCCTTAATAATTATGCTTATAAAAATGGTTTGATAAAAGAAGGGAAACTTTCTCTTACTGGTGATGACTTCCGTGAAGGTCTTACAGCTATCATTTCTGTAAAAGTAGCAGAACCGCAGTTTGAAGGACAGACAAAGACAAAGCTGGGTAACAGTGAAACAAAGTCTGCTGTTGAAACAATTGTTGGTGAAAAACTTACAGATTTTCTGGAGCAGAATCCTTCAGTCGGCAAAAAAATAATTGAAAAATGTATGCGTGCTGCAGAAGCACGCGAAGCTGCCAGAAAGGCCAGGGATCTGGCCCGAAGGAAGAACGCACTAGATTCTATGAATCTCCCGGGAAAGCTGGCTGACTGCTCTATAACCGACCCTGAGCACTGTGAAATTTATATAGTTGAGGGTGATTCTGCAGGAGGTTCTGCAAAACAGGGGCGTGACAGAAGATTCCAGGCAATACTTCCCTTGAAAGGTAAAATATTAAATGTTGAAAAAGCGAAATTGAATAAAATCCTGGAAAACAACGAAATAAAAGCAATCATATCTGCAGTCGGAGCAGGTTTTGGAGTTGATTTTAATCCTGCAAAAGCCCGCTACGGAAAAGTAATTTTAATGACAGATGCAGACGTTGATGGAAGCCATATTAGAACTCTGTTATTAACATTCTTATACAGACATATGAAAGAACTTATCGTTGAAGGACACGTATACATTGCTCAGCCCCCGTTGTACAAAATAAAAAAAGGAAAACAGGAATTTTACGCTTTTGATGAGAAAGAACGTGACGAAGTTTTAAAAAGGTTAAAAGTTAATGGAAAAGATGTTGTGGAAGAAATAGAAGAAGATGAGAACGGAGAACTAAAGGTTAAAGGCGTAGTAATTTCCCGTTATAAAGGTCTTGGTGAAATGAACCCGATGCAGTTGTGGGACACCACGATGAATCCAGAAACAAGAACAGTATTGCAGGTAACTCTTGAAAACGCAGCAGCAGCGGATAAAATATTTGAGACTCTTATGGGCGATGATGTAGAACCCAGAAGAGATTTTATAGAAAAGAACGCAAAGTACGTTAGAAATCTGGACATATAACACGTAATTATTAAAGAAAAAAAAACAGAACACTTATGGCAACTATTTTTGAAAAAATAATTCCAGTGGCTCTCGAAGATGAAATGAAGTCTTCGTACATAGATTATTCAATGTCGGTTATAGTCTCCAGGGCTTTGCCTGATGTAAGAGATGGATTAAAACCGGTTCACCGCAGAGTTTTATTTGGAATGCATGAACTTGGTGTAGCTCACAATAAAGCCTATAAAAAATCTGCCAGAATTGTCGGAGAGGTTTTAGGTAAGTATCATCCCCATGGAGATACAGCAGTATACGATTCAATGGTCAGAATGGTACAGGAATTTTCTCTGCGTTATCCTCTCGTTGACGGACAGGGAAACTTTGGATCGGTTGATGGAGATTCACCAGCTGCAATGCGTTATACAGAAGCACGACTGGCAAGAATAGCAGACGAGATGCTTCGTGACCTGGACAAGAACACAGTAAACTTCGCTCCAAACTTTGATGATTCTCTTCAGGAACCAATTGTGCTTCCTTCTTACTTACCAAACCTTCTTGTTAATGGATCAAGTGGTATTGCTGTTGGTATGGCAACAAACATTCCACCGCATAACCTCACAGAAGTAATTGATGGACTGTTTGCTCTGATTAAAAATCCAAAACTTACGTCAGAAAAATTAATGAAATATGTTACAGCTCCTGATTTTCCAACCGGCGGTATAATTTATGGATATGAAGGCGTTAAAAGCGCTTACTTAACAGGCCGTGGAATTCTGAAAATCAGAGCGAAAGCAAATATAGAGACCATGAAAAACAACAGGGAAAATATTGTTATTACTGAACTTCCCTATCAGGTAAATAAAGCAAATTTAATTGAGAAAATAGCCGATCTTGTCAGAGCTGGTAAAATTAATGACATTTCAAATTTACGTGATGAATCAGACCGCGATGGAATGAGAGTAGTTATTGAACTAAAGAGAGATGCGCAGCCAGCGGTTGTTCTAAACCAGCTGTTTAAGCATACCCAGATGCAGAACACCTTCGGAATTATCATGCTTGCTCTTGTGAATGGAGTACCAAAAGTACTTGAACTTAAAGAAATGATGAGGCACTTCATCGATCACAGGATGGACGTACTTATCAGAAGAACAAAATATGATCTTGATGCAGCAGAAAGAAGAGCCCACATACTGGAAGGTTATATTATTGCTCTTGATAATATTGATGCTGTAATTCAAACAATAAAGAAATCAAAAGACACTGAGACCGCCAGAACCAACTTAATGAAGAAATTTAAGTTGAGCGAAATACAGGCAAAAGCTATTCTTGATATGCGTTTGCAAAGGTTGACCGGACTTGAAAGAAAGAAAATTGAAGATGAATACAAAGCAACAATAAAATTAATTGAACAGTTGAAGAGCATACTCAACAGTGAAGAAAAAAGATATTTAATAATTAAAGACGAACTTCTGGCTATCAAAGAAAGATACGGAGATGAAAGAAGAACGGAAGTAATAAAAGATTACGAAGAATTCTCCCTGGAAGACACCATTGCTCAGGAAGATGTTGTTGTAACCATTTCTCACTCCGGATACATTAAAAGATTTCCGGTTAGTGGTTACAGAAAACAGGGAAGAGGCGGTAAAGGAGTAACCGGAGCCGGAACGAAGGATGAAGATTTTATTGAACATATGTTCATTGCTTCCACCCATCATTATATTTTAATCTTTACTGATAAAGGTAAGTGCTACTGGCTAAAAGTTCATGAAATTCCAGAGGGAGGAAGAACTGCCCGAGGAAGATCTATTTTGAATTTAGTTCAAAAAGAAAAAGATGAAAATATTTCAGCTTTTGTAGCAGTGAAAGAATTTAGAGACGACCAGTATCTTGTGATGGCAACCAGGCTGGGAACAATTAAGAAAACAGTTTTATCAGCGTATGGTAATGTCAGAAAAGGCGGAATAAACGCGATAAATCTCGTAAAAGGTGATAACCTGATTGCCGTCAAACTTACAGAAGGAAATAACGATGTAGTTCTTGGAACTATGAACGGTTTCGCGATTCGTTTTTCTGAAAAAGATGTGAGGGAGATGGGAAGAACTGCAACCGGCGTACGCGGAGTTAAACTCGGCAAAGGAGACATCGTTGTCGGATTAGTTGTGCTAAAACGTCAGTCAACTATTATGGTTGTTACAGAAAAAGGTTTTGGTAAACGTTCCGACATCAATGATTACAGGATAACACACCGCGGAGGAAAGGGTGTAATAACTGTTAAAACCAGCGAAAAAGTAGGAAAAATGATTTCCCTTATGGAGGTTGTTGATGGCGATGAACTGGTCATAATTACAACCCAGGGAATGGTTATTCGACAGGGTGTTGCGGAAATTCGCGTTATGGGAAGGAATACTCAGGGAGTTAGAGTAATCAGATTAAAAGATAACGATAAGATTGCCGATATTTCTAAAGTGGTTCCGGAAGATGAAGATCCACCTGTAGTATAATTTAGATAAATAAGAACACAAAAAAGGGGCAGTATAATCTGTCCCCTTTTCATTTTAAATTTCAACAGGCTATAAGAAACTTACTTTAGAAGTTTAGAAAGCGATTTCATATTAGCTTCAATCGTTTTGTCCAGATCTTCTTTTGAATGTACGGTTGAAATAAATAACGATTCAAACTGTGATGGAGCAAGATAAATACCCTGGGATAGCATAGTCTGGAAATATTTTCCAAACAAATTTGTGTCTGAAGTAACTGCACTTTTAAAATCTATCACTTTTTTGTCTGTAAAGAAAAGAGACATCATAGAACCAACACGATTAATCGTAAAATTTTTATTCAGCTTTTTAATGTTTTCTTTTATACCATCTTCAAGATATTTTGAACTCTTTTCAAGCTTTTCATAAAGCTCTTTGTTTTCATTAATGTGACTTAATGCTGCATATCCTGCGGACATCGCAAGGGGGTTTCCGCTCAATGTTCCTGCCTGGTAAACTGGACCGCTGGGTGCGATCATTTCCATAATTTCTTTTTTTCCACCGAATGCGCCTACTGGTAATCCACCGCCAATAATTTTTCCAAAGGTTGATAAATCGGGCTTAATTCCGAGTACTTCCTGTGCACCGCCTTTTGCAACGCGGAACCCAGTCATAACTTCATCAAAAATAAGAACAATTTTTTCTTCGCTGCAAACCTCCCTCAATTCTGTTATGAAATCATCTTTAGCTCTTATAACTCCTACGTTTCCTACGATAGGTTCAATTATAATTGCGGCAATTTCATTTTTGTTTTCTTTAATTAATTTTTTTACAGATCCAATATCATTATAATCAGCAACCAGAGTATCTGCTGCGTTAGCTTTCGTAACACCGGGGCTATCGGGAACTCCAAGAGTTAATGCGCCGGAACCAGCCTTTATCAAAAAATAATCGGCATGACCGTGATAGCATCCTTCAAATTTTATTATCTTTTCTTTTTTTGTAAATCCTCTTGCTGCTCTTACTGCGCTCATTGTTGCTTCAGTTCCGCTGTTAACCATTCTTACCAATTCAACGGAAGGAACAAGTTTTGTAATAAGTTTTGCTATTTTGACTTCAAGTTCTGTTGGAGCGCCGAAACTAGTGCCGTCTTCAATTGCTTTCAACAACGCTTCTTTTATAAATGGAGGGTTATGCCCGAATAAATGTGGCCCCCAGCTTCCTATATATTCTATATATTCATTTCCATCAACATCGTATAATTTTGATCCGGCCCCGTTTTTTATAAACAAGGGATTTCCTCCCACGGATTTGAAAGCTCTGACAGGAGAATTAACTCCGCCCGGAATGTACCTTTTTGCTTCGTTAAATAAATGTGTGCTAAGTGTTTTATTCATAATAGGTTGCGTTGATTAAATTATAAAAACAAAATTATTATAGATTTCAAACTTACACATAATGATTCGCTAATGGAAGGTGTTTCTTATTGCTGATTACAGAAAACAATCTTTTTATTTAGTACAACCTTGAAATCGATCATAAGATAAACGGCTGATTTTACAAGGTTGTACAAAATATAATTTCAAAAAGAGGAAAAACTAATTCCCGTAGAGAAGTTTATAATCTTTTTCTTTACCCCTTTTCCACCATTCAGCAGGAATCACTTTCCAGTTATCTAATGCTTTTGGGGTAACCCTTCTTTGTTTTTGAATCCATTTCATCAAATAGTAACGAAGGTCTTTCTCTGTGGAAGTAATTACGCGGCTCGCTAATTTGTCTTTTGGAATTCCTGCGCCTTTTATTAAGTGTCCACCACCGCCGTTTCCGCGGTATGAGTTTACAGCGACTTTATATTTTTTATTTAAATCGAACGGTTTTCCATCTGACATTGATGTAATTGTAATACGATGTCCGGCCGGTTTAGAAACATCTACAGTATAATTAATTCCTGCTGCGGAAGAAAAATTATAGTATTGGGCTTTTAACATAGGGTGTCCGTTTTGTTCCACTATATTTCCTTTGTCTTCCTTTTTAAAGTTTAAAAGGTGATCGTTTTCGTCTTTCATCTGGTTAAACCACTGGCCGTATGAATATTCCAGGTAATCTTTAATTTCCTGTCCCGTCATTTCCATAGTGTAAAGAAGATTTTCATACTTATAAAGACTGAACATATTTCTAACCCTTACCCATCCTTTTTTAATTTCTGCGTTGAATGATAAAGGGGCAGCAAAAGAAACATCTGCTTTTGTAATCTCAAGTTGTATTTTCTGAATAAGATCAACAAATGGAGAATCACCGAACATCGATTCTTTTGTTGAAACTGATTTTCTGAAAACTCCGATAGATTTGTTAACGTAGTTAACTACTTCTTCTACAGGCCGCGTAAACTTTCTAACCATCGGAACATTTTCTTTGTAATTTTTAGATTCTATTATTTCACCGGTAATTTTCTTATTCCAGGTGTTTGTTGCTTTATCTTTTGTCATTATGATGTTAGCAACGGCGGCAGTTCGCGCGGCATTTTTTGTCCCTAGAATCTGTACCGTTTTACCAGCATTGTTTTTCACGGTGTAATTCCACCCGTGATGATCGTGTCCTACAAAAACTACATCAAAGCCGGGAACCTGCTCGGCAACCAGCTGAGAAGCATTTTCATTTTTAGGTGCTTTAGGATCGGCACCGTTATATCCGGGTTCAACACCGGCATGGAACAGCCCAATTAATAAATCTGGTTTTTCTTTTTGTTGAATTAAGGGCACCCATTTTTTTGCAGTTTCAATCATATCATCAAAACGAATTCCGTTCCAGATTTTTTTAGGAAGCCAGTTTGGAATTGCCGGAGTAATTAAACCAAGCACAGCGATTTTAATTCCATCGCGCTTTATAATTGTATAAGGTTTGAAATAAGGTTCGTCTGTTTTTACATCAACCGCGTTTGCGGCAAGCCACGGAAAATTAAATTCCTTATTAATTTTGTCGTAAACAGCGTGGCCCGGTTCTATATCATGATTACCAACGGTTCCCACATCGTATTTCATATAATTCATTACCTGAGCAACAATATTAGGCACGTTAGTTTTTTCGAAATTATAATAATAAACGATCGGCTGCCCCTGTAAAATATCGCCGTTATCCAGAAGCACAACGTTTTGATCTTTTTTTGCCCGTTCCTGCTCTATATATTTATCAAGCTGCGCCAGGGAAGAATTACCGAGTTTCCCTCTTATAAAATCATACTGAAAGAGCGAACCGTGAACATCACTTGTTTCAATTAATTTTAGTTTTACTGTCTGGGAGAATGAAATACCTGCAAGCAAAACAGAAGCGAAAACTACAATTAGAAACTTGTTTAAAAAGAAACGGGATCTGAACATGTTTATTCCATTGTTAAGGTTGAAAAGAAAAATGTTCTAAATTTAATATTACAGAGTTGTCACTCTGAAGTTATTCCAGAAACGAAAAAACAGCCAAACCGAAATCCCGCTTTGCGGGAGGATGACAAAAACAGAATTTAGAACACTAATTAAATAGATTAATTATTAAGTAGTTAAAACGACCATTAAAACCATTTGGTTCCATGAAAAACTATACTTTATGCCGCAGTTGCATTATCCTGTCTGTCAAAAATCCTCTTGTATATAAGTAAAGCAAAAGCAGCAGTTAGGCCGATTCCTGCAAAGTAATACCAGATGTAATGCGCGTGGTCGTATGCATGCACAAGCTGCTCCGGGGACAAAGTTGACGGGTCCGGAGCGTATGCTGTTAATAAATAGCCGGAAATTCCAAAGCCTAAAATTGAGGACAGAAATGAGTGAAGATGGCTGAATCCGAGGTATAGTCCCTCTTCGCCCTTTGGAGCCTGCAGTGAAAAATATTCGAGGTAACGTGGAGAAATAAAACATTCAGCCAAACCCTGTACAATTATTCCGCAGATCATCATAACAGTGACAGGATGAGCAGAAAAAAGGCCAAAAAAAGAAACAGAGGTTCCTGTAATTTCTTTTAAAATTTCACTCGATGCCATCAGCAAAGCTGAAACCGGCATAAGAAACATTCCGATACTCATGGATGAAACTGCTTTTACATTTCTCATCAGGTTTGTAATAAATACAACCGATATCATAACAACAAAAGGATTAACGTTTGCAATCCATTCCGGTGAGGCATGCTCACCAACGGTGCGCAAAACATATTTTGGCATGGTAGCATAAAGCTGATGTTGAATAATCCAGAAACCCGTTACAATAATAATTAATAAAAGCAGTCTTACATTTGTAACTACTCTTATTAACCCGTCCCATGCTTCTTTGTATGTTTTACCTTCTCCATCCACATTAATGCTTCTATAAAAAAAGTAAACAATAATCAGAGCAAGCATTGTCATTGTGGCTGCGTAAAAATTAATTGATTCAAGCCCCCATTGAAGTCTTAACGGGTAGGCAAAAGTTTTTCCAAGAAAAGCTCCGACGTTTACAAGTCCGTAAAAAATTGAAAAGCCGCGAGCACGGGTTTTTTCATTTGTTGTTTTTGCAACTGTTCCCGTGATAATGGATTTAATAAAAGATCCGCCAAACATTAAAATTATTAAAGCAGCAGGAACTGTTGTTTTATAAGGAAGAGCACCGAGAGTAAAATAGCCGATTGTTAAAAGAGCAAAGGCAAGAATAATTGATTTGCGGAAACCTATTTTATCCGCAAAAGCTCCGGTAAAAGGAGGAAGGAAATAAAGCCCCGCAGCAAAAACACCGCCGATCCAGCCGGCGTCAATATCGCTGTAGCCGACAACCCGTGAAAGATAAAGTGTGATTGCAATAAAAACTGCATAGTATGCAGCTCTTTCAAATAGCTCGACTATATTAGCCGTCCAGAAAGCGCCCGGAAATTTCCACGATGCTTTTTGTTCCCCGGATGATTTTTGATTTTCCCTCATTGTACTCCCGGTTTTTTATTTTTGTGGTCTGGAAAG
>Ga0102950_1000320_pt1 | contig 13059 bp, 13 predicted proteins | sample SalPon2A_B_D2_MG_FD_78505 | JGI IMG/M metagenome (GOLD analysis project Ga0102950, IMG submission 78505) | Soil microbial communities from South San Francisco under conditions of wetland restoration - Salt Pond MetaG R2A_B_D2_MG | ecosystem: Environmental > Terrestrial > Soil > Wetlands | place...
CCAGTTCGAGTGCAGACATCGCATGCGGCAGATCCGCAACTTCGCGATCATCGCGCACATTGACCATGGCAAATCCACGCTCGCCGACCGGCTCATCGAGCAGTGCGGCGGGTTGAGCGCCAGAGAGATGGGCGCTCAGGTGCTGGATTCGTTGGCCATTGAGCGGGAACGCGGCATCACCATCAAGGCTCAGAGCGTGCGTCTACCTTACCGTGCGCGTGACGGGCAGCAATACCAACTCAATCTGATCGACACGCCCGGACATGTCGATTTCTCCTATGAAGTCTCGCGTTCCCTGGCCGCTTGCGAAGGCGCTCTGCTGATCGTTGATGCCTCCCAGGGCGTCGAGGCACAGAGCGTGGCCAACTGCTATAGCGCGGTGGAGCAGGGGCTGGAAGTGGTCCCCGTGCTAAACAAGATCGATCTGCCCGCCGCCGAGCCCGACCGCGTGGCCGCGGAAATCGAGGACCTGATCGGCATCGAGGCGCGGGATGCGCTCAAGGTCAGCGCGAAGACGGGCGAGGGTATGCAGGAGGTCCTGGAGCGGATCATAGAGCGCGTACCCCCGCCGATTGGCGATCCGAAGGGTCCCCTGCAGGCCCTGATCATGGATTCCTGGTTCGATCCGTATGTCGGCGTCGTGTCGTTGGTGCGCATCAAGTCCGGATCGCTCGCGAGCGGCGAGCGAATCAAGGTGATGTCGACCGGCAACCTGTGGCAGGTCACGCGCCTGGGCTGTTTCACTCCGCGCATGACCGACACGCCGCGTCTGGAATGCGGCGAGGTCGGCTACGTCATTGCCGGCATAAAGGACATCGACGGCGCCCCCGTTGGCGACACCATCACGCTGGCCTCGAGGCCCTCCGACAAACCGCTCCCGGGATTCGAGATGATCAAGCCGAGGGTGTTCGCTGGACTGTTCCCAACCGATGCCTCCGACTTCGAGAACCTGCGCGAGGCCCTTGCCAAGCTGCGCCTCAACGATGCGGCGCTGTCCTACGAGCCGGAAACCTCGAATGCGCTCGGTTTCGGCTTCCGCTGCGGCTTTCTCGGCCGCCTGCACATGGAGATTGTCCAAGAACGGCTGGAGAGCGAATATGGCCTGGATCTGATCACCACGGCGCCTTCGGTAGTTTACCGGGTCACCACGACCAGCGGCGAGGTGAGGGAGGTGGAGAACCCTTCCGCTTTGCCGCCGCGCGGCGAAATAACCTTGATAGAGGAGCCGGTCATCACGGCCAGCATCCTGTGTCCACATGACTACGTTGGCGCCGTGATCGGGCTGTGCGAGCAAAAGCGCGGCATCCAGAAAAGTCTGCTTTATCACACCGGGCAGGTGAGCCTGACCTATGAATTGCCGCTGGCGGAGGTGGTACTGGATTTCTTCGATCGACTGAAGTCCTCGAGCCGTGGTTATGCATCTTTCGATTATGGCCCCGCGGAATTCTGCGAATCCGACCTCGTGCGCCTGGACGTCCTAATCAATGGCGAGCGCGTGGACGCCCTGTCACTGATTGTCCATAAGAGCCAGGCCTTTCCCCGCGGGCGCGAGTTGGTCGAGCGGCTGCGGGAACTGATTCCCCGCCAGATGTTCGAAGTGGCAATACAGGCCGCCATAGGCAGCCAGATCATCGCGCGCTCCACAGTCAAGGCGCTTCGTAAAAACGTCACGGCAAAGTGCTATGGTGGCGATATCACGCGTAAGCGCAAGTTGCTGGAAAAGCAGAAGGAAGGCAAGAAACGCATGAAGCGGGTCGGCAAGGTCGAGTTGCCCCAGTCGGCTTTTCTGGCCGTACTGCAAAACCAGGGCGGCCAACAGTAAGGAATTCCAATGAGTGACATATTTGCCCTGATTATCGTTTTGCTGACGGCCGCGACCGGACTCGTCTGGTTGGCCGACGTCATCCTGCGGCGCGTACGCAGGAGAAAGGGCCTGACCGGGCCGCTCCCCGCTAGCTGGCAGTGGGTGGCGGAGACCGGGCGCGGATTTTTCCCGTTCGTGCTGGCGGTGCTGATCGTCCGCAGCTTCGTCGTCGAGCCGTTTCATATACCCTCCGGTTCGATGATGCCTTCCGTGCTGATCGGAGATTTCACGGTTACCGAGAAATTCGCCTATGGGTTGCGGCTCCCGATTACCGACACCGAGATCATGCCGACGGGCTCCGTGCACCGGGGCGACGTGGTGGTCTTCCGCTACCCCCCCAACCCCGCCGTGGACTACATCAAGCGCATCATCGGGCTGCCGGGTGACAAAATCACCTACACCTGCGATAACAAGCTTTACATCAATGGCAAGCTGGTACCGCGCAAGTATGTCGGCATCTATCCTGGCGAAGGTGTGCTCGAAGAACAGGCGGGTGCGCAGGAATGGGTCGAGTCTCTCCCGCGCGGTAATGGCAAAGGCGTCATCAAACACAAGATCCTGCTGATGCCCGGAGTGCCCACCAAGTGCGGAAGCTGGACGGTGCCGCCGCATGAATACTTCGCCATGGGCGATAATCGAGATAATTCGGAGGATAGCCGCTACTGGGGCTTCGTTCCGCAGAAGAACCTGGTCGGCAAGGCTGTCTTGATATTCTTTAATTTCCAGGGTTGGACGCATTGGCCCCTGTGGCACCGGATCGGAACGCTGCTCAAATGAGGAGACATAACAGATGAAGAGGAGAGACAGGACGCCTTGCGGCAAGGGACGGCAGCGCGGCATCAGCCTGGTCGGCTGGTTACTACTTATTATTCTGGTCGGCGGCTGGGTATATGGTGCCATAAGGGTAATTCCCGCCTATATCGAGGATGGTGAAATAGCCACTACGCTGAAGGGGGTCAGAAACGACGCCAGGACATTGTCTGTTTCGGATATTCAGCGTGAGCTTATCGACCAGCTCAACATCAACAGCATCGACGATGTGAATGTGAATGAATTCAAGTTCACCGAGGGCGATGGAACGCTTACCATTTCCATCAACCACCCGATCAAAAAGCCTTTGATCGGCAATCTGGCTGTGGTGGTTTATAGCCATCATTCGATCACTGTTAAGCGTGGTGGTGGCTGATAATCTGCATAAGCATCGTCCCGGATGCCATTGATATATGCGAACTGACGAAGTTTCACTGCTTGAAAGGCGCTTGGGGTACGGGTTCAAGACGCCGGAGCGGGCCGCGCAAGCGCTCAGGCACCGTAGCGCCGGGGGAACCCATAATGAGCGGCTCGAATTCCTCGGCGACGCCATGATTGGTTTGGCCGTGGCCGAAATGCTTTACCGGGGGCGCCCCGAATTGAACGAGGGCGACCTGACGCGCATGCGTGCAACGCTGGTGAATGGCCGGGCACTGGCCGGTATGGCCCGCGACCTGGGTCTCGGTGAATTGCTCACCATGGGAGCGGGTGAGCAACGTGGCGGCGGGTTCCAGCGCAACTCCACCCTGGCTGATGTTTTCGAAGCGGTGATAGGGGCCGTCTTCCTCGACGCGGGTTATGCCGTAACCCTCGAATTGTTGCAGCAGCTTTTCGCTGCCCCGATTGAGGCCCTGCCGCATCCCGAGCAGCTAAAGGATCCGAAAACGCGTCTGCAGGAAGCGCTTCAGGCCCGCGGTCTGGCTTTGCCCGAATATCGCATTGTCGGCATCTCGGGACCCGACCATGCCCGCAGTTTCCGTGCGGAGTGCCGTGTGGACGAATTGTCCATCGAGGAAATCGGCTGTGGCACCAGCCGACGCGCCGCCGAGCAGGCCGCGGCCGGCGCAGTACTGAAGCAACTGCCTTTTGCCGCGGGTGAGGTGCAATGAGCGGCGCACAGGATTTCCGCGCCGGTTTCGTTGCCGTGGCCGGACGGCCTAACGTGGGCAAATCCACACTGGTCAACGCCCTTGTCGGCGACCGGGTTGCGATCGTTTCGCGCCGGCCGCAGACCACGCGCCGCTGCATTCTGGGCGTAGTAAACCGGCCCCAGGCACAGATCGTGCTGGTCGATAGCCCCGGTCTGCACGATAGCGGTGGACGGACCCTTAACCGGGCGCTGAACGCCGGTGCGCGCCGTGCCGTTGTCGACGCGGATATTGTATTGTTGGTTGTCGAGGCCGGCACCTGGCGCGATGACGACGAGCGGGCATTGCGGATCGTGCGCGACTCGGGGCGCCCCGTGGTTTTGGTCATCAACAAGGTGGATCGCGTGACCCCGCGCGAGAAGTTGTTGCCGCTGATCGCGGAACATACGGCCCGCCACGATTTCGTTTCCGTCGTTCCCGTCAGTGCAAAACGCAAAGAGAATCTCGAAGACATCGCGAATGTGCTCATCCCGCTGTTACCGGTGTCGCCCCAGTTCTTTCCGCCTGATCAGATCACCGACCAGGGTGCAGCGGAAAGGGCGTCGGAAACGATCCGCGAGGCTTTGATCGAGCGCCTGGGTGCGGAGCTGCCCTATGCGACCTATGTAACGATCGAACGCTGGGAGATCATCAGGCATTGCCTGCATATCGATGCGATGATCTGGGTGGCACGCGAAAGCCAGAAGGGGATCGTCATCGGCGCGGGCGGGCGCATGATCAAGGCGATCGGCACGGCGGCGAGAAGCGTGCTGGAAAAAGAACTCGATTGCAGGATCATGCTCAATCTGCGCGTCAAGGTGCGCGCCGGCTGGAGCGAGGACAAGAGGCTGCTCGGCGATATCGGGCTGCTTCCATGAGCGACCGTACGCGGGTGGCGCTGGCACCCGGCTGGTTGCTGCATCGCTACCCGTACCGCGAAACCAGTGTCATCGCCGAAGTCCTCACGCGTGACTACGGGCGCATCGGCCTCGTGGCCCGCGGGGCACGGGCTCCCGGGCGCCGCGCGGGGCCGGTTCTGGGACCATTCGCTCCCATGCTTTTCAGCTTTCGGCAGGGTGCCGAACTCGCCAGCCTGGACAAGGCCGAGAGCGTCGGGACCGGATACCGGTTGACCGGGGAAGCCTTTCTCGCGGGCTGTTACGTCAATGAATTGCTGTTGCGGCTGTTGCCGCGCGGGGACGCCGCTCCGGAGATTTATACGCTCTACGAGGACACCCTGCGGGGGCTCGCCAATGACACCCCATGCAGCGTCCGGCACTTCGAGGGACGCGTACTGAGCCTGCTGGGGTACTTGCCTTCGCTGACCAGGGATGCCTCCGGAAGGGCGCTGGAGCCGGGGTGTTTCTACCGTTACGATAAGGATCACGGGCTGGTAGCAGCCCGGCAGGGCGAGAGTACGGAAATACTGCTGGCCATCGCCCGCGAGGCATACGCGGACGAAAATGTGTTGACGGCCGCGGCCCGGCTTTTCCGGTCCGTGATCGGAGCGCATCTCCATGGCCGTCCTTTACGCAGCCTGGACGTGGCACGCGCGATAGGCGCCCGCGGCAAGGGGATTTGATGATGGGAAAGATAACGCTGGGGGTCAACGTGGATCATGTCGCGACGCTGCGCCAGGCACGTGGCACGGCCTATCCCGACCCCCTCCGCGCCGCCCGGATCGCCGAGGAAGCGGGAGCGGAGGGAATCACCGTGCACCTGCGCGAAGACCGGCGGCACATCCAGGATGCCGACGTGCGGGCGCTGCGCGCCGCGTTGACGACCAAGCTCAATCTGGAATCAGCGGTTACCGACGAAATGCTTGGGATCGCGTGCGAAGTAGGGCCCCAGGACGTCTGTCTGGTACCCGAGCGGCGCGAAGAGCTGACGACCGAGGGCGGCTTGGACCTGGGCGCCGATCCGGACCGCTACCGGGACGCCGTTGCTCGTCTGTCCGCCGCGGGTGTCCGGGTATCGTTCTTTATCGATCCGGAGCCGCGACAGTTGCGGATCGCCGCCGATTGCGGAGCGCCGGTCGTCGAGCTGCATACCGGCCGTTATGCGGATGCCACTGACGCGGCGGAACGTGAGCGTGAGCACGAGCGCCTGTTCCGGGCGGCCGAATTGGGGGCATCGCTCGGGCTCGTGACCAATGCCGGGCATGGGCTCAACTACGACAATGTGCGAGGCGTGCTGGACCTCCCCGGATTGCGCGAATTGAACATCGGGCATGCCATCGTTGCCGAAGCGGTTTTCACGGGCATGGAGAGCGCGGTTTCCCGGATGAAATCCCTGATCGATTTGGGGCCGGGGCCCGCATGATCTATGGCGTCGGCACTGACGTTGTGGAACTGGCCCGGATGCGCCGGCTCTGGGAGCGTTGGGGCGAGCGCGCGGTAGGGCATATCCTCACGCGCCCGGAAATCGAGCGTTTCCGCCTCCGCAAGAATTCTGCACGCAGCTTGGCGCTGCACTTTTGCGCCAAGGAAGCCGTGGTCAAGGCCTTGGGAACCGGCTTCTGCCCCCGCATGACACTGCACGACGTGATACTCGTTCCCGATCCGCTGGGACGTCCCGAGATCGAGTTTTCCGATCGCGGTGCCGCGTTCGTCGCCGAACGCGGAGCGGGCGCCACACACGTCAGCCTGACCGACGATGCGGGAATCATCTTCGGCGTCTGCGTCATGCTCAAGGCTTGATCCCCTGCTCACTCAGTCCCGCTCCAAGGTCGTGCGGATATTCTCCAGCCCTTCCTTCAGTCGATCCGAGGTCTGTACCAGCTGATCCAGTGCGGCGGGATCCACCCGGCCATAATGTCCAAGATGCTTCGCGTCCAGCTCCCCGATCGAGATCAGCGCGAGGCGCAGCGCTGTTTGCAGCGCCCAGCGCGCCTGATTAGAGTGCATGGAATCTTCCGGTGCCCAGGTCCGCAGGGCTGAATGCAGTTCCTCACGCATCCCGGACAGCGCGGTTTTAGTCTCCGCTGGAAGCGCCCGTGGTACCCCGGAAGACGATCCTGCACCCGTTCCGGTCTTCATGGCGTGAACCAATAACTGATCGATATGCTGCAGGGTCGCGACGATATGGCGAATCTGGGCGTCATTGAACGGTGGTGCGGACATCTGTTTCCGTCCCTTGCGGGTGTTTGCGCAAGTTCTATCAGCTTGCCGAGGCGCGCAGGGCGATCAAGCGGTGCGGTAGCTGGTCGAGGTCGATGGGTTTGGTCAGGTAATCGTGGAAACCCGATTCGCTGGCATGGGCTCGTGTACTCGCCTGCATGTCTCCGCTCTGTGCGATCAGCAGCGTTCTGGAAAACTTTTTTCGGAGCTCCTGCCCCAGCTGGATACCGTTCTCATCCTCGAGTTGCACATCGACGAGGATAGCGTGCCAGGGCCCGGGAGCGGCACGCGCTTCCGTCGCGTTGAAGAACTGATCGACGATGGCTCCATGGGACTCGAGGTGGCGGGCGAGCAGTTCCGCGTTGAGTCGATTGTCGTCGATCACCATGATTCGCCACGACGCCAGGCTGCGCTGCGTGACCGGAGGCGCTATGCGTCGCAATTCACCCAGGATGGTGTGACTCAGGGACTTGAGTTGTTTCCAGGCGGCTGAGGGGGTCGTATCGGGCTCTTTCAGCGTCTTTTCCAGTTCCCGTGACGCCGCCTCGCTTTCGTGCATGCGTACAAAGCTTGTGGTCCCGCATATCCGGTGGACGGCGGCACGCGCATCCTCCATGTCCTCGTTTCGTAGTGCAGTGGCCAGGCGATCGAGATCTACGGGCATGTCCTCACAGAGAATCCGCCATAAACGCGGGCTGAGATAAGACTGCGCAGGGCTGCTGCTCTTGCGCCGCGTATGCAGGCCGAGGAGATCCTCAAGGCGTTGCTGACCGATACATTTCGGGGCGATTAGCAGGCCTTCCTGGCGTGGCGGTTCGAGCGTACATGCCAGGACTCGCAGCTGTGGCAACGTTTCGGTCTTGTCCGGCAGGCTTTCATAAGGCTTGAGCCCGAGTATGCCTATCGTGTCCGGATGGGTATCCAGGTACTGGAGCAACGCGTCGCGACTGGTAGCGAATTCCAGCTCGCCGCCGGCGGCGCCCAACCGGTGAGCCAGGGCATTCCGAATGATCGGGTTGGACTCCCAGAGCATCATCGGCGCTGAAGGCGGAGCCGATGAGGCGACGAAGGACTCGGCATGGGCAAGCGCCAGATGCAGGCTGAATCGGCAACCGCCACCGGCCGCTTCCGCCAGGCTGATCTGCCCCCCCATTCCCTCCGCAAGCCGCTGGCTGAGTGCGAGGCCCAGGCCTTTGCCGGGCAATCCGGAAGTAGCCTTCAGCCGCTCGTGCGGCTGAAAAACACGGGCGCGATGCCTGGCGGGTATTCCCGGCCCGGTATCGCTTACATGTATGACCAGCTCCAGCTTGTCGCCCCGTGTCGAACCTACGGCCAACTGCAGGCAGACGTGACCCTGCGGCGTATACTTCACGCCGTTGCCGACCAGGTTGGTAAGGATCTGGCGTAAATGCAGCTCGTCGCCCGTGACCGGGAGGCTGCGCCAACCGCCGCAATCCGCAACGATGTCAATGCCCTTGGCGTAGGCGCCGGGTGCCGCAAGGTGAATTATCTCGTCAATGAGAACCACGAGATCGAAGGTTCGTTGCCTCTGCTTGTGTATTCGTTTCTTGCCGCCTGATTCATGCAGCATATCGTCGAGCAGGAACGTCATGTTGCTTACGGCGCTCCGAACGACGGCCAGATTCTCCTGCTGGGACCGCGTCAGGGGTTCGCGGCCCAGTAGCTGGGCATAACCGTTGATGGCATTCAGCGGCGATCGCAGCTCGTGATCCAGGGCCTGGAGGTAGGCATCGAATTCCTTGCGATGGGCCTTGCCCCCCTTGGTGGTTTGCGCGGCCGTGTCATCCGTATCTCCCGATTCCTCGGTGCCGTCCGCGCGCCGCCCGAGTATGTCGGATAATTTATTGAGATCCTTGGCGATGCGGCTTACTTCGCCTTTACCGGAAGCCCGGAGTCGGTCGTTGTAGTCGCCATGCGTCATGCGGGTAATCTGCCGGGCAATGGCGCGCAATCGCGAGGTCAGGCGAGTCCCGACCAAGGCTCCCGCCAGCAGAGCAAACAGAAGTCCGGCGAGCGCAGTGGCCGCCGCCAGCATGATGGCACGGCCGGCCGCGATTCTCCATGGTTCCTGTCGCAATTCGACGACCATGCGCATGCCTGGCATACCGGGAATGGACACGGTAGTGAGCAGGTCGCCGGGGCGGATGAAAAACTGGCCAATCCAGCTCAGGGCATGGTTTGCGTACCCGTGTGCCGAAAGCGGCGTTTGCGGACGGTTATTCCAGATCAGGATGCGACCGGATGCATCCATGAGCCGCGCCTGGCTCAGGCCTTGCCTGTCCAGTGATCCCGCAGGCAGGGTGAGCTTGCCGTTGGCGGTCTGGTTCAGCTTGAGGGCGAGGTTGTATGCCTGCAGGTAAGCCGTACGGCGGGCCATCTGGCGCGTCGAGGAGACTCCTTGCCAGGCAATGCCGGCAGCCAGGACGAGGGCAACCAGCAAGGCCGGGAAAATGGCCAGCAATAGCAGCTGCTTATGCAGGCCCGAACGCATCCGGGGCCTCCCGAGGGTCTTGTATCAGGGCCAAAATACCATGCAATGGGATTTTGTGGGCACTTGGCCTGGTTCCGGTCTGGGGCATAGTCGCGTGTTTCTGGTTGGACCACATATCAGGTTCCACCCGGTCGGGACTCCTTCCCTTTATGGGCTCATCATCATGATTCGAGTCATTGATTCCAAATGTTACACTTTTCTGGGAGTTTTTGGCGGCGTTGCCATGTCCGTACCCGTACTTGCCTTCGATATCGAAACGGTTCCGGACGTGGAGGCCGGGCGCGTCCTCTATGGGCTGGACGGCCTGGAAGACGAGGACGTGATCCGAGCCATGCGCCAGCTCCGCCGGCAACGCGTCGGCCATGATTTCATGCCACCCCACCTGCAGCGGGTCGTCTCCATCGCGGTCGTCCTGGAAAACGACGGCGTGGTGAAAGCCTGGTCGCTGGGTAACCCGGACTCCGGCGAGGCGGAGCTGATCGGCCGTTTCTATGAAGGCCTCGACCAGTACCGTCCGACGCTGGTGTCCTGGAACGGTAGTGGGTTTGATCTGCCCGTCCTTGCCTATCGGGCGCTGCGCCACGGACTCTCGGCTGGTGTCTACTGGGAAATGGGCGACAGCGAGCGCGATTTCCGCTACAGCAATTACGTCTCACGTTACCATTGGCGTCATGTCGACCTCATGGATGTGCTGTCTCATTACCAGCCGCGTTCCAACGCTCCCCTCGATGAGGTCGCCCGCCTGGTCGGACTGCCGGGCAAGTCGGGCGTGGGCGGGGCTCATGTGGCCGATGCCTGGTTGCAGGGAGAAATCGTCGCCATACGCGACTATTGCGAAATTGATGCAATGAATACCTACCTGATCTGGCTCCGCTTCGAGCGCCTGCGCGGACGCCTCGATGCCACGGCGTATGCCCGGAAGCTGGAGGCAGTGCGGGGCCAGATGATGGGCTGGAGCGACCGTCCGCACTTCGTTGAATTCGCGCAGGCATGGCAGTCGTAGGTTCGCGCGTGGCCGGGGGGCAGGAGCAGGCTGAAGCAGTTCGCGTGGAAAGCCTTTCGCAGGACGGCCGCGGGGTGGCCCGGCGTGACGGCAAGGTGGTTTTCGTGCGTGGCGCCCTGGCCGGTGAACGGGTGCAGCTGGAAAACGTCCGCAGGCGCCGCAGTTATGACGAGGCGACGGCGGGTGAAATCCTGGAAGCGTCGCCGCTCCGGGTTGAACCGGCCTGCGCGCACTTCGGCGTTTGCGGGGGCTGTACGTTGCAGCACCTGGATCCCGGCGAACAACTCGCGGCGAAGGAGCAAGCTCTGGTCGAAGTGTTGGAACGGGTCGGCGGTGTGATCCCGGACGAACTCTTCCCGCGAATCACCGGGCCGTACTATGGTTATCGGCGCAAGGCGCGCCTGGGGGCCAAGTTCGTCGCGCCGAAGGGACGCGTTCTGGTCGGTTTTCACGAGGCCGCGGGCCGTTATGTCACCGATGCCCGCGAATGCCCCGTGCTGGACTGGCAAGGACCGTCCCTGCCGCGGCTTCTGGCGGAACTGATCGGATCGCTGGAGCAGAGCACCCAATGCCCCCAAGTGGAGTTCGCGGCCGGCGAAAGCAGTACCGCCTTTGTCTTTCGCTTGTTGCAGCCACCTTCCCGGAATGACCTCGGCCGGTTGCTCGATTTCGGCCGCGAGCAGGATTGCGCCGTGTGGATCCAGACGGGAGGCCCGGATAGCCTGAACCTGCTTTACGGGCCGGCGTTGCTCAACTACAGCTTGCCCGCGTTCGACGTGACGCTGCACTTTCTGCCGACCGATTTCGTGCAGGTCAATGCTGCGGTCAACCGCGCTCTGGTCGGCGCAGCAGTCGAGCGGCTGGACCTGGATTCCGCCTCGCGCGTGCTCGAGCTTTACAGCGGCATCGGCAACTTCAGCCTGGCCCTGGCCCGCCGTGCGGGCGAGGTGGTCAGCGTGGAAGGGGCGCCGGATCTGGTGCAGCGGGCCCGCGCCAATGCCCGTGCCAACGGCATTGGCAACGTCAGCCATCATGTCTCGGATTTGTCGGAGCCGCCCGGCAGCGCCGTTTGGCTGCAGGGTCGCTACGAGGCCGTCGTGATCGATCCGCCGCGCAGCGGCGCCCGTGCGGTGATACCGGAACTGCGCCGTGTCGGGACGGAGAAAATACTGTATGTATCGTGCCATCCGGCGACATTGGCGCGGGATGCCGCCGATCTGGAGGCCGCGGGCTTCAAGCTGCGGGCGGCCGGCGTTGCGGACATGTTCCCTCACACGGCCCATGCCGAAGCCATGGCGCTTTTCGTGCGCCGGTAACCAACGACCATGCCTACAGAGATCGAACGTAAATTTCTGGTAAAAAACGACGCCTGGCGTGAGCAGGTCGTGGGCGCACCGCAGCCGCTGCGCCAGGGGTATCTCGCGCTTACCGAACGCGCCGTGATCCGCGTCCGCACTGCCGGCGACGAGCGGGCCTGGATAGGGGTCAAGGAGCACCGGATCGGCCGCGCGCATGGGGAGTACGAATATCCCGTGCCGGTGGCCGAGGCACGGGAGATGCTCGCGCTCTGCGGCGGAAGCCTGATCGAGAAAAGGCGGTTCCGCATTCCGCAGGGCCGGCATGTCTGGGAAGTCGACGTATTCGGGGGCGACAATACCGGGCTGGTTTTGGCCGAGATCGAACTCGATGCCGTGGAAGATCTGTTTGACCGCCCCGGCTGGATCGGCACCGAAGTAACGGACGACAGGCGATTTTACAATGCGGCACTATCGTTGCACCCCTGGCGTGAATTCGCCGCGGAGATAGAATCTTGAGCCCGCGCATTCATATTGACCTGGCCCGCCAGCAGTTGGTGCTCGACCTCGGGCACCGCCGTGTGGTCTATCCGGTCTCGACGTCGGGTCGAGGTGCGGGAGAACGCAATGGCAGCGGTCGCACGCCGAGGGGCGCGCACGTCGTGCGTGCGCGCATCGGCGCGGGTGTCGTCCCGGGCACGGTGTTTGTCGGACGCCGGCCCACGGGCGAGATTTGCACGCCCGAGTTGTATGCAGAGGCGCCGGAACGCGACTGGATACTGACCCGGATCCTCTGGCTGTCGGGTACCGAGCCGGGGCGCAATCGCCTAGGCGACGTGGATACGATGCAGCGCTACATTTACATCCACGGTTGTCCCGACGAAGTCGCCCTGGGCGTACCGGGCTCACATGGATGCATCCGCATGCGTAATGCCGACCTGATCGAATTGTTCGACCGGGTGCCGGTCGGTACGCCGGTTTTAATCGAGGAGTAGGCGAGTGCTGGGGCCTTTGATCGTGGATCTCGCCGGCACGGAGCTGAGCGCGGAAGACCGCGAGGTGCTGATGCACCCGGCCGTGGGCGGCGTGATCCTGTTTGCGCGCAACTGTCCCGACGCCGACGCCGTAGCAGCCTTGTGTGCACAGATACACGCATTGCGTGATCCGCGGTTGCTGATCACCATCGACCAGGAAGGCGGCCGGGTGCAGCGTCTGCGGGAAGGGGTAACACGTTTGCCGCCGCCCGCCCGCGTGGGGGCCCTCTGGGATAGCGATCCGAAGGCGGCTCGTGCACTCGTGCGCAAGGCGGGTTGGCTGATGGCGGCGGAA
>Ga0102950_1000321_pt1 | contig 13037 bp, 16 predicted proteins | sample SalPon2A_B_D2_MG_FD_78505 | JGI IMG/M metagenome (GOLD analysis project Ga0102950, IMG submission 78505) | Soil microbial communities from South San Francisco under conditions of wetland restoration - Salt Pond MetaG R2A_B_D2_MG | ecosystem: Environmental > Terrestrial > Soil > Wetlands | place...
ATTTAATGCTTACAGACACTCTAGTTATAAAACTCTTTAATTATAGTTTGGCTGTAAAGGCTAAAAGTAATACAAAGATTGATTCGGTAACATCGGGAATTTTGTTTGACGGAATATCGCTTATTAAAAATTAAGGTAAACCTTCTCCTCTTCCTGCGATGAATAATTTATACCATTCATCTCGGGTAAGTTCAATTGAATCCGCTTTACAGATAGCTGCAATTCTTTCTGCTCTTCTTGTCCCTATTACAGGCTGGATTTTTGCCGGATGTCTTAATAACCATGCTGTTACGATGGCTTCACTTGAAACATTTTTATTCTTTGCTATTTCAGAAATCACTTTTGTAAGATTATTATCATCATCAAATGAGCCTAAAGCTAACGGAGACCATGCTTGAATTGTTATATTATTAAGCCGGCAGTAATCAAGTGTTCCTTCGCCTCTTATAAAATCTTTCGGGTTTCTTTGATTAGTAATTACTCCTGCATTAATTAAATCAGAATGAATTAAATTAAACTCAAGCTGATTTATTAATATCGGCTGATCAACAAACTTTTTTAATAGATCAATCTGATAACCGGTATGATTGCTTACTCCAAAATATTTAACTTTGCCGCTCCAGCGTAAATCGTTAAAAGCTTTGGCTACTTCTTCCGGTTCAACTAGAGGATCCGGCCGGTGAAGAAGAAGTATATCCAAATAGTCAGTATTTAGTCTTTTTAAACTGCCTTCAACAGATTTTACAATATGCTCATACGTAAAATCAAATCGATGGGGAGAATGATATGTTGGATCTCCTTCAAATCGTATCCCGCATTTTGATTGAAGAAATATTTTCTCCCTTAAACCCGGATGTACTTGCCAAATTTCAGAAAACATCTCCTCCGATTTTCCTTTACCATAAATATCAGCATGATCAAAAAAGTTTATACCTTGTTCGAGAGCAGCATTTATTGTCCTAACTGCTTCGGTTTTCATTTCACGATCAGTAAGCTCAGCTCGATTTCTATTATTACCTAGATTCATACATCCATAAATTATTCTCGTTGATTCTATTTCTGTTCCAATTATTTTTTGCTTTTGCATAACTTCCCTTTGTTTATTATTAATTCAATTCCATTTTTACCTAATAAATTTACTTATATTATTTTTAGATAAAAATAAAAAAGTTTGCTATTATTTTTTCGGAAACTTTACAAACTTATTATTAAATTCAAAACGATAATTTTTAATATAATTATTTAAATAATTATGAGTAAATCATACGAACCGAGAATGCACTCTGCCGAACATATTCTTAATCAAACAATGGTTAGGATGTTTAACAAAGGTCGTTCTTTTTCTGCTCATATAGAAAAGAAAAAATCTAAATGTGACTACCACTTTGACAGAAATTTAACTCAAGATGAAATTGGAAAAATTCAAGCAGCAGTTAATAAAGTAATAAACCAAGATTTACCGGTTAACGAAGAATTTTTATCGAGAGAAGAAGCTGAAAAAACTTTTAATCTTGAAAGGCTGCCTGACGACGCTGGTAATAAAATCAGAATTATTAAAATCGGCGATTATGATGCTTGTCCGTGCAGCGGAGTTCATGTAAAAAATACAAATCGAATTGGCGAATTCAAAATAGTTTCAACAGATTTTGATAATAATATTTTAAGAATTCGTTTTAAACTATCCGACATTTAGAAAATTGAAATATAGAAATAACCTTAAGCGGTTTTATTAAATTTAAAATCTTTATCCGGATTAGTTTTAGGAAAAGTTAGTGTAATGTTGGTTCCAATATTTTCTTCACTATTTATATCAAACTTCCCTCCCATAAGGACAGTCAATTTGTAAGCAATTGTCAGACCTAAGCCGGCTCCTTCGTATTTTCTCGTATAAACTTCATCGCCCTGTACAAAAGGTTCATACAGCATAAGAATATTGTTAGATTTAATTCCCCGCCCGGTATCAGAAATAGTTATTTTAACATTGTCATCAATAATTCCGGATGAAATAATTACATCGCCAAAGTCTGTGTATTTAATTGCATTATCTACAAGTGAATTTAAAATCCTTTCAAATTTTACCCAGTCGGTTTTAATATCAAGCTCTTTGTCATCCAGTTTCAAATAAAAATTAAGATTCTTCTTTGCTGCTTTTTCAATTTTTTTATTATAAACCGACTTAAGCACTTGATTAACGTTCAAGGTTACCATATCCAGTTCAAGTTCACCTGAATCAATTTGGAAAACTTCAACAATGTTACTATACAAATTTAGTACACGATACATCACTTCTTTAAATGAACCTATTAAAGATTTTATTGTATTATAATCTTGTTCTTCAATACAATCATCTATCATTTCAGAATAACCCACAATCGCATTTAAAGGAGTCCGTATTTCATGGGACATATTTTCTAAGAAAGAAGCTTTTAATTTGTTTAAATTTATTTCTTTTTCATACGAAACCTTTAACTGCTGCTGATAGTGCATCTGATCTGTAATATCTTTCATACTAACAATGTATATTATTTCATTATCCAGCTGATCTTCAATACTTGTTATCTTCAAGCTGTAGGCATTTCCATCTGGATTATTATAATTTACCCCAATAAAAGATTCATTATTTGAATTATATTTATTAATAGCGTCCTGAATTTGATCAAATAATTCTTCACATAAAACAGTATCTAGATTTTTTTTGAGTGATAATATTTTGTTGATTGAAAATGTTTTACAAAAATTATCGTTTGCATTTTCAAATAACTGCTGACCACCTTTTTCACGTATTATAATTAAGAGATCGGAAATATTATTTATTATTGATTTAAGCCTTCTTTCCGATTTCTTTATGTACAAATTTTTCGAAATATAACTGGTAATATCATGTGCGGTTAAAATAAAATTTACGATATTTTGTTCCCGCTGGAAAACCGGATTCAATTTTAGTTCATAATACGAGATGTTAGCACTTTCATCAACAAACGAAATTGTTTTAGTCCATTCATTTTTGTTTCTAATTGATTCACTTAAATTTCTTTTATCTTCATTTGTAAGGTAAAAAGTTAATGCATCGGAAATTGAATTCTTAAAAAAGATTTCTATTCCGGCTTTCAGAATTTTTTCGAAAGGAGTTGTGGCGTAAGTTATAATCCCTTGTTCATCGGTTATAATAACGGGAATTTTTCCGTATTCTAATGCGTTATGAAGATTGTTAATTCTTTCTTCTAGTTTTGTCTTTTCATTAACGGTTTTAAATATTAAAACAAAGTATTCTATTTCACCGATATTAATTCTCTCAGCATCTACATTAAAGTTATTATAATTTAATGCACCGTTCGGAAAGAATAGATCGAATTGAAGATTGTTATAATTACTTTCTATTAGGGCTGTAACCAAATAACTTAAATCAGGTTCAGTACCAAGATCGAAAAATTTACCCGGATCTATCTGGCAAAAAATTTTCTTGAATGAAGAATTTGAATAAATAATCCGGCATAAATTATCAATAATAATGAGAGGATTACCTTCAGGAAGCCGGTAAATACTATCTAATTCCTCTAAAGAAGAAAAATTATTGATTTTAACCGCTAGATTATTTCGAGGATATTTATTCAGCATTTAATACATTAAATTTCTTTACAGCTAAAATTTCGTCATTATCTTTTTGCAAAGAATTTCTTCGGCCGACTCGCTGGCCTATTAATTTATCCGAGAATATAAGGACATGATTATTTAAGTGAATAAATTCTTCTTTAATACCCTCGAAAATACCTTCTAATAAATCGTCAAAAAAATATTTTTCTTCTCTTGTTATTTCACGATAAATATTAAGATTAAAAATTCTTTGAAAGAATATATTGAGCGCGGAAAAATTAATAAGAACAGGTTCTTGTGAATAATTAACTGAATTTACCCTGACACTTAAATCCGTAATAATCTTACGGGGAGGATTATTTTTTTTATTTACTTTAATGACACTATAATTCAATGCATCTAAATATTCAAAATTAACCAGGTCTACTATTGTGTGAAATTCAATATCCGAAAGAATAAATCCAAGGATTAATTTTTCATCAATTAAGTGTTTAAATTCTATTAATTTCCAATTGACACGATTAAGAAATCTAAACGCAGGTGAAATATCTACAGAATCATGCGGATCTACCTTACGAGAGTAAGCAGAACCCAGCAGAGTTCCAAAATTTGACGTACGTACGGCTTGTGAATAGTCGCCTTTCGTCGAGATATTATTAATTTTTTCTAAAATACCCATAATTCCTCAATTAATAATCGAAGGATTACAGGAAGAAGTTAAGTCTTCTAATCTAATTTTAACATTTTATTATCGGAAGAATAGTCGATTACTTGCGGATTTTGCAGGTGAGTAAGATCGTTTGCTAAAGTTTTAATTCTTTCAATTGATTGATTAATTATGAAAAGCTCTTCTTCAAATGAAGATTTTTTGGCTCCAAGTTCATCTTCAATATTTTTAACGGAAACCAGAAGGCTGCTTAACGGATTGTTTATTTTATGGCCGATAGTACAAGCCATTTCAATTAAAGCTTTATTATGTTCAATATTTTTTAATTCGTTTTGAAGGTTGTGGATTCTTATTCCTGATCTGATTCGAGCAAGCAATTCCTGATTCTGTACTGGTTTAACTAAAAAGTCATCGGCTCCAACATCAAGTCCTGTAACTCTATCTTTTAAAGATGCTCTGGCAGTAAGTATTATAAAATAAATTAGTTTGTGCTTTTCATCCTTTTTTACAATATCGCAAAGTTCAAGGCCGTCCATAATCGGCATAGTCCAATCGGCTAGAATAACTTCAGGCACAATTTCATTAAGCATGTCTAAAGCATCTTTACCATTTGAAGATGTATAAACTTGATAATTATTTTTAGTCAAGAGTTTATTTAGAATAAACAGAGTATCATTATCATCTTCGACTATTAAAATTTTATTCTTATTCAATTATTTACAAACCTATTTACTTTGTTAATTAATTGATTAAAATCAACAATCGGTTTAGTAATAAAATCTTCTGCAAGGCTATCTTTTAAAAAATCTCCTTCCAGAAAACCTGATCGATAAGCAGAAACCAATAAAATGGGAGGATGATTAATTCCTTCTTTCCGCTTAATATAGCTTGATAAACCTATTCCGTCTATTTTTTGACCTTTAAGATAAGTATTCTTCAAATTTATATCCATGATAATCAAATTAATATTATTTGACTGCAGCATTTGAATCACAGCGTCTCCATCGTCCTGAACCAAACAATTTAAGCTAGCTTTTTTAAATATATATTTATAAAAGTCGATTGAAAAAGGATCATCTTCTATGATTAAAATGCTTTTCATTTTTTATCATCCAAATATTTTACGATGATACTTATTCTTCTGTTAACAAAGCTGTAAGGATCTTTAGAATCTCTTAATCGCCTGTCTGCGTATCCCCTTACCTGGTCAATTTGTTTATCCGGTAAATCTCCGGAAGTTAAAGCACGCCTTGCAGAATTTGCTCTGTCGGCACTTAACTCAAAGTTAGTATAACCACTGGAACCGCCTGGATACGGGCGTGAGTCTGTATGTCCCTCAATTATAATTTTGTTTGGCAATTTCGCCAGCTGATTTCCTATTTTCATTAAAAGCAGTTCAGCTTCTTTAGTAAGTTTCGCAGTGCCAATTTCAAAAAACAAATCTTTTGCAGAATCAACTATTTCAATTTTTAGCCCTTCTTTTACAAATTCAATTTTAATTTGACCAACTATATTTTTAAAAGTCGCATCTTGAGTAAGTTCACCTAATATTTTGTCGCCCATTGCTTTAAGAAGTTGCATTTCTTTTTGATGCGGATTAGGAATGGAAGGCTTCATAGTTTGGTCAAGCTGAGGTTTATCAGTGCCTAAAAGGCTTTTTCCCTTGTTGGTAAATCCGATTGGATTTTTAAAATAATTTGCAACTAACTGTTTTACATTTTGATCTTGGCTAAGTACCCACAGCACAATGAATAAAGCCATCATAGCTGTTACAAAATCAGCATATGCAACTTTCCAGGCGCCGCTATGACCGCCTTCGTGCTTTTTAATTTTTTTAATTATTCTTGGTTGAAGATCACTGCCTTCAGACATAACTAACTCTTTCCTCTAACATAATCTTCCAATTCGCTGAAAGTCGGCCGCTCATCTGAAAAAATTGTTCTTCGTGCAATCTCTACTGAAATTATCGGAGGATTACCTTTTGCATATGCGACAACACAAGCTTTTATTGTTTGGAAGTCTCTTATTTTATTTTCAAAATTATGTTCTATATTAGCTGCAAGAGGATTAACAAAACCATAGGAAAGAAGTACACCTAAGAAAGTACCTACCAAAGCAGCCGCTACGTGGTGCCCTACCACTTCCGCACCTTTATCAATTGAGGCCATCGTTACAATAATTCCTAACACAGCTGCAACAATTCCAAGACCGGGTAAAGAATCACCTACTCTTAAAAGCGATGCAGAAACCGGTTTTGACTCAATTTCAAAAGTTTCAATTTCAGTATCAATTAAATCCTCAAGTTCATGAGGCGGTATTCCGCCTGAAAGCATAACTTTCATTGTATCCGAGAAAAAATTTCTAAGCATATCATTCTGAACAAATTTTTTGTTCATTGAAAGTATATCACTTTCTTTCGGATTCTCGATATGCTTTTCAATAGCTAAAAGCCCGTCTCTTTGAGCAACAAGAAATAGTTCATTAAATGATTTTAATAATTCTAAATAATCTTTCTTAGTAAAATGATCCGGAGAAATTACTTTAGGTATTTCAGCAATTATTTTTTTAAGGAGTGAAAGCGGAGAGGATATTAATACACTTCCCAATGCAGCACCGCCTATGGTTATAAACTCCGAATATTGCAGAAGAAGAAGAAGATTTCCTCCGGCAATTAAAAATCCGGCTACGATAGCAAGAATTACAACAAGCAGACCAATTATTACAAACATATTATTTTTCTATAAGTGAATTTGATTCTTCTATTTCTTCAATTAAATTGAAAATTTGATCGCACATTAATTTTATTTGGCTCCAGTTAACATGAAGCCCTGAGATATGATCTTCAACAACAACACCTAAAACACTTAATTGAGGAAACCCAATTGTACTGCCTGTTCCTCTTATTTCATGAGCGATATTTCTAATACTTTCTTTATCATGGATTAATAACCCTCTCTTTAAAGCTTCTTTTTTTTCCGGGAAACTCTTTAAAAACATCATAAGCAGCTGCTTTTGTACATCTTCATTTTGTAATGCCGGTAGAAATTTTTCACTTTTTAATTTTGGTAGAAAATCTTCACCTAAAAGTTCATTTATATTTTTTAAGATTATTTCCTTTTTCAAAGGTTTGGATATTACCCTGTCCGCGCCTGCTTCTATTGCAGCTATAACATTTGTTCTATTGGTGTTCCCGCTGATTATAATTACAGGAATTGTTTTATGCTTTTCCAGAACCTTTATTACTTGAAGCATTTTTACACCGTCAAAATTCGGCATCATCAAATCAAGAAATATAAGGACAGGATTATGTTCAGCTATTTTTTGAATTCCGTCTAATCCGTCATGACTTGTAATTACATTTATATGATAGTTGCTAAAAAATTTTTTTAATGACTGACAAATTATATCCGAATCATCAACAACTAAAATTGTATTATTATTTTGATCATCACTCATTATCCATTTCCCTTATTTTGTTTAGTTTAAGTTTGGATAAATCTGTACCTTTATGATCCCGGCTCGAAATTGAAGCCTCAATAGTAACCTGCTTAACGTTATCGTAAATTTCACCGCGAAAAATTTCAACATTTGCAGGTGCTGAAAACCCAAGCTTGACCTGACCTTCCGAGACTGCCAATATTTTTATTGTAATATCCGGACCGATTTTTATTTCTTCATTTGTTTTTCGAGTTAATATTAACATTTTAATTCCAGGTTTTTCATTCTTTAAATAGGAAATATTTAATAGGATATTTTTCAGTATCCAAAATTTTCTGGAAACCTGTCCTTGTTGTCTGATTTATGTAAACGGGAGCTTTTAAGTTAACCGTAGTTTTCAAAATTTCCTGGTTCATTGTAACAATTCCAAAAGGCTCATGATCTTTTTCATCTTGATATTTATCATCAATTACTCTGATGCCTATTAAAGGAAATGCTATATCAGGTGAATCAATAGAATTAAGCCAATAAAAAAGTTCACCTTCAATTTTTATAAAAAGATATCTTTTCAGCTGTTCAAAGCCGAAAATACCAGCATCAAAATTTATTATATGATCTGCAGTAAATTCTATTTCGCCAAATTGATTAGTTTTTATTTTCATGTAAATCACTTTTTTATTATTACTATATCTACTCTTCTATTATTTGCTCTGCCTTCAATTGTATTATTGGAATCAATCGGTCTGTATTCAGAGTAACCGACAATTGAAATTTTTTCCGGCAGCAAATTTTCATTATGAATTAAAAAATATGCTGTGTTAAGCGCTCTTGTTACTGAAAGATGCCAGTTTGAAGGAAAACTTGATGTATTAATCGGAACATTATCAGCGTGCCCTTCTATTCTGATATCATTTGGCAGTGATTTTAAAATTACAGCTAATCTATCCAATACTAATAAAGATCCGCTTGTTAAATCGGCACTGCCGGATTTAAATAAAATATCATCCAATATATGAATAGTAACTCCTCTTTTATTTTCTTCCAGCATAATTGAATTATTATAATGATATTTATTGATCAACTGCATAAGCTTACTTTTCAACAAATCATCATGACCGATATTTGCCGGAGAAACATCACTTTTTACGCTTACAATTTTTGTATGATTTCCAAAGATATCTCCGACTGCGGTGATCATTCTTTTATACTTATTAGCATCTATATTTGATATTGCGTACAAAATAATAAACAGCCCTAATAATAATGTTATTAAGTCAGCGTAAGTTATAAGGTACCTGTCTTTTTCACCGCCTTCATAAAAAGGAGATTCTTCAGGATCTAATAACTCATCATTTCTAATTGTTCTCTTTGCGGTAACAGGCTTAATAGTCTTGCTTTGACCAGCGACGGTATCTCCCCGCTCTGCAGTGCCAATGTACCTTCCAGAGATATCTCCATCATATGTTTTTCTTCCAAATGACATTTTTTTAATTTATCACCTATTGGTAGCCATATTATATTGGCACTAAAAACTCCCCAAAGGGTAGCTATGAATGCCGAAGCTATATTTTTAATTAAAGAGTTAGGATCTCCGCCGGCGTTTGCAAGAGTCATTATTAAACCCATTACAGTTCCGATAATTCCCATTGTAGGCGCATATCCGCCCATTTTTGTAAAAATGAAGATGTTGGAAAAATGTCTTTCCTGCATTGCTTTCATTTCCAATGAGGCAAGATTTTGAAGAGAATCCGCATCGGTTCCATCAATTATATATTTAATTAATTTTTGAGGAAATAAATATTCTAATTGATCTATTCTTTTTTCAATCGCCAGCAAACCTTCTTTTCTAGATATTATCGAAAAATCTACAAGATTATTTATAAGACTTCTTAAATTATATTTTGCCGGAAAATATGCCAGCTTTATAAGATTCCAAACATTTTTAAATTTATCAAAGCCAAAGCCAATAATTACTGCTGAAAAAGTTCCGCCGAAAACAATTATTAAAGGAGGAATTAAAAATAAAGCTCCAAAGGCACCGCCTTCTAAAAAGAATGCACCGAATATTGAAAATATTCCAAGTAATAATCCTTCTATTGCTCCTATTTTTATTTTCATAAGTAATTAAGTATGGATTGTGTTAAAACTTTAGATGCTATTTGATACGACATTTGTAAAAGTGTATTCTGACTCTGTAAATCAACTGAAGCTTTAGCAACATCAACACCGTCTGTTTTTGAAACGAGATCCTGTAACTGTAATGTTTTATTATTCAATAAGTCCTTGGCATTTGTAAGTCTATTTGAAATATTTCCGGATTTAGAAATATTATTTAATAGTCTATTATTAAAATCTGTTACCGCCTGCATTTGATCTGCTGTCGGCTTAATACCTGCTTTTAAGTTATTGCTTATATTGATGAGAGTATTAAAAATATCAGTCTTTTGATTTGCCGTAAAACTTAAGGATGATGCTCCACTTTTTTCATTTATTGAAGTTGGATCAAAACTAAAATTAATATTATTTGCCGGGACATTTATTTGAATTGAAGAAGGCGATTTACCGTCAACTGATTGAAGATTTCCGTTATTGTCAAAAACCATTGATTGAGCTGCCGGCGGTGAAGCAAGAACTGAATTGTTACTGCTATCCAGCACATCATAAGTAAAATTATATGTATCAGCAGCCGTTTTGGTAAAATTAACTTTAAAAGTATATTGGTTTCCCTGTGCATCGTAAACATTCGTTTGATTTGTTACTGTTGCTCCGACAGCAGTACTGGAATCTATGTTTCCTCCTCCTTGAACGATAGTTCCAAAAACATCAGTTCCGCTCAAATTAATTTGCTGCGAAACGTTTGGAGAAATCCGGATATTTTGCGCACCGGAAATGTTGCTGTCTTTTACTTCGATAGATTTACCATCGGAAGTATACCCGAATGGTGCATTTGCAAAATCAGTACCCGCGAAAACATATTCACCATTTGATTCGGTATTTGCTGAATCTAAAATTAACGAAAGTGCGGTATTTATTTGATCGGAAAAACTGCTTAGATTCTGGTCGTTGGCAGCATTTTGCACTTGAGTTAGAGACGACATAACATTTGTAATTTCATCCTGAATATTTTGCATGGCTTGAGTGGAATCATTCACAAATGCAAGACCGTTGTCAATATTACTCATTATGTTGTTCGCTTGAGCTATTTGATTATTCCATCCTAATAAATTAACCGTACCATTAGGCGAATCCGAAGGTTTCTGAATAGTAGTACCGAGAGCAAGCTCAGTCTGCAAATCACTAACTTTGCTCTTTGTAGCATTAAGATTACTCAAAAAATTGTTGGACATCATTAAATCTGTTATTCTCATTACGACACCATATCTAATAAAGTTTGTAACATTTGATCGGCAACAGTTATAAGTTTTGCCGAAGCTGTATATGATTTTTGATATTGAATTACATTTGTCATTTCTTCATCTACTGAAACACCGGAATAGGAAGCTTTTTGCTGCTGCAATTGCTGCGATACGAGATTATAAGAATTAGCAGTATTCGTAGCACTCTGTACATCAGTACCAATTTGGCTGACGAGAGAAGAATAATTATCCAGTAAAGTTGTACCATCAGATTGTTTTTGCGTGCTTAACCCTGCAATATTTAATGCAATATCGCCATTCCCTGATGTGCCATCTGAAGAAACAGCTATCTTATTGGGATCGTTAAGAATTTGACTATTTATCTTTAAAGTTCCATTTGAATAGCTGTCGAAAAAGTTTATTCCTGTCTGCGGTGGATTATCTAAAGTATAGCCGCTTGCGTGCTGACTGTTTACATCCTGCATCAAATTATTAACGAATGTATCTAAGCTGTTTTCGTAAGAAGGTATTTTGTTGTTATAAACATTTGTATCCGCATATAATTGTCCGCCTGTAAGATTTAGTCTTACAGCTCCGTCTTTTGTAGTAACAGCTAGTTTACCATTTTGCAAACTAGTTTTAAATTGAACTGCAGTTACTTTATCTGCTGCAAAAACTCCTCCAATGGAAATGTTGGCCATATTTTGAGAATCGAAATTAACGTTAATATTTACCTGATTACTCAAATCGTTAATTACTTTATCTCTTGTATCAAGAAGATCATTAGGAGATTGTCCTGCAGTCTGCAATTGAAAAATTTGTGCATTTAGAGATTGTATTTGCTGCAAATCGCTGTTTATAGAATTTACGTCAGAAGAAATCTGGGTCTTAAGACTGGTCTGAACAGAGTCCATTCCTTGTCTTACAGTTTGTATTTGATCGCTTAAAGATTGAGCTGCCTGGACAACATTTTGTCTTAATGAAACAGAATTTGGAGTTACGGAAAGCTGCTGCCATGAATTTAAAAAAGCGGTTGTTAAACTTGATATTCCTTGATCTGAAGGTTCATTAAGTAAATTCTGAACCTGTCCAAGCGTAACATTACTTTCATTATAATTCGAATACTTTGAATTATTATCTCTTATCTGCTGATCAGTTAAAGCATTATTAACTCTGCTGATATCTTCCAATTTAACACCGGTTCCCCAAAGAAAACCGCCCAACTGCTGCGGCGTTTCCGTACCAAGAACAACCGTTTGTCTTGAATAATCGGGATTACTAGCATTAGAAATATTTTGTGCGGTTACATCAAGAGCTCCTTGATAAACCGAAAGACTTCTTGTAGCAATATCAAAAATATTACTTAATCCCATTTTAATATCTCCTATCTACCAGAACATTTCTGTTTGCCGAAGTTAATTCAGCAATAAACTCTTTAATAAATGCACTTGCTTGTTTAATTAAAATTTTATTTTGATCGTTAACTTTTATAATTTCTAAAATTAAATTCTTCATTGACATTTGGATCTTAACTATCTCTTTAGTGCTGAATAATTTATGCAGATCAACTTCGGCAATAAAATCTGTAAGTTTATTTGAATTAACTTTAAGAGAATATTTAACAGAAATCTGCTGAACAATATCCTGTCTAAGTGTCTCGCAATTTCCAATGTTAAATAAAATTATCCCGATACTTTTGAGAGTATCCTCAATTTTTTTATTGTCTCCGCTTATAATTGCTTTTTGATGTTTTAACAAAGCATCCAAATATTCGCCAAGAATTTTGTGCTGCTCATTTAGGCATCTAAATAGATTGTTCAGTTCCATTATTGACTCCGTTTAAATGGTTTAAATAACCCACTACTCTTTTAACATAATTTTTAGTTTCTTCAAAAGGTGGAATTCCGGAGTATTTATCAACATTACCGGGTCCTGCATTGTAAGAAGCCAAAGCAAGATCTAAATTCCCATTATATTTTCGAAGC
>Ga0102950_1000323_pt1 | contig 13001 bp, 10 predicted proteins | sample SalPon2A_B_D2_MG_FD_78505 | JGI IMG/M metagenome (GOLD analysis project Ga0102950, IMG submission 78505) | Soil microbial communities from South San Francisco under conditions of wetland restoration - Salt Pond MetaG R2A_B_D2_MG | ecosystem: Environmental > Terrestrial > Soil > Wetlands | place...
CATCGTAGCTGACGCCGACATCGAGCATTTCAGCGGGGATGCAGCCACCGGAGGGGCCGCCGGTTTGCACCGCCTTAAAGGTGTGGCCCTCGGGCACGCCGCCGCCGATGTTTTCGATGATCTGGCGGAGCTTGATGCCCATGGGCACTTCTACCAGGCCGGTATTGGAGATTTTGCCGGTGAGCGCAAAGACCTTGGTGCCTTTGCTGCGCTCTGAGCCCATGTCGGAGAACCACTTGCCGCCATTGCGAACGATGGGCGCAATGTTGGCGAAGGTCTCAACGTTGTTAATGAGGGTGGGTTTGCCCCACAGCCCGCTGACGGCCGGATAGGGCGGGCGGGGTTTGGGCGTGCCGCGGCGGCCCTCGATCGAGGCAATGAGTGCCGTCTCTTCGCCGCACACAAAGGCGCCGGCGCCGAGGCGGATCTCGATATCGAAGCTGAAAGGCGTGCCGCAAATATCGTTACCGAGCAGGCCGCGGCGCCGTGCTTCGCGCAGCGCGGTGGTGAGCCGCGAGACGGCGACCGGGTATTCCGCGCGAACGTAGATGAATCCTTTGCTGGCGCCTACTGCGTAGCCGGCGATGGCCATGCCTTCGACGACGCGGTGCGGGTCTCCTTCCATCACACTGCGATCCATGAAGGCGCCAGGGTCGCCCTCGTCTCCGTTGCAGACAACGTATTTCGGATCGCCGACAGCTTTAGCCACGGTGCTCCACTTGAGGCCGGTGGGATAGCCGCCTCCACCGCGGCCCCGCAGGCGGCTTTCAGTGATCCGGTGAATGACGCCGTTCGGTGTCATTTCAGTGAGCACGGTGAGCAGGGCTTTGTAGCCATCGCAGGCTATGTAGTCGTCGATCTTTTCGGGGTCGATATAGCCGGCATTCTCGAGGACTACACGCACCTGACTGCCGAAGTGGTCGCTCAGGTCGCACTGTAACTCGGGAACAGGTTCCGCGCCGAGGCTGGAAACGATATTATCGGCATGGTCTGCGTTGACTTTGCGGTAGAAAACGCCGTCCGGATCGACGCGAACCAGCGGGCCGTGCGAGCACGGGCCCATACAGCCGGTGCGGCGGATCAGGATCTTCTTGCCGGAATCCTCGGTGGCCTTCAGCAGGGCTTCCTGGAGCTTATCGGCGCCCTGGCTGGCACAGGCCAGGTCCATGCACACGTTCACTTCGTAATCGTGCTTTGCGTTCTCCTGCCGAACGCTCTTTGCGATCTGGTCGAGCTCCTCGAGATTCATTCCACGGTCCACCTTTCCAGTTGCTCGATCATCTGTTCATTGGTCATCTCGCCGGCTACTTCGTTGTCGCAGAGGGCGACAGGCGCACGGCTGCAGGCGCCCACACAGCGTGCGGTCATCAGGCTGATCTGCCCGTCATCCGTAGTCTGGCCCAGTTCGATGCCAAGACGCTTTTCCGCGGCGGCGATCAGCTTGGCAGCGCCTTTGATATAGCAGGCGGTACCGGCACAGACCGTGACGGTGTGCTTCCCCGGCGGCTTGAGGCTGAAGTAGTGATAGAAGGTCACTACACCATAAGCCTGACTCAGTGGTACTCGCAGCGATTGCGCGACAAAGCGGATGGCGTTGTCGTCAAGATAGCCGAACGAGGACTGTACGGTATGGAGGGTCTCGATGAGCGCGTGGCGGGCAAACCCATTCTTGCGCATGGTGCCATTGACGATCTTCCATCGTTTGTCTTCGCTGGGCAGCGGAGGTGGGGTAAATGCCGGCACGGTTCCTCCCAAGATTCAGGCGTTGGCTGCAGAATGGACCTTCTGCCGTGCTTTACGCAATGTCTATCTATTTTTACCCGGAGAAAGGCTAAGGGCGCGGTGACAGTGGTCACCGCGTCTGCAAGCGTATCTCACGCTGTGGCATAGAGTTGTGCTGTAAATTACACAAACGCAGTTACCTGAAAGCCGGAAGACGGCTGGAGATACCAAAGATACAAAAGAGTCCGGTAATACAGCTTCAGGCGGGACGGACAATTCAGCGGCGAGGGCCAAGCTCAAGATGATAGTCGCTGTAGTCGATGGTTACCACGGTGAGCCCGAACAACCAGCTGTCTGACTCGGCGCGTGCGTGCGTAGCCATGGGATAGCCATCAATGTTCTCATATTGGCGCATCATATGCGTGGTCCCTGCAAAGATCGAGGGCTTCTCCGACGCAATCCCCGCCACCTTGACTATGGAAAAATCTTTCGCGTCCTCCCACAGGGTTCCATGAATCATGTTGGGAGCCTTGCGCCTTGGAGTAATGGCCACTGCATAACATTCGCGTCCGTTCACCTGCCTGGTCGTGTCCGATTCGAGTTTCATTTCGTAGTTAGCAGACGTGAACCACGAGCCTTCCACATTGCCTGGCTTGTTGATCTTCTTTTCATCTTTTAGTAAAGCCGCCAGCCCGAATTTACGGATAATTGCCGAACCCTCCTGCGAAAGAATTACGTAGTCTTTTCCAGCCCCCTTGCGATAGGTCACTTTGACCGTCATGGCAGCGACGGGGTGGGTATCATCTTTACCCCGGTATACGGCGTAGCGCTCAACATCTGAAAATCTGGCGACATTCTTCACCCGGGATTGAACCGCAGCGTCGATACGGCCGTTCACTTTCGCAGAGAAAGTCTGAGCAGATATCCCCACAACTCCGAGGGTGACGCAAGCAAAGCCGGCAAGTAGGGGGCGCGCGATGGCACGCCACGACGCACCTTTCACAGTGATCATGACCTCATCATAGCGTTCAGAAATATTCTGTGGGCGTCCGAAAGCGAAAGTCGGGCGCCCACAAAAGTTCCACGCGGAAGCGGAAGGGTTATCCGGATACTCGCGCCTGGTGCATGGCGTGATGAATGGCATCGATAAACGGGTCAGCCATTGGGGGTGTCTTCACCTGTCCCGTAAGCACCGAGCGTGTAGTGGTGTCGGTGCCGTAGACGTTCTTCATTACGTCGCTGTCGCGCTTGATGACGGCGCCGTGCAAGGTAAGTCCCGCGAATACGCCTTTCGCACGCGAGTACGTGAGTATCTCCGTGTTCATGGTCAGGTTGGTATCCGCGGAAGCACTACGTCCAACGGGCCCGGCGGCAACCGATCCACCGGCGCCAAGCTTGAACTTGCTCGACATCAACCGCTGCATGCCTTTCTTGTTCTCGAACACCATTACGAGGTTAACGTCTTCGGCGCCAATCTGGAGCCCCCAACTTCCTCCGCCAATGACGAAGAAAGCAGGAGCACTCCACCCGTGCTCAGTGCGGCACGAGGCTACACCCTCGCCACCCTCGCCGCCAAAAACGAATCCGCCCTTGACCAGCGTGGGAACGACCGCGATGCATTTTGCATGCTCCAGAACTTCGTTGGGAATACCCTTGTCCGGCGCTGCCATGATTGAGCTCAGCACATGTCCCGCGCTTTGCAGGCGGTTCTTGGCCTCCAGACGCGGATTATCTGCCCAGCTCAAACTTGCCAGGCTCAAAACGACAACTGCTGCTCCGAGTTGTTTCAGGATTTTCATCGATATTCACCTCCGTCGGCGCGGTTGATGCGCCGATATAGTGATTTAGTTCCTTCTTTCGTCCATCAGGCGTGTCGGCAACCTTTTCGCCAACCCGCCGAATTGCGGTCGAATTATTTAGAGTCCTACTATCGCTTTTGGCCGCACAGGTTTTGAGTAAACGCGTAGGTGTTTGGTTGCCCCTGCGAGCGCACGTAAAAGGTTGCCTAGAGCAAGCGCACTGAAATGTCGCCACTTATGAGCTATTCTTGACTGCGATGCGAGGCGCGGATTTGACTCACCCAATCCAACAAAAGCCGGATCGACGCGCAGTTCTGCTTGTGCGCGGAGTGGTGCAGGGAGTGGGGTTTCGTCCGTTCGTTTACCGGCTGGCGCAGGAGGAGGGACTCGCCGGCTTCATCGGCAACGATACAGACGGAGTCACCATTGAGGTGGAGGGGGAGGCAGAGCGAATCGATGCGTTCCTCGGTAGGCTGCCGAAGGAAGCGCCTCCGCTGTCGCGAATCGATTCGATTGCCGTTGAGGAAAGCGCTCTCAGCGGAGAAAAGGGCTTCCGGATTGTAGCCAGCGAGGTGCTGGGCCGCGTAAACACGGGAATTCCCGCCGACGCGGCCACCTGCGCGGACTGTCTGCGCGAGCTGATGGATCCACGCGACCGGCGCTACCGGTACCCGTTCTTGAACTGCACCAATTGCGGGCCGCGTTTCACGATTACGCGGCGGATTCCCTACGACCGGCCGCAGACTTCGATGGCGCGATTCAGGATGTGTGCGGCCTGCCAGGCGGAGTACGACGATCCCGCGAATCGCCGCTTTCATGCGCAGCCGAATGCCTGTTCGCAGTGCGGCCCAAAGGTTTGGCTCGCGGATGCGGACGGCACTGGGACCGCGGTGGCGGACGATGCGGTCAAAGCGTGCATCGACCGGCTTGTCTCGGGTGAAATCGTGGCCGTAAAGGGAATTGGTGGATTTCACCTGGGCGTCGATGCGGCGAATGAGCCGGCAGTGATGCGGCTGCGAGAGCGCAAGCGCCGCTACGGAAAGCCGCTGGCGATCATGGTGCGCGATCTGGATGCCGCACGAGCTCTCTGCGTCCTGACCGGCGCGGACGAGGCAATGTTGACAATGCCGGCGCGGCCCATTGTGCTGGCTCCACGGAAACCCAATTGCGGAATCGTCAATGCAGTGGCGCCGGGGATTCCGTGGCTGGGCGTGTTCCTGCCCTATGCGCCGTTGCAGCATCTGTTGCTTGCCGATAAACGCATTCGTGCGCTGGTGATGACCAGCGCCAATCTGAGCGAAGAGCCGATTGCAATTGACAATGACGAAGCACGCGCGCGGTTGGGCGGGATTGCAGATGCGTTCCTGATGCACGATCGCGAGATTCTGCAGCGGTGTGACGATTCCGTAATGGCGGTGGTGGATGGCGCGCCGCAGTTTCTTCGCCGTGCGCGTGGGTTTGTGCCGCTGGCCGTGCAACTGCCGCTGGACGCGCCCCCGCTGCTGGCAGTGGGTGGACATTTGAAGAGCGTGTTTGCGCTGGCAAGCGCGCGATTCGCTTACCAAAGCCAGCATCTTGGCGATCTGGAAAATGTAACGGGGTTGGATTTCTTCCGCGAGTCGCTCGATCACCTGATGCAAACTTTCGAGATTGAGCCGGAGACGGTGGCGCACGATCTGCATCCCGGTTATCTTTCCACGCAGTGGGCGAAGGAATGGGCTCAACAGCGGGGGCTGCCGCTGATCGCGGTGCAGCATCATCATGCGCATGTAGCCGCGTGTATGGCAGAGCATGGCGTGACCGATGCGGCCATCGGCATCTCACTGGATGGCACCGGCTATGGAACCGACGGACACATCTGGGGCGGGGAAGTGCTGGTGAGCCGAATGGATGGCTTCGAGCGATTTGCACACCTTAACTATGTGCCGATGCCCGGCGGTGAAGCTGCAATTCGAGAACCCTGGCGCATGGCCATGGGATACTTGCACGCGGCCGGCTTCGATGCGGAGTCGCCGGAATTGCTCGACCGGCTCGGAGCCGGAGCAACCGAGGGGCGTGTGCTGCGGCGCATGATGATGCGGGGGTTGAACTCGCCTCTGACATCGAGCTGCGGAAGGCTGTTCGATGCGGTTGCGGCTGTGGTACTGGGTCGGCGTCCGCCGCGGCGGATGGACTATGAAGCCCAGGCGGCGATCGAGTTGGAAGGTCTGGCGATCGATGAGCCGTACGACTCTGGCACGAACTTCGGCTATGCGATGGAAGCGACGGGCGGCAATTGGGAAAGCCGCGAGCCGATAAGAATTGTCACAGGACTGTTATGGCATGAGTTGATGGACGACTTGCGCCGGGGCGCGAGCAAGGCACGGATTGCAGCGCGATTTCATGCGGGTGTCGCAGGGGCTTTTGTACGCGCGGCGATGATGGCGAGAGAAGCTACGGGACTGCGGAAAGTGGCGCTCAGCGGTGGTTGTATGCACAACCGAAGGCTGGTAAGACTGCTGCGCATGGGGCTGGAAGCGGAAGGGCTCGACGTCCTTCAACACACCAAGGTGAGCCCCGGCGATGGCGGGCTCAGTTACGGGCAAGCGGTGGTGGCCGCAGCCATGATGGAAAGTTCTCGATCGTAATTCTCCGGGGACCATGGAGACAAGATCTGCAGGTGTTCGTGAAAAAAACATCGAAATCGGGATTTTTAACAGTTGCCTTTAGTTTAGCGATAACTGTATTGTTGTAGCGAACGGGAATAGACCGGCGCTTTCATTTGAAACGTGAGTTTATCTCCAACAGGGATACAGCACGGAAACCTCGCTCATAGAGCGGAACGGCCAAGGTGCCGAAGGAGCAAAGATTATGCAGCGGAGAGACTTCTGCAAATTGATCGCGGCGGCTGCGGCAGCCAAAGCGATTGGCGCGTCGGGTCAAAGCGCAACCATGGCAGGTGGGGTTGAGCCGGCCGGCTTTAATTCGCTTCATCAGACCTATGCGGAGTTTTGTTCGACGCCGGCGGAGAAGAGGGTCTTCTACGCGCTGGTAAATGGAAAGATTGTGGAAGAACGGCTGGACGAGGCAACCTGGAAGCCAACCGCCTGGGGTAGTCCTCCCAAGCTGCCGATTCCCGGCGGTTCCTGGGATGGCGTCCCAATGAATGCACCGGTTTCAGGGCTGGAGGGAACGGGGCCGTACAAGGCAACGTGGGATTCGCTCCTGCAGTATGAAGTGCCGGAGTGGTATCGCGACGCAAAGTTTGGCATATGGGCGCACTGGAGTCCGCAGTGCGTTCCGGAAGACGGCGACTGGTATGCCCGCAATATGTACATCGAGAAAAAGTATGGGTACGGTCACCGCCTGAGTCAGTATGAGTACCAGTTGGAGCATTACGGTCCTCAGTCGCGGTTCGGATACAAGGACCTATGTCCGCAGTGGACGCTCCTTAACTGGGATCCCGATGCGTTGATCGAGCGCTACAAGAAAGCGGGGGCGCGGCTGTTCTTTGCCCTTGCCAACCATCACGACGGCTTCGATGCATGGGATTCGAAGCACCAGCCCTGGAATTCCGGAAGCTACGGACCGCATCGCGATGTGGTGGGAACCTGGGCCGCCGCGGCGCGTAAGCAGGGGTTGAGATTTGGCGTAACCGTACACCAGGCGCGTAACTGGTGGTGGTTCCAGCCCTCGCATGGCGCAGACAAGACCGGTCCGTACGCGGGAGTGCCTTACGACGGTCGTATGACCGAGGCGGACGGCAAGGAACAGTGGTGGCAGGGGCTCGACCCGCAGCGGCTTTATTCGGTCAAGCATCCGTTCAACGCGCTGCCCGATGCTTCCTATGTGAAGAATTTCTACGATCGCACCCGCGATCTCATCGACCAGCACAATCCTGACGTGCTGTATTTCGATAATGGACTTTTCCCGCTTGGCTGGGGTGGCATGAACATTGGTGCGTATTATTACAACCACAACCTCAAAACGCACAGCGGCAAGCAGGAAGGCATCATCAACATTAAGAATGTGCCGGACCATCTGGCAAAAGCCGTAGTCGCCGACTACGAGCGAGGCATCACGGCCGGGATCATGCCCCATACCTGGCAGTCGGAAACATGTATTGGGCAGTGGCATTATCAGCGGGCGCTTTACGAAGAGCCGGGCATCTACGGCGGCTATCTTCCGCCTCAGGAAGTCATCCATTGGCTCGTGGATGCGGTGAGCAAGAATGGCACCTTCATTCTGGACGTTCCGGGCAAGCCTGACGGTACCATCGACAGCAAGGAGATCGCGGTGCTTGATCAGATCACCGACTGGATGAATATCAACGGTGAAGCTATCTATGCCACGCGGCCGTGGAAGATCTTCGGCGAAGGCCCCAGCAGTGGTGCGAGCGGAGCCTTCAAAGGCAGGCAAAGCATCAGCGGCCTGGGGCCGAAGGATGTTCGCTTCACTCGTAACAAGGCCAACACGGTGATCTATGCGATTCTCATGGGCTGGCCTGAAGGTGAAGCCGAGATCAAATCGCTGGGAACCTCAAGCAAAACCGATCCCGGTAAGATCAAGAACGTAGAGCTGCTGGGCACGGGTGCGAAGGTGAGATGGACGCAGACAGCCACCGGGTTGCGCGTCAAGCTGCCGCCGCAGCCGAGCATGACCAGCATTTACGCCGCGGCGTTGAAAATATCGCTGGCTTGAAGCGCCGGTGAGCCGATGAGGCGCGGGAGCGCGGGAATTAGCCGGTGAGCCGGACTAGTTCCTGCGCTTCGTGCCGTTGACCGAGGACGGAGACACGAGGGATGCGGCCGCGCACCATCGCTACTTCGTCACAGCGGGCGAGGCGTGGGCAGCTTTGGCAGTCCTTGAAGACCTTGTCGGGCAGCTCGGACTTGTCTTCCACGGTGCGGAATCCGTACTTGAAGAAGAAATCCGGAATGCGGGTGAAGAGACACACGGATTGCACGCCGTGCTCTTCGGCTTCCTCGACAAGGGCCTTGAGAATCCGGCCGCCGGCGCCCTTGCTCTTGGCTTCAGGCTTCACGACGATGGAGCGAACTTCACAGAGATGTGGCCCGTAGAGGTGCAGCGCGCCGCAGCCGAGAAAGACGCCCGCGTCGGACTCGGCAATGGTGAAGTCGCGAATGTTCTCGCAGATTTCAGCAAAGGCGCGCTTCAGCAGGGTGCCGTCGCCGGAGAGCGAGTTAACCAGGTCGTAGATGTTAGAGGCGTCCTGGAGCCGTGCCTTACGCACCAGCATGGGCAACCTCCGCGGCGTTGGATTTGGCCAATGCAGCGACACGCTGGGTCGCGTTCGCAAGCGCCTGACGCACCTGCTCGCGCGCCGTTCCGCCAATCACATTGTGGCAATCGAGCGTGGCTTCGAGCGTGACAGCGGCATAGAAGTCTTCACCGAACTCCGTACCGAACTGGCGCAGCTCGTCCAGGGTAAGGTCGCCCAACTCGACGCCTTTGCCAAGGGCATAACGCACAGCGCTGCCGATCTTTTCATGCGCGGTCCGGAAGGGAACTCCCTTGTGCACAAGATAGGTGGCCGCGGCCATGGCGTTCAGGTAGCCGGATTGCGCTGCATCGCGCATGCGCGCACTATCTAACTCAAGCGCCCTGGTGAAGCGCGCTACGAGCGAGAGCATCTGCGGCACGAATTGGACTGCGAAGGCCGGCTCCTGGGTCTCCTGCATGTCTTTATTGTAGGCCAGGGGCAGCCCTTTCAACTGCAACGTGACCGCCTGTGCGGCGGCATGAATGCGGCCCACCTTGGCGCGGAGCAACTCCGTCAGATCCGGGTTTTTCTTTTGCGGCATGGCGCTGGAGCCGGTGGAGAATGCCTCCGGCAGCAGGACGAAGCCATACTCGGTTGTGGCGAAGAGCGTAATCTCCTCGGCAAAGCGGCTCAGGTGGAGACCGACGAAGGTAAGCGCCTGCAGGTACTCGAGGATGAAGTCCCGATCGGCAGTGGCGTCGATCGAGTTGGGTGTGGGCGCGGTGAATCCCAGCTCGCGCGCAGCAATGGTGCGGTCCAGCGCAAGTGTTGCCCCGGCGACGGCGCCTGAGCCCAGCGGGCAGTAGTTGAGCCGCGCGGCGCAGTCGCGCAGCCGCGCGGCGTCGCGCAGCGCCATCTCCACATAAGCCAGCAGCCAATGCGCCACCAGCACTGGCTCGGCGCGCTGCAGGTGGGTGTAGCTGGGCATCACGGCTTCATCGGCGGCGCGTGCGCGTTCGATGAGGGCGCTCGCCCATGCAGCGAGACCTCCGACAACAAGTTCAATCTGATCGCGAACGTAGAGGCGGAGACCCGTGGCGATCTGCTCGTTGCGGCTGCGGCCGGTGTGAAGCTTGAGGCCCAGCGGCCCCACGCGCTCCACCAGCTTCAACTCGACGAAGTGATGGATGTCTTCGGCGGACGGGTGGGTACGAACTTCGTCCTGGCCGGCCTGAGAGGCATGGTCAGCTGCAATGGCGTCGAGGCCCGCGCGGAGCCTGGCCGTTTCGTCCTCGGAGAGGACTCCGGCGGCGCGGAGAGCAGACGCATGCGCCTTGCTGGCGGCAATCTCCTGCGGGAGAAGCCGCCAGTCAAAAACAATGGAGCGCTGCCACGCTTCGAACTCCGCATCCAGCGGCTCGCGAAAGCGGCCGGACCACATCTTGACGGATTGTTGTTCGTTTGACATTGCTAAGCGTACCCGATGCTATTCCTTCTCCTTGCTGCTGTTGAGCCGGGGCATTTCGCTGCCTTTGGCGAGCGTGAGCAGGCCGGTTTTGGCGTAGGTCAGCAGCTTCTCCCGGGTGTCGGTAATGTCGAGGTTGCGCATGGTGAGTTGTCCAATGCGGTCGCGCGGCGAGAAGGCGGATTCGGTCTTCTCCATGCTCAGGCGCTCGGGATGGAAGGTGAGGTTGGGCGACTCGGTGTTGAGAATCGAGTAGTCGTTGCCGCGGCGCAGCTCGAGTGTGACCTCGCCAGTGATCGCTTTGGCCACCCAGCGCTGGGCGGATTCACGGAGCATGATCGCCTGCGAGTCGAACCAGCGGCCCTGGTAGAGCAGACGGCCCAGCTTGCGGCCATTGTCGCGGTACTGCTCGATGGTGTCCTCGTTGTGGATGCCGGTAATGAGGCGCTCGTAGGCGATAGAGAGCAGGGCCATACCCGGGGCCTCATAGATGCCGCGGCTCTTGGCCTCGATAATTCTATTTTCAATTTGATCGGACATGCCGAGGCCGTGCCTTCCGCCGATGCGGTTGGCTTCGAGGAGGAGGGCAACGGGATCCTCGAATTGCTGGCCGTTGAGGGCGACCGGAAAGCCTTCTTCGAAGCGGATGGTGACCTCTTCGCGCTGGATCTCGACATCGTTGCGCCAGAAAGCCTTGCCCATGATGGGGACAACGATCCGGATGGACGACGAAAGATGCTCCAGGTCTTTGGCTTCGTGGGTTGCGCCGAGAAGGTTGGAGTCGGTGGAGTAAGCTTTCTCCGCGGACATCTTGTAGGCGAAGCCGAAGCGCTGCATGTAGGCAGACATCTCGGCGCGGCCGCCTAATTCGTCGATGAAAGCGGTGTCTAGCCAGGGCTTGTAGACCTGGAGACTGGGATTGACAAGCAGGCCGTAGCGGTAGAAGCGCTCGATGTCGTTGCCCTTGAAGGTGGAACCGTCGCCCCAGATGTTGACGTCGTCCTCCTTCATGCCAGCCACCAGCATGGTGCCCGTCACCGCGCGGCCGATGGGGGTGGTGTTGAAGTAAGGGACGCCGGCGGTGGTGATGTGGAAAGCTCCGGCCTGGAGCGCGGCGATACCTTCACGAACCAGCGGGCCGCGGCAGTCGATGAGACGCGCCTTTTCGGCGCCGTACTCGATGGCCGCGCGCGGGATGGCGTCGTAGTCGCTTTCGTCAGGCTGGCCAAGGTTGGCGGTATACGCGTAAGGGATGGCGCCCTTCTGCTTCATCCAGTGCAGGGCGGCGGAGGTGTCGAGCCCACCGGAGAAGGCAATACCTACCTTCTGGCCGACGGGCAGGGATTCGAGAATTACGGACATTTTTCAGCCTCTCGCTTCTAGCCTCTAGCTAGAAGCGAATGTCTACGAACGGAATTGACCAGAGATACAATATTCAATTAACGCTTGTGATAAATCCACTACGCCTGCGTATGTTTTTTCTTTCCACGTAAGAGACAACAGGTCATCACCCGCTACCGTAACAACTATGACTGTGCTGGGACGACCATTACAAGCATTTACGTCAATACACTGTCTATCGACATCAGGCCGTACAGTTAATTGACGAAGCGGCGGCATTGCCTCACAAGTGAGTGTAAATCCACCATAATGGTCAGGTTCCTTTCGAAAATGATAGTACATGTCGTCGGGAAGTTTCTTCCTCAATTCAGAGCAATCATTATCAACCTGCCTAAGCAGCGCTTCCCAGAAAGTCGGGAATCGCCCCTTGATAATGTTAGCTTTTTGTTGGCGGATTTCCTCCTCCGCTAGCTCGTCAGCCTTCTTCCTGTTCGCATTTTCTGCTAGACTTTCAATCCAGTCGCTCATTTCGAGTCCCTCCATTTTTAAGTCTGTGGTAGTGCCCTAATTTGGACTTGTCGGAGCCTTGAAGCCAGTTCTTATCCAACGCACCAGCGTGATGAGGACGTATGCTATGGGCCAGCCTAAAACAAGCGGCACCAGCGCGCAGAGTCCAACATACCGCCAGTGCGTGCGAATGTGCTCGGCCGCAACCTTGTGGGCTTGCTGCAAGCACTGTTCGGCAGTGGAGGAGAGGTCTGGACCCCCAGCAAGGCACTCATAAAGCCCAGTGTATGAACCACTATTCACGGCTTTGCCAAGGCACATTCGTTCGACAAGGGAGCCGTTCTCTGGACCTGAAGCAAGGCACTCAATAAGCGCACCGCCTAAAAGCTGGTCGGCTCTATGGGATACCGCCTTATAGCCCCAGAATCCCCCGGCAAGGAACCCAAGGATCGACGCCGTAATCCCGATACGGTGCCACCCTCTCATGCGTCTCTGCTGCTTCTCGCTATTAGACTCCGGCATATATTTTGCTCCGAATCCAAATTAGGATACTGCCCTGATCACTGAAAACTCGCTACATTCGCCAGCCCTCCCAGCAGCAACAGCAGCAAAGCCTTCTGCGCGTGCAGCCGGTTGGCCGCCTGGTCGAACACGATTGACTGCTCGCTGTCGATCACCGCGTCCGTCACTTCCTCGCCACGGCGCGCCGGCAGACAATGCATGAAGACCGCTTCTGGCGCGGCCTTGGCCATTAGCGCTTCATTCACCTGGAACGGCCGGAAGATGGGCGCGCGCTTTGTTGACTCGTGCTCGTAGCCCATGCTGACGCAAACGTCGGTATAGACTGCGTCGGCGCCTTCCACTGCGGCCTGCGGGTCCTGCAGCAGGCGCACCTCGCTCCCATTCTTCTCGGCAATTTCGCGCGCAATGGTCACGATCTCGATGTCGGGCGAGTAGCCGCGAG
>Ga0102950_1000324_pt1 | contig 12986 bp, 13 predicted proteins | sample SalPon2A_B_D2_MG_FD_78505 | JGI IMG/M metagenome (GOLD analysis project Ga0102950, IMG submission 78505) | Soil microbial communities from South San Francisco under conditions of wetland restoration - Salt Pond MetaG R2A_B_D2_MG | ecosystem: Environmental > Terrestrial > Soil > Wetlands | place...
AACATGCCAATTTCATACCGGCAGATACCCTGAAGACACCGGAGCATATTGCCCCGGTGTGGTACTTCACTCCCTTTTACGCAATTCTGCGCGCAATACCGAGCCAGTTTGGCGGTGTTGTTGCCATGGGATTTGCAGTCATGCTGTTTTTCTTCCTGCCGTGGCTTGACCGTAGTCCGGTAAAATCCATCCGTTACCGTGGCTGGAAATACAAAACGGCCCTGACAGCGTTTGCTATCAGTTTTCTTTCTCTCGGGTGGCTGGGTTTGCAGGTGGCCTCGCCGACATATACCTGGGCCGCCAGGTTTTTTTCAATAATCTATTTTCTTTTCTTTATTGTATTTCCCTGTTACAGCAGTCCTGTACATGGCAAAAAACTGCATTTATATAATTTAATTATCAGATGTTTATTATGGTTTGCAGTGATTGTATCCATAGCCGGGTTTATTCAGGCGATCTCTGATAAAAGCCTGGAATTACCTTTTGCTGTTTTTACAACTGCATTATTAATCATAGTTGGCATGATGGAATATAGTAGGTTTTTGCAACCTGACAAAAATAAACCTGTACCGGAAAGGGTAACGTGACCGTGAACCTGAGAACTATCCTGCTTAACCTGGCTTTGTTATTGCCTGTTAGTGTATGCGCCGCCGGAAGCGGAACCCTGTATCATGTTGAAGTTGATACTTCGGATGTACCTTCACTGCAAAGAGGTGCGCGTATCTTTGTCAACTATTGCATGGGGTGCCACTCGGCTTCCTACATGCGGTACAATCGTCTCGGCAGTGATCTGGGCATCAGTATTGATATCCTGAAAGACAATTTCATGTTTGGATCAGATAAACCGGGCGATACCATGAATATTGCCATGAAACCTTCTGATGGTGAGAAGTTCTTTGGAGTAGCACCGCCTGACTTGTCTGTTATTGCCCGTTCACGTGGCGCAAACTGGCTGTATACTTATTTCTTGACGTTCTATCGTGATCCTTCACGGCCTTTTGGTGTTAACAACCTGCAGTTCAAGGATGTAGCCATGCCTCATGTATTATGGGAGTTACAGGGATTCCAGAAACCGGTTTACAAATCCGTGGAGAACAGTGATGGTAGCGAAAGACGCGTTATTGATCACCTGGAGCAGGATACTTTCGGGAAACAGACACCGGAAGAATACCAGAATACCGTACATGACCTGGTGAATTTTCTTGTTTATCTTTCCGAACCGGCCAAATTCAAACGCCAGAAGGTAGGCATATGGGTCATCATTTACCTGCTGTCTTTCCTGGTCATTGCCTACATGCTTAAAAAGGAATACTGGAAAGACGTACATTGATCTTTGCAGTTCCTCTCTATCGTTTCGTATTTACTGGAGGATGAATAATGGCGAGTATTGCCAACAGACGTTCAGTTATGGTGCTTTATTCCGACCCGTTGACACCGATGGGACATTGTGTGCGTATTGTACTGGCAGAAAAGGATATCAATGTTGAAGTGCATTATGTGGAAGAAAACGAACGTCCAGAGGAACTGGTGGAACTGAACCCGTATAATTCCGTGCTGACCCTGATTGACAGGGAGCTCGTATTATACGAAGCGCAGATTATCATGGAGTACCTGGATGAACGCTTCCCGCATCCGCCACTGTTACCGGTAGACCCGGTGGCCCGCGCCAATAATCGCCAGCTTCGTTACCGGGTTATACGTGACCTGTATGAACTGATTGATGATATAGAGGGTGATAACGATATAGCTGCGGCCAATGCCAGAAAATCCATGCGTGATAACCTGACTGCACTGGTCCCTATATTCCAGCAAAAAACCTATTTTATGTCAGATGAATATACACTTATAGATTGTTGTATGGCACCGTTATTATGGCGACTGGATTTCTACGGCATAAAACTGCCATCTTCTGCAAAACCGCTTCTTAAATATGCTGAAAAACTGTTTGACAGACCTGCATTCAGGGAGAGCCTGTCAGAAAAGGAAAAGGAATTACATTCTTGAGCAGACAGTGATTAACCGCCCGGGGGCTTTTCTTTATGATTTCAAATCGTCCTTACCTGTTACGTGCCCTTTATGACTGGATACTGGACAATGATATGACACCCCACCTTGTTGTTGATACTACGGTTGACGGAATTCAGGTGCCAGCTGAATATATTGAGGATAACCAGATCGTTCTGAATATATTACCTTCTGCAGTAAAGGATCTGCAGCTGGGTAACGATGCCGTTTCATTCAATGCCCGTTTCAATGGCAAGGCGCAACCGGTATATGTTCCCATACAATCGGTGATAGCGATCTATGCGCGTGAAAATGGCAAGGGTTTAATCTTTCCCGAGGAAGAGGATGCAGATGAAGAAACGACGGGTGAAGATAAAGCTGATGACCGTAAACCACATCTCAAGGTTATCAAGTAGTACCCGCCTTCTCCTGCCCTGCTACGGACACTCCCTGAATGCAGGACGAAGCTTGTGATAGAAATACTTCAAGGCGACATTACACAGTTGCAGGTTGATGCCATTGTCAATGCTGCCAATAATTCCCTGCTGGGTGGTGGTGGTGTCGACGGCGCGATACATGCTGCAGCCGGTCCGGAACTGCTGGAATACAACCGTACACTGGGTGGTTGTGAAACGGGAGGAGCCAGGATATCGCCGGGCTTCAAATTGCCGGCAAAATGGATCATTCATACTGTAGGGCCGGTGTGGCGTGGTGGTGGCCAGAATGAAGCTGCCTTGTTACGCTCCTGTTATGATACATCTCTCAGGCTTGCACAGGAAAATGGCGTTGTCAGTATTGCCTTTCCCTGTATCAGTACCGGTATATACAGCTATCCCAAACGTGATGCAGCCAATATCGCCCTGGAAGTGCTGGCAACATATAGTGATGAATTTTCCAGGCTGATCGTTTGCTGTTTCGGACAGGAAGACAAAACGATTTACCTGGACCTTATGCCATAAGCGGGTAACAGGTCATTCGATATACTGGAAGAGTTTTACCACTTTTTGCACTCCACCGACCTGACGTGCTGCTTCTGTGGCCCTGTCGGATTCATCGCGCCGTAACAGTCCCATCAGGTATACCACACCTTTTTCTGTGACTACCTTGACCCGTGTACCATCAAAGTTATCAAGCGTTAGCAGACGGGTTTTTACTTTTGAGGTAATCAGGCTGTCACTGCTGCGGCTGACAAGTGAACTCGGCGCAGCAATAGTCAATTCATCATAAACGTGGCTTACCTTGGGGACATTAGTGACAATATCAATGGCGCGTTTTTTCATTTCTTCAGTGGGTGTTTCACCGGTTACCAGTACGACATTGTTATAACTGGTTACATTGATATGAGCATTTTCATTAATCTCCGCGTCATCACGAAATCCCTGTCCGGCCTTGAGTTCAATTGATTGATCCTCAATAACAGTACCGGCCGTTCGCCGGTCATGTGCAACAGCGACACCGGTAGCTCCGCCGGCAACAACTGCTGCAGCACAACCATGCAGGATGAATGCAGCCAGTAACAGGGATATAGCGGGTATCAGACGATAAAAGTTATTCATGGCAAGTATCATGCCTCCTGTCCGAGCAATTGACGATCTACAAGATCGCATAATGAGTGAATAATCATCAGATGGACTTCCTGTATCCGGGCGGTAGACCAGCTGGGCACCCGGATTTCGATATCATTGTCCTGCATCAGGTAAGCAACCTGCCCGCCCTCGCGGCCTGTCAGTACAACAATGGCCATGCCCCGATCATGGGCAGCATCTATTGCATGAATAATATTGTGTGATTCACCACTGGTGCTGAATGCCAGCAGGATATCGCCCGGCTGACCGAGGGCCCGAATCTGTTTGGAGAAAATATCTGCATACTGGTAATCGTTGGCAATGGAAGTAATCGTTGATGAATCCGTGGTCAGGGCAACCGCGGGCAGGCCGGGACGTTCCATTTCAAACCGGTTCAGCATTTCTGATGAAAAATGCTGGGCATCCGCCGCTGAACCGCCGTTTCCACAACTGAGGATTTTATGTTCCTGCAGTAAACATGCAGCCATCATGCCTGCTGCATTGGCAATCAGCGGTGCCAGTACGGGAGCTGCTTCTGATTTCAGTTTTATGCTGTCATTGAAGTTTTCAATGACTCGTTGGACGGGATCCATGGATTACCTGTAGCCAGTAAGGAGTTGATATATTATGCATCAAAAGCATTCTTTATCCATCCGATCTGTGGACTTTGCCGGGCGCCTGTTACGGTAATAACATCAAATCGGCAAAAGAACCTGTTTGATTGCTGAAATGATAACAGGTAATGCTGGCTGGTTCTGATAATACGTTCACACTTCCTTCGGTCTATTGATTCAATCGCTTTTACATAACTGTTGGCAGCCCGGTATCTGACTTCAATAAATGCAATAGTATCATTATCCTGCATAATCAGGTCTATTTCACCGCCGCGGGTCCGGTAGTTCTTTTTCATCAGCACCAGCCCCTGTTCCTGCAGGAAACCAAGAGCTGCTGTTTCAGCCCAGGTGCCCTTGTCGCGGGTTGCAGATTCACCAGCCATTATTACTGTTGTGATTTTACGTCCAGCAAACGGGGTGTTCCCTTTACAAATTGCGCCCACATCGAACGGCGTTGAATGATGTTGTTACTACTTACAGTGAGCCGGCCGGTTTTACCGCGATAGGTATCCTGAGTTGCCCGCAACCTGCCCAGTTCCGGGATGATCTGGTAGGCATCTATGCCGAAGGCATAAAGGCGCCGGTAGGGAGATTCATCCTGGTTCCAGGCGTGGTTTAATGCCTGTTGCATCGGGGAATACTCATATTCCGGACTCAGTATCCAGGGCATATCTGCAAACATGACATTATCAATGTCGGCATTTACCTGCGGGTTAAAAATCCCGCTGTAAATTGTCGAAATGGAATAAGTGGGAATATCGTCTGCTCGGTAAAATCGTAATTGGGGCACCAGTTGACGTGCAGTCACAGAAGATACTGCCATGAAAATCATGTCTGCATCGCGACGATGACGCGGTTCGGATACGATATTACGGTGCAGAGTGGCAATCAGGAGTTTGCTGCGTTCTTCGCTCTTGTCAATATTCAGCAGTTGCTTGACCGGCAGGCTGTAGTCTTCCATGCTGGAAGTTATCTGTACTTGCTCGGCAATCTGTCCACCCAGTTCCTGCCAATGCGTGGTAAAAGCATCATAGATACGTTTCCCCCAGATGCTGTCGGGTGTAATGATTAATGCGCTACTATGTCCTTCAGACCAGGCCCTGTCCGCTGCCTGTGTGGCCTCATCTTCCGGCAGCAGTCCGAACTGGAAGAACCTGTCTGACACTGTTGAGGAGCCGGAATTTGCAGAATTGGTTACCTGCACCTGGTTCAGTGCCAGCGTAGTAACCTGTATTTCAGCCGAGCTGATCAGATCAGCCACTGTCTCTTTTTGCAATGGTCCCACAACAAAATCAGCACCGTCAGCAACTGCAGCCTGATAGACATCTGTAATACTGGAAAGAGCAGAGTCATAGATCCTTATTGCCGGTTTTTTGCCCGGTGTTTCATACCAGGCGGCCAGGAACCCTTCGCGTATAGCCTCGGAGGCGTCGCGGTATGTATCATTAAATGGCAATAACAGGGCAATGTGTTGCGGTGTAGTATCGGTTTTTCTTGCCAGTTCGATAATGTCTTCAGTGATAGTGCCGGCAGCAGGGTGGCCGGGATATTGTTCTTTCCAGTTTTCCAGCGCCGTTTGCAATGCCGCCTGATCATAAATCAGGGTTTTGCGAATAATAGCCAGGTCATACCAGCCGATTAATCGCGGGCTCGACTGTTCAGCGAAACTCTCTTTAGTCAGGGTTTCTGTTGAAAACTGGTTTAGCAGAGACCACATCTCGCTATTATTGGCATTTATTTCAGCCGGAGTTTGCAAATACTGACCCAGTCTGTCCCGGTCCTGCAGCGCCTGGACGGGCTGGTTATCCAGTGCATGTGCCCGGGCGCGGACGGCAAAATAACTGGCCAGTAAATCAATGGAAATATCGTTCGGTATATTGAAGTCAAGACTGGAAAGAGCCAATGTGCTATCGCCCTGTGCAATAGCAATTTTTGCCGCCAGAATCCTCGAGCGGATCATAATCGGGGGGGATGGTTCGCGTTCAGACAGCTGCGTGATGAGGGCCTGTGCCCGACCATATTCATTGGCAGAAAAGTAAGACTCGGCAGCCAGCAGGTTGTATGCATTTGCCTGGCCGCTTTCAGAATTATCCGCTAACGCCTGGTATGTTTCGGCCGCCGCAATATAGTCGCCGGCATCCAGGTAGGCTTGTGCCTGCTGTTCCTGTTGCTGCCCTTGTGTTGTGGTTTTTTCCTTGGTGGGTACGCCACAACTGCTTATGATGGACAGTGACAGGCATAACAGGATGAGTAGTTGCGACAGTGTTGTGTTTGGCATGGTGTAATTATGTGACTCAAAAATTGTAGCGGGGGTTCGTAAAATTAATGAATACCGGTGAATTGTACGTTGTCGCAACACCGATAGGCAATCTGGAGGATTTCACATGGCGTGCTCGCCGGGTGTTGCAGAGCGTTGACTTGATCCTGGTTGAGGATACCCGGCACAGCGCAAAACTGTTCAGTCATTATGATATACACACGCCTGTGCTGGCCTTTCATGAGCATAATGAACAGCAACAGATACAAAAGGTACTGGACAAATTGCACGGGCAACAGGCTGTCGCCCTTGTTTCGGATGCGGGTACGCCGTTGATTAATGATCCGGGTTATCAACTGGTCAGGGCCGCGCATGCTGAAGGGATCCGGGTTATTCCCGTTCCGGGTGCTTCGGCTGTAATAACTGCCTTGTCGGCTGCAGGCCTGCCTACTGACCGTTTTATTTACGAGGGATTCCTGCCGGCAAAGGCCGCAGCCCGGCAAAAACGCCTGACTGAACTGGCTCCGGAACAACGTACCCTGGTTTTCTATGAGGTCCCGCACCGGATCAAGGCGACACTGATAGACATGGTCACCAGCATGGGTGAAGACCGGCCTGCGACCCTGGCGAGGGAATTGACCAAGCAATTTGAAACCATTCACCATGGCACCCTGTTGTCATTACGGTGTTGGCTGGATGAGGATGCTGATCAAAGCCGTGGCGAGTTTGTGATACTGATACAGGGGAACCGGCAACCCGCCAGCAGCGATGAGGAAGCCAGGCGGGTACTGCAGATATTGTTACAGTCTGTCTCTGTCAGGGATGCCAGTACTATGGCTGCGCACATTCTCGGTGATAATAAAAACCGGCTCTACCAGCTGGCCCTGGCACTGACAGATAAAAATCCCTGAGAACCATACATTTGCTTGCAAAGTCAAATACGATAGCAGACACTTTATAACGAGAGGTTGGCCGGGCAATCGCTGTGGCAAATGTCACAGAGGAAAGTCCGGGCTCCACAGGACAGGGTGCCAGATAACGTCTGGGAGGCGAAAGCCTACGGAAAGTGCCACAGAAAACAGACCGCCCGTCACTTCTCTTCTGCATACCAGGTCAGTAATTACACACATACTGGATCAGTGAGTATTGATAGCAGGTAGCGAAACTGTTTTTCATGCAGAAGAGAAGTGATGGGTAAGGGTGAAAAGGTGTGGTAAGAGCACACCGCGCTGGTAGTAATACCAGTGGCAGGGTAAACCCCACCCGGAGCAAGACCAAATAGGGGGGCTGCATAGCAAGGCGTGGTCCGCGCTGCCCCCGGGTAGGTTGCTAGAGGTGCATGGTGACATGCATCCCAGATGAATGATTGCCCCCACGGGTTAACCGGGGGACAGAACCCGGCTTACAGGCCAACCTCTCATATATTAATGTAGATTCTTAATAACATACTGCAACTAAATGAAATAAAACTTTTATTTTTTGACAGCAACAAAGATTTAATGCCTTCCTGCAAGTTTTGTCAGATAAGTCACTGTTAAATAAGACAGATTTCCTCTCAAAAATCATAAAGTTTGCTTGACAGCATCCCTCACGACTACCTATAGTTCGCAAGTGGGTAATTGTGGGAATTTGTGGGTATTTTTTTAATAATTCAAGGGGATTGGCGTGTTTCGCGGATGCAGCACTCTCAGTGTCGACAGCAAGGGTCGTCTGGCTGTTCCCAGTCGCTACCGGGACAGGCTGGTCGGTATTTGCGACGGCGCACTGGTAGTGACGCTTAACCCGCTGGACCGTTCTCTCTGGTTGTATCCCCTGCCGGAATGGGAGGCCATTGAAGCAAAACTGGCTGTACTTTCCGATTTTGACAAGCAGGGACGACGGGCCAAACAAATGATGCGCGGATACGCTGCAGACTGTCAACTGGACGGCCAGGGTCGCATATTAATTCCACAGGAGCTACGGCGATACGCTGCTATCGGCAAGCAAATTGTCATTCTTGGCCAGGGTAACAAATTCGAGATCTGGGACGAGATTGCCTGGAAACAGTTGCGTGATAACTGGCTGGCTGAACTGGGCCAGGAAGAGGGTGAACCATCCGATGCTCTCAGGTCCCTTTCCCTGTGAACAGGCAGTATGCATTGCCGTTGGGCAGATGAACAGCAGGGCGTATGTACACACACCGGTTTTGCTGCACGAAGTTATACAGAATCTCGGGATAAAGCCCGCTGGATTTTATATTGATTGTACTTTTGGTCGTGGAGGTCATAGTCAGGCGATCATGGAACATCTGGATCAAAATGGTCGTTTATTCGCTATCGACAAAGATCCGCACGCACTGAAAAATGTTGATAAAAAACTGGCTTCCGACCCGCGTTTCAGCCTTGGTCACGGCTCCTACGCCCACCTTGAAAAAATAGTCAGCGAAAAATATTCCCTGCACAGCGCCGACGGAATACTGTTCGATCTTGGTGTTTCTTCGCCGCAACTGGATGACCCTGAACGCGGGTTCAGTTTCCAGCATGATGGTGAGCTGGATATGCGCATGGATAACAGCACTGGTATTACTGCTGCTGACTGGCTCTTGCAGGCCAGGGAATCGGAGATAGCAGATATCTTGCGCACCTTCGGTGAGGAACGCTTTGCACGCCGTATTGCCCGGGCAATTATCCATTACCGTTCCGGGCAAAGGATAACATCTACCCGTCAACTGGCCGATATCGTCAGTGCCGCCATTCCGGTAAAGGAGAAACACAAACATCCTGCAACCCGCACATTCCAGGCCCTTCGCATCTTGATCAACCGCGAGCTGGATGAATTACAGCAGGCACTGCAACAGACTTTAAATGTACTTACTGTAGGTGGCCGTTTACTGGTAATCAGTTTTCATTCCCTTGAGGATCGGATCGTCAAGCGTTTCATGCGGGAAAAGGCACGTGGCGATGATTATCCGCCGGAAGTACCGGTAGCCCGCTCCCAACTGAAACCGCAACTGAAAATTATCGGTAAAGCCATTCATCCGGGTGAGAAGGAAATACGTAACAATCCGCGCTCCCGCAGTGCTGTGTTGCGTGTGGCCGAGAGGTTGGCGACATGAAAACCGGGCTTTTTTTACTGCTGGCACTGGCTGTGTTTATTTCAGGGCTTTGCGTGGTTACAGCGCAGCATGATTCACGCAAATTGTTTGTCGAGATCCAGTCCCTGGAAAAGGTGCAGGATGGTCTCAATGAAGAATGGACACGTCTGCTGCTGGAACAAAGTACCTGGGCCACAGAGTCCCGCATCGAGAATATATCCCGGAATGAACTGGACATGATTACGCCCGGGGATGATGTCATGCTGGTACTGGATTAATGGCCGGGATAACAAAAACATCCGGTTATGAAAAACGCCGCTGGCTTTTAATGGGTTTGTTCATGCTGGGCATGGGTACATTAATGTGGCGGGCTGTTGATTTGCAGGTATTGAATAACGCATTCCTGCAGGAGCATGGAGATGCACGGGCCCTGCGAGTCGTCACTATCCCTGCTCACCGGGGCATGATAACTGACAGAAACGGTGATCCCCTGGCTGTGAGTACCCCGGTTAATTCTATCTGGGCAACCCCGAGGAAGGTGTTGCAATCAGAAAAAAACCTTTTGCCGCTGGCAGAGTATCTGGGCATGAGCGAAGAAGAGCTGGTCACAATCCTGTCTGATCGGATCGGCCGCGATTTTGTCTATATCAAGCGCCAGATTGATCCGGCACTGTCTGCAAAAATCATGCAGCTGGATATTCCCGGCATTGCCATGGAACAGGAGTTCAAGCGTTATTATCCGGCCGGCGAAGTGACTGCACACATGGTCGGGTTTACCAATATTGACGATGTCGGACAGGAAGGTCTGGAACTGGCATATAACGACTGGTTGCAAGGAACACCCGGCAGCAAGCGGGTACTCAAGGACAGACTGGGGCGTGTTGTAGAAAACGTCGAAAGCATTCGTATACCACAACCGGGCAAGGATCTGGCGCTGAGTATCGATCGCCGTATTCAGTACCTGGCCTACCGGGAACTGAAAACGGTCGTAAACCAGCACCATGCCCGTGGCGGTACGCTGGTCATGCTGGATGCCGGGACCGGCGAGGTCATGGCGATGGTCAGCCAGCCATCCTACAATCCGAATAACCGCAACGACATGAAAATCGAGCTTTTTCGTAACCGTGCGGTAACCGATGTGTTTGAACCCGGTTCTACCATTAAACCATTTACCATTACCGCTGCCCTGCAGTCCGGGCTGTATACACCCCTCACAAAAATAGATACCCGGCCCGGGAATTTCACGGTGGGCAAGCATACTATCCGCGATGCTCATGATTACGGAGTCATTGATGTTGCTACCGTTATAAAGAAATCCAGTAATGTCGGTGCTTCCAAGATTGCCCTGTCCCTGGAACCCAGCGTGTTACGGGAAACCCTGTCCAGCGTCGGATTCGGTCTGACCACATCAAGCGGTTTCCCTGGCGAAGCGGACGGCACCCTGTCACCGGCCAGCAATTGGTCAGAAGTAGAACTGGCTACAATTGCATTTGGTTATGGTGTTTCTGTCACGACCTTGCAACTGGCCAGTGCCTACCAGGCAATAGCCGCAAATGGCATTCAATACCCGGTTTCCTTTATCAAAACAGAACAGCCCGTACAGGGACGCCGTGTCATTGATCCGGTTATTGCCCAACAGGTGCGTCACATGCTGGCGGCTGTCGTCAGTGCTGAAGGCACGGGAAGGCGGGCAGCTGTCAATGGTTTTCATGTGGCAGGTAAAACCGGCACAGTTCACAAGGCCATTGGCGGCGGCTACTCAGAAGACCGTTATCTTTCGCTGTTTGCCGGAATGGTACCGGTTGAGCATCCCCGCCTGGTCATGGTGGTGGTAGTGGATGAACCCCAGGGCCGGGAATATTACGGTGGCCAGATTGCCGCACCGGTATTTTCTCGGGTCATGGGTGGTGCCCTGCGACTGCTGAATATTACTCCTGATGATCTGCCGCACATCAGCGGCCAGATGGTTGCCCGGGAAGCGGTTACTCACGGGAATGCCAACTGATGATGGCGGCACAAGCGACAACGCCCGGTCCCACCCTGCAATCCCTGCTGCAGGGTATTGCTACTGTGCCAGGAACAGACGACGTACCTTTGCCGGGTATTACCAGCGACAGCCGCCGGGTGCAGCCAGGCTGGCTTTTCGTGGCATACGTAGTACCCGGACAAAGCAATATTGAATATATTAATGATGCAATCAGGGCTGGTGCTGCAGCTGTGGTTGCAGAACATTCGGCGATTCCCGCGCATTATCTCTGCCCGGTGCCGCTGGTCCGTGTCAGGCATCTGCAAAAAAGCGTGGGCATACTGGCAGATCGATTTTATTCCCACCCTTCGGCCAACATGACCGTGATCGGAGTCACCGGCACCAACGGAAAAACATCGGTCAGTCATATGCTGGCCCGTTCTTTGTCAGAATTGACCGGTATACCAACAGGTTTAGTTGGTACCCTGGGTTGTGGTTTGTTGCCGGATCTGCAACCGGGCCTGAATACAACCCCTGAAGCAATATCGTTACAGGCAATGCTTGCAAACATGCGTGACGGTCAGGCCAGCCATGTTGTTCTGGAAGTGTCATCTCATGGCGTAGATCAGCAGCGGATTGCCGGTGTGCATTTTGCTATGGCGATATTAACCAATGTGAGTCGGGATCATCTGGATTACCACCGCAGCATGAAAAATTATGTAGCAGTAAAGCGACGCCTGTTTACCGATTACGATATCAGTAAAGTAGTCGTTAACCTGGATGACACGCTGGGCCTGGAACTGGCCCGGTCGCTGCCTGGAGATGTGCAGCTCATGGGCTACACACTTGATCAGCAGCGATATGCCGATAATGGCGGGCGATCATGTATCTATGGGCAAATCCGGCAACAGCAACTGGGCAACATGCAGATCCATATCCGTTCACCCCGCGGCGAGGCAATGATAAACAGCCGATTGTTCGGCCGGCATAACGCCAGCAACCTGCTGGCTGCCTTATCGGCATTGTGCCTGCTGGATATACCACTGGAAAAAAGTATCAGGGCACTTGAGCAGTACGGCAATGTCCCCGGTCGGCTGGAATGTATCAATAAGAATGACAGCGCCACATTTGTGGTGGATTACGCCCACACACCGGATGCCCTGCGACACGTGTTGCAAACCCTGAAAGCGCTATGCAATGGCCGGTTGTATTGTATTTTTGGTTGTGGTGGTGAACGTGACAAGGGGAAACGCGCGCAAATGGGCGAAGTTGCTGCCCAGTTTGCCGACAGTATTACATTGACCAATGACAACCCGCGTCGCGAAGACCCTGATGAAATCATCACCGCCATCAAAAGTGGCACTGGTGCACACGAACGGGTCAATGTGATTACTGATCGCAAGCAGGCCATTCTGGCTGTCAGCCGTGAGGCAGGCCCGAATGACATTGTCCTGGTTGCAGGCAAGGGCCATGAAAAATACCAGGATATCAACGGGGATAAGCAACC
>Ga0102950_1000325_pt1 | contig 12985 bp, 9 predicted proteins | sample SalPon2A_B_D2_MG_FD_78505 | JGI IMG/M metagenome (GOLD analysis project Ga0102950, IMG submission 78505) | Soil microbial communities from South San Francisco under conditions of wetland restoration - Salt Pond MetaG R2A_B_D2_MG | ecosystem: Environmental > Terrestrial > Soil > Wetlands | place...
GGGAAACGTACTACTTTTACTATCGCATCAATATCATTTACGATTCTTTCTACTACTACAGGCGTCTGATCGGTTTTGAGTTCAAGGAATAATTCTGTTAAAGCTGTCTTAGCTGATTTTTGTTCTAATTGATTTAATATTTCTTTTTCAGCCTGGACGGTTTCTTTTGCTATCTTACATAGTTCTTTTACAAATTCAATACTTGTAATTAATCCTTTTTCCGCTTTATCACGAAGCTCTTGTAATCTTTCGCTTAGTTCTTTGAATGCAGGAATACCCGAATGCTTCTTGAATCTTTTAATTAGTTCTTCTTCAAGGTTTTTAATTTTTTTAGGATTGGGGTTATTGAATATATCGTCTATTACTTCGGCATCGAGAACAAATTCTTCCATGTCATCAACAATGCCTTTTACATGAATGTTTTCGTGAATAAGCTTGGTTGTCTGTGCACCGAGCGAATGCCAAAGCAGCTTTCCGATATTGTCAACAGCCGGCTGAACAGATTGATAAACTTGAGTTAACCATCTGTAATCTTTTTCAAATTTATTTAGAACCGGATCCGGAGAGATTGATTCCCAGAGTTTTGATAGATAGGAATAGTCTCTTGCAAAGGCATCACGCTTTACATCGGTGTTTATGCAGTCTTGCGCTGCTTCAAGACCTTCAAAGCCTTCGATTGTTCTATCAATTCCTTCAAAGTGTCTAAGACACTTTTCAAATATTTCCGGTAATTTGTCCTTTAATATTTGAAGATTTGTTATAACCTTCTTTACGCTTTCATCATCGAATTGCAGCGCCTGCGCTGCATCATCGAATATGCCGAAATAATCTACAACTCTACCAAAGTTTTTATCCGGATATAAACGGTTTGTTCTGCAAATAGCCTGCAGCAGTGTATGATCTTTTAAAGATTTATCGAGATAGATTGTCTGAAGTATCGGCGAATCAAATCCGGTTAAAAGCTTAGCGGTAACTATAAGAATTTTAAGCGGCGAATCTTTATCGTTAAACTGCTCGATAACTTTGTCCTGCCGATCCTTATCCATTCCCCATTTTTGCTTAAATTCAAAATCATCATTTGCGCTTGTTGAGATTACAACTTTGCTGCATTCCGGGTTCATCAGCTTATCAAGCTCTTCTTTGTATTGAACACATGCAAAACGATCGGGAGTAACAATCATGGCTTTGAACCCGTGAGGATTAACTTTCTCATTAAAATGCGTTACAATATCGTTTACAATTTTCTTAACTCTTTCCGGAGCTTTTAGGAATGTAGCCATTTTTGCAGCCCGCCTGCTTAAGGCATCCGCTTCATCATCAGACAGTGCTGCTTCTTCTTTTAGTTCCTTAAATAGCTTATCGATAGTTTCTTTATCGACATGAATATCTACAAGACGAGGCTCAAAATGCAGAGGCAATGTTGCTCTATCCCGGATAGAATCTTGAAATGTATATCTTGAAAGATAACCGCCGTCGTCCTCGTCGGCACCGAAAGCCCAAAAGGTATTTTTATCAGCTTTGTTAACAGGCGTTCCGGTTAACCCGAACAGAAACGCATTTGGAAGAGCAGCCCGCATTTTTCTTCCGAGATCGCCTTCCTGAGTTCTATGAGCTTCATCGACCATTACAATAATATTATCGCGTGTGTTCATGTTGGGGTATGCTTCACGGAATTTGTGAATCATCGTAATAATTATTTTACGGGTATCTTTTTCTAAAAGGTCGTGAAGGTCTTTAATGCTGTCTGTGGTTACAACATTTGCAATTTCGCTTGCATTAAAAGTGCCGGTAATTTGCGTATCGAGATCGGTTCTATCAACAAGAATGATAACGGTAGGACTTTTTAATTCAGGCATTCGTCTAAGCTTTTGAGCGGCAAATACCATAAGCAAAGATTTACCGGAGCCTTGAAAATGCCAGATCAATCCTTTTTTAATTATACCGGCTTTAACGCGCTCGACTATTTTATTTGCGCCTTCGTACTGCTGATAGCGGCAGATTATTTTTATTCTTCGCTTCTTTTTATCGGAAGCAAAAATCGAAAAGTTTCCCAGGATGTCTAACAATCGAGCCGGTTTTAAGAGATCGGATAATTCTTTACCAATTTCACCGAGACCAAGTTTTTTAGTAATAGAATCTTCATCAGATTCGAGACGCCAGGGAGACCAGAATTCAAGCGGGCAGCGCACCGAGCCATAAAATAATTCTTTTCCCTCTGATGCGAAGGAAAGTATGTTAGGTACAAAAAGCTGAGGGACTGAATTTTCATAAATGTTGTGAATTTCATGAGCGCCGTCCAGCCAGCTTACGGAAGGACGGATAGGCGTTTTGGCTTCACCAACTACAACCGGAATCCCGTTTATAAAAAGAACAATATCCGGTATTTTTGTTTCTCTTGCATGAACACGAAATTGATTTGAGGCAATGAAAGTGTTGTTACTAAGTGTGTCGAAGTCAATTAAGCGAACCGGGACATGACGGTTGTCTTCGCCAAAGGGCATTGTCTTTTCACCGGTTAGCCATTTGGAGAATTCTTCGTTTGCCTTTACGAGTCCGGTTTGGTTTACGGAAATTAAAATTGCTCTAAGCTTATAAATTACCTCATCGGCTCTTTCGGGCTTTTGGTTTATTTCAGGATTTATTCGGATGAGAGCGTTTCTTAATTCACTTTCAACGAGGACTTCATTTACACCGCGCTCTAATTGATCTGCGGGTTTGTAAATCCAGTTGCCGGTATAAGGTTCTTTGTTATCGGCAATGAGAGATTCGTTTAGGTTCACACCGGTTAGGCGGTGAATGATATAATGCTCTACGCTGTTTAGTTCGTTAAACGGCATCAACAATTTCCTTAAGCTTTGAGTTAATTATTTTTTGTCTCTCGGATTGAGTTTCATAAGATAGATTAGCAAGCATGGCTTCTTGCAGAACAGGGCTATTAAGAAGCACCTGGAACTGATCTTTCAAATATTTTTTTACATCTTCGGGTGCTGTTAAAATATCTTTTACGAGATCTAAATTATTATTTAGAACATATATGATATCTTCTAGATCATGGCTTGTGCGGGGATCTTTTTTCCCTCTGTCATTAAAGGCTTCAAATTTTGTTGCTAAAAAATAAGCCAAAGTGAAAATCTTAATAATTGTTCCTTCAAGATTAAATTCTTTTATATGACTGAATGCCGGTTCGAACCAGCGGTTAGCCGGAGCCCAGCCAACACGGGTTGTACTCATTACATCTACAAGAATTTCGTTTAGGAAAAAACGACACTCCACTTTTTCCAACGGGTCTCTTTTAAATTCTTTTCTTAGCAGTTCTTCTTCAAGTTTAGTAAGTTCAACATATGAAGCAATTTTTAAAGTTATATCAACATCCTTTGTGGGGCGCACATCTTCGGCTGCGGGATCATCGGCATATATACCAACAACGGCGCCTCCGACATAAACAACTTGATCATTAAGCTCGCCAAGCGCATCAGCGACAATTTTAACAACGCCTAAATTTAGGTTTTTATTCTGCATCAGATTAAAATCCGCTTTTTAAGTTCTTCAACAGCAATTTGCTTTTCTCTTATTCTTCCAATTCTCAAAGCATCGGTTAGAGCTAAAAGTTCATACAAATCTTTATCATTTAAACATGCTTCAGGCAATTTAGGATGAAGCGGTTCAATTGACTGACCTCTTGCATTACCGTTTGCATAGGGCCATACATAAGGTTCATTACCCTGTATAAAATTTACCAGCGGCGGCGCCGAATGCGCCGTGAGAACTCCTCTTGTAATTGAACCCGGAATTACCGGATAGACGTATCTTAGTCCAAACTCAAGGAATTCCAGCAGCGCGCTTTTCATCAATGTTTTTTTATCATTACTAATAAGACCGGCAATAACAGAGCGTTCAAGGGATTCGCTTACTTCACTTGCACTTATTTTTATATGCAGAGCTAAATCTTTAGCATACCAGTTAGCATCTCTAAAAGTTGAGATTTTAAGAAGTATGGCAATATCATGCGGGCGCATACCGCTGTGTTTTTTCATAACTTAACCTTTGTAATTCGTGATTCGCAAATTGCGAATTGCAAATTAGAAATTGGGTGATTATAAATCAAGGATTTGATATGGTGAATTGCGTTATTTAGTTCGTTAAAGGACATATTTTTATTCAGAAAATATTATTTATTAACAATTTTAATAAATCTCTTGATTTGATTGTATAATTATCACTTAAAATTTTAGTTTGATTTAAGAAATCTAAAGTTGCTACAATTTCATCCTCTTGTAATTTATTTTCGGGGATTTTGATTTCTTTATTTTTTAAAATAGAATAATGTCTGCGATAACTTTCAATCTTTAATTCTAGATTTTATAATGCGTAAAAAAAATATTTTACATTAAGCCCATTTATTTGAGATAAAACTTTTGTACCATCTGCTCCAAGAACAAAAGGGAAATCAATATACTTTAGTACAGTAGTATGATCACCAAAAACAATTACAGGTAATGATCCATTGAAAACTAAATCTGAATAATCAGTATATCCGGCTATCATTTTTTGACTTTGATCTATAATTGGGTATTTGCCTGTATCTTTATATTCATTTTGTTCTAATTTGCCTACAAAATAATCTTCACTTTTATTAATTAAACTATCAATACTTTTATTTTTGCCAACAACAGTTTTAAATAGAGACCTCCTTCTTATTAAAATAAATTGATTTATTAATTCAAAGACCTTTTCTGAAGTGCTAATTACTTGATCCGCGGCCCAAAGCAGTTCAGCAATTTTAGATTGTTGGATTTTGGGAGGAAGGAGGAATTTTTCTTTTTTTAATGTGCCCCAATTTATAGTTGGAGATAACGAACCAACAGAAATTTCGACAGCACGATTCATAAAAGAATCTGAATGCAGGAAGAAAGGAAATAACTTTGGTTCAATTACTTTAGGATTAGCTCTTAATACTAAGGCATGTGCAGAACAAAATCCTTCAAAGTTTGTTATCGCTGCTTTCCTTTGATAAGCTCTTCGTCTACCAAAAATAATATCACCGGGATAAACTTTTAATTTTGTACCTTTGACATCAGTCCGTTTCCCAAATCTTTTAATGTGTATTGACTCCGGATCCAAATGTTCTAAGCCAACATAAATTTCAAGATCAGTTGTAGTTGGCTCCACTCTTTCACTAATATTAAAAGCAATTTCATCGAATCTGTATTCTTTCCAATTAGATTTATCTATTTTTTTAAGCGAAAAATCTTCCATCTATTTTATCCCCAAAGTATTGAACAACTCATTCATGGACTCACTTAATTCGGTAGAGCTTTGTTTCCATTTCTTATATAATGCGTCGATTCCAGAGTGATTGTTACCGTTACTTAATTTGCTGACATATAAAGAAATGTTAAGACTTCCGTTCTTATTAAGGATTTCGTCTTGATTTACAACTCTGCAAAAATCATTTATATCCTTAAAATCTTTGTAAGCATTAAAAATTTTCTGGATATGCTCCTCTTCCAGGTATGCAATACTTTTTTCCTGCTTAACTTCATTTACGGCATTGATAAAAAGAATTTTTCCTTTCCGTTCTTTTTTCTTATTTGTAGTGGTAATAAGCAAACAAGCTTCCATCGGAGAATTATAAAAAAGATTAGGACCGAGCCCGATTACACATTCAACAACATCGCTTTCAATCATTTTTTTTCTCATTTCAGATTCGGCATCTCTAAACAATATGCCGTGCGGCCAGAGAGTAATTGAGCGACCATTATGCTCATCGAGACTTTTCATAATATGCTGCTGGAAGGCATAATCCGCGGTGCCTTGCCCCAAACGTTTCTACCGTAAGGATCGTTTTCAAAAGATTTTCTATCCCAGCTTTTTATTGAGTACGGCGGATTAGCAAGAACAATATTGAATTTTTGAAGCTCGTCATTTTGTAGGAAAGCAGGATTGCTTAGAGTGTTTCCTCTTACAATCTGAAATTCTTCAATGCCATGCAGGAACATATTCATCCTTGCAATAGCGGATGTAAGAAGATTTATTTCCTGCCCGTATAATTTTAATGTTCGATATTCTTTCCCAGCTTCCTTTAACTGCAAAGCACAATTTAGAAGCAATCCACCGGAACCGCATGTCGGATCGTAAACGCTTTCACCCGGCTGCGGATCCATAATTAAGGTCATCAAGCGGACAACAGTTCTATTAGTGTAAAACTCTGCTGCTGTGTGACCGCTGTCGTCGGCAAACTGCTTGATTAAATATTCATAAGCGTTGCCAAGCTGGTCATCGGGAACATTTTCAATATTTAATTTATGCTGTGAGAAATGCTCGATAAGATTTACGAGTGTTTCATCCGAAAGGCGGTCTTTGTTCGTCCAGCTTGCATCGCCAAATATTCCGTATAAAGTATCGGGATTAGCCTTTTCAATTTTGCGTAGAGATTTTTGAATAGCCATCCCAACATTAACGGTTTGTTCTCTTACGTTTTTCCAGTGCGCACCTTTGGGAACCTGGAAGCGGTGGTTTTCTTCGAAGGATGCAAAATCCAAATCACCGCTGCTTTCATTTAGTGCCTGCTCAAACTCTTCATCGTAAACATCGCAGATACGCTTAAAGAAAAGGAGCGGAAAGATGTACTGCTTATAATCGCCGGCGTCTATATGTCCGCGTAAATACGTGGCGGCGCCCCAGAGATATTTTTCGAGTTGTTGTAAGGTCATAAATTATTTTCTTCTACATCCCTTATAATTTCTTTTGCAGTAATATTTCTTCCTAGTACTAATTTGTTCATTGCAGTTTCTACATACAGCGCACGCTTAAATAGAAAATTTTCATAATCCATTTCAATTTTCTTTTTCTTTTCTTCCTCATTTAGCCCTTGATAGCCACCATTAGATAATTCGCGGATAGGGATCAAATGACTAATCAATCTCTCCTGTACAATAACTTCATCAGTCCACTCATATCGCTCTTTTAAATAAGTCAATGGGTCTTTATTGCTAATATTAAGATTTGTTTTGCTTGTTATAAGAGCACAATTTAAAGCTAATGAACTTTCAGCATCAGTTTTGCTAATTAAATTATCGGGAAAAACATGGTGATAGTGTCTTTCACCTTTTATGAGTTGTTCACGATTAATTTTTTTACCATCAGCAAAATCAATAGCACCTAGTTTTGAGAAGACTGCAAGGATTGCCCTTCCTCTAATATTTTCCCTTTTCGGCCAACCAACTCTTAATAATTCATCAGCGGTAGATAATGGGAATTTATCTCGATTGAAAATTGGTACATCTTTTTCAGTAAATTTTTCACCCTTTTCATTCAATGTTTTTGTAAGTATTCGCTTAAGAGCTAAGTAATCTTGATAAGCATTACTAGCAGCTGAATTTTCATATCTATCAGTAAAGAAAGCGGACCACAAATATTTCCTAAGTAAATTTATTGCAACACCTCTTTCATCTAAATTTTCCGGGATATAAGTAAATAGTGCCGCAATAACAGACAATACCGCATTGGTAGGAAGCCTATTTTTATCAAACAAATTTTCCTCTTCTAAAAAGGCAACCATATCAGTTAAACCTTTGGCCATTTTGTCCCAATTTTCAACCATAATATCTTTTCTCATATCCCACATACCGCGTTGGTTAGGCAACTTATCCTGAATTAGAGCAGAAGTTGCGAGAATAAGAAAAGGTAATTCCCAATAATACTTAATTGAAGGATGCTCTTTGTCTAATTTCTTTTCTAAATCATCCAAAGATTCACCTTTTACGCCCTCAATTTCCGCGAGAATTATATCATATTGGGAAAGAGGTTGACTATTTGTATTCATATTAATAAAAACCTGGAGTGCAGTATCTTTAGAAATATAACTTTTTAATGATAAGTACGGAAGATTAAAATGAGCAATAGTTTCACGATAATCTCTAATAACTTTAATAATTTCATCCCGGTATTTTGTCCACTTTAATAATTTAGTTTTGAAATCATCGTCATCATTTGCAGGCATACTTTCTTTTATTGCATCATCAATCCAACTTTCATATTCTTCAGCAACATCACCGGGTCTAAACAATTCCATGGGAATCATACCTCTTCTGAAAGATTCAATTGGATTATCTGCCCATAGTGGCATTAATTTATTATTCTTTTTCCCAATCCAGCGAGACTGACAATATATTTGAATAGGATCCAAATTATTCATTTCATCATAATAGCTATCATATTTTTTGAGATATAAGAAATATTTTTCGGTTTTATAATTATTATGCAATGTCCTCCAAAGAGCTGTCAAACGTTGTTGCCCGTCAAGAAGTTGTTCAAATACGCGATTACCATTTTGCGGAGCTGTAGCTAAATATCTAGAGACAAATTTTTCTTCATCACCAACCTCCAGAATTAGAGCTACACCTAATGGTAGATTACTGACTATTGTAAATAAAAGACTTGAAATCTTTTGTTTATCCCAGGCTTGATGACGTTGAAACCTTGGTAGTTTAATTTCCGAATTTTCAATTTTTTCAAACCATACTGAGATTGGTCTATCTTGTGCACTACTATTAGGAGTTTTAGTAATTAACATTCTATTTCCATTTTATTTTTATATTATTTTACCTTTTTTTAAATAATTAGCTCAAGCCAAATTTATTTAGTTTTTGTAAAAAATTATCTTCAGCATTTTGACATTCTTCCCAAGATTGCTTTAATTCCTTCAATGCTTCTTCGACTGACGGAAGATTATCTTCTATAATTTTTTCAACATATAGAGGGATATTAAGATTGAAATCATTTCCTTCGATTAATTCAGTTGAAGCGACCTTAACATAGTTATCTACATCCTTAAATTCCGAATACCATTTATAAATTTTACTTATATGTTCAGGTTCGAGAAAATTTTGTGCACGACCAACTTTAATTTGATTGGATGCATCTATAAATAATATTTTATTTTTCTTATCGTCAGGTTTATTATTTCTAAAAACTAAAATACAAGCAGCTAATGAAGTGCCGTAGAAAATATTTGAACCTAAGCCGATTACAGCTTCTAACAAATCAGATTCAATAAGCGTTTTGCGAATTTTACCCTCAGCATTTTTTCTAAATAAAGCGCCGTGAGGAAGTACAACTGCCATTCTTCCGGTACTGGATTTCATGGATTTTATCATATGCTGAACCCAGGCTAAGTCACCGTTACCTTTCGGAGGTACACCGGCGATATTTCTACCGTAAGGATCGTTTAGCCATTGCTCAGCTCCCCAGGCTTTTAATGAGAAAGGAGGATTTGCAATAACGCAATCAAATGTTTTAAGCTCATCGCCTTCAAAGAAAGCAGGATTCCTTAGAGTATCACCACGGATTATTTGAAAGTCTTCTATTCCGTGCAGGAACATATTCATTCGAGCAATTGAAGAAGAAGTAAGATTTTTTTCCTGTCCAAACAATTTGAGTGTTCTATAATCCAGCTTATTTTCTTTTAAATTATTTATTGATTCAAGAAGCATACCGCCCGTGCCGCAGGCAGGATCATAAATGCTTTCGCCTTCCTTTGTATCAATAATAAGACCCATTAAATGCACAACCGAACGAGGTGTATAGAACTCACCAGCTTTTTTATTTGTAAGATCGGCAAAATGCTTTATTAAATATTCATAGGATTGACCTAGCAAATCCGGATCAACATTAGAGTTGGAAAGATTGTATTGAGAAAAATGTTCGATTAAGTCGATAAGTAATCTATCGGGAAGCTTGTTTTTATTACTCCATTGTGCATCACCGAATATTCCATAAAGATGTTCAAGATTTGCCTGCTCGATTCCACGGAAAGCTTTTTCCAAAGCCTGGCCAACATTAACAGTAACTTCACGAACATCATTCCAATGACAGTTTTCCGGAATAATAAATCTATGAAATTCGGGAAGAGAGGCATAATCCTTATCGCCGGATGATTCTTTAAGAGCTAATTCGTATTCTTCATCGTAAACATCCGACAACCTTTTAAAGAACAGTAAAGGGAATATATAAACTTTAAAATCGGAAGCATCAACAGGACCTTTTAAAATCCAGGCTGCTTTGGAGAGATATTGTTCGAGTTGAGAGAGTGTAATTTTGGAATTTGGAATCATCACGATAGTCAAAATGTAGTTGTAAAATTCATTGTTGTCACGTTTAACCTTTTTACAAAAATAAAGAATATTTCTTAAGCATTAATAGTAATTTCATAAATTTTATACCAATAGAAAAAAGCTTCCGGGTTAGATTTTTTAAGACGATTTAATTTTGTGTTCATCGGTTCCTTAATAGTCCAATCTTTTAGCTGCTGCGGATTATCGAATTTTTCTATTTCATTTGCATCATGCTTTATAAGCGCAGCAAGATAAGCGGCTTTTGAAGCGTGTGTAATAGCCTTCTCCAAATGGTAGCTTTCAGAAAAAATAAAACGCACGACTCGCTGGATGCCTAATAATAATTGCTCAAAGTCTCCTTTTCCATCAGCTCCCCTAAGAGCTATGCAAAGAGATGTCTGGTATATATCTTCGATAACTTCTTTTTCATTTAATGAGGATTGGTTTCTATATGCGAGTTCGGCTTTTGCAAAATTAGAGAAAGTGGATTTTATAATTCTAACGTCATTGACAACATCGAACAGATTACCAATATCATACAATTGTTTTATGATTTCCATGCTCATGCTGTCTTCATGCTTAAAGTACGGAATGCCGGTTGTATTGGGCGCAAATGCAGTTAGTTTATCGGCAAGAATATCTTCTAAAGAAGGGACACGAACATTAACCGGCAGAGATGATACCGGAACAAATGAAGATTGAACCGGGATTTGAATTACATTGTTGTAATTTACTTTTTCAAAAAGAATATCCAGTAAAATATTTTCTTCGGCGGCTTTAGATTTATGGATAGGTGTATATAAAAATTTATAATGTTCTTTTGGGATACCTGCCTGACCGGCAGATAAGCTTGTTTGAGCAATGCGCTGATTGAGCTCTGTTCTAATAAAGCCTTGTACTAAAGCTGCCTTTTTTAGAATATCATCTAAGTTAGAAGGTGAATCCGGCAAAATTATATCTATGTCAATGGAAAGTCTTTTGGTGGAATTCATAAGAAGCATTAAGGCAGTGCCGCCTTTAAATACAAATTGCAGATTCTGTTTTGCAAGACCTTCTACCAGCAGCAATGCACGAATTACTTTTTCAACAAGTATTTTATCTGCATTACGGTTTACTTTAGAAACTTTGTTAATCCATTCTAAGTTTATTGATGGTAAATCTATCATAATTTAAATACCGGCAGCAAATTGTTTTTGGTGCCTGCCCGCGGCAGGCAAGCCGAAATCCTGTTTGATTGAAAGACCGGCTGATTTTTTTTTAGATATTTAATGAGTTCTTCTTTTCTTCTTCTTCTATCAGCATAACGCAGCATACGATTCTCATGTATGGTATATTTTTTAAAGGCATCATTGAAAATATTTTTCATTTCAGAACCTTGCTGTGCAGAAAAAATGATTTCATCACAAAATATATCTACCAGCATTTTTTCAATCGTTATTGTATTTACATCTTTAATATTTTGAAGCGGAGCTTCGGATACTAACGGCTTAATAATAATTGTATTTTTTTCTGAAGATATATATTTGCTGATTATATCAGTACCCGGGTTCAAGTATACCGGGTGTTTATTTTCTTTTAAGAAATAAAATACAGATTCCATAGATTCTTTTTCAACTTCGACAAGAAGATAAAATTTTCCGGGCTGATGGATCATGAATTCATTTAAGGCAGAAGTATCCCACAGGCAAAAGGTTAGAAAAGGGAATTGTTTTTTTAACTTTTTATTTAGAGAATATATTTTAGATGGGAGCTCGGGGATATAAATTTTTGAAGAGCCAATACTGAATTTACCCTTGCCTATCCTATTTAATATGCCAAGCTGTACAAGGTTATAAATCCTCCAATTAACTGTGGTGGATTTTATATCCGGCTCAAATTTTTTGTAAAAGTCAACTATATCTTTATTGGTAAAGACGGGGCGCTTTACAAAATGAGCTTTAAGCTTTTCGATATTTAGTTTTGCTGCTGCGATTTTTCACCAAGTTTTGATGTAAATATAGTAAAACTATAAATCGGCAGCAAATAGGAAATAGTGCCGGGAATTAGAAATGTTTGTGGTAGATGGTTTGTTGTTGGTTGTGAATTCCGATGCCCCAGGCCAGAGGCTACGGGTATAATAACATAGATGTTGCACAATATCAACTTTGGTGTTATTACGCGAAAATTATGGTATTATTTTCAAAGGCTATTTAAACAACGAAAACACAACTTGCTCAAAAAGTTTTATTGGATAAATGTTTAACTAAGGTTAAATTTCCATTTGAATAATTAATTTTAGGTGGAAATTATTTAATGAGCGTATGTAAATTCATTGATCTACCACTCCGACAATTAGGGGGTAAATAAATTGAAAATATTTAACATCCGCGAATCGGATAACACAGATAAGCTAAAGACTGATCGGAAATCCTCCAAAGGAGTCCATTCGGACATCCCTTCGGGAAAAGAAGAAAATTTACCTACAGCTAAATCTGATAAAAACGCGGGACATAGGGAAAGACTAAGAAAGCGATTTGAAAAAGCCGGATTAGACGGTTTTAATAATTACGAAGTCTTAGAATTATTGTTAACATATTCAATTCCCAGAAAAGACACCAAAGACTTATCTAAAGATCTAATCAAAAGGTTCGGCTCACTTCAAGATATTTTATCCGCAGATATAGAAGAATTAAAACAAATAGACGGCCTGGGCAGGCAATCGGTAATATTTATAAAAGTCTTAAATGAGTTCATAAAATTTTATTTTGAGAATCAGGCTGAAAGGGGTGAAATTCAGTTTACAGAACTTGAGCAAACAGTAATATATTTAAACGCAGTAATTGGAAGTTGTAAAAATGAGGTTGTGAAGGTATTGTATCTGAATTCGCAGA
>Ga0102950_1000326_pt1 | contig 12967 bp, 4 predicted proteins | sample SalPon2A_B_D2_MG_FD_78505 | JGI IMG/M metagenome (GOLD analysis project Ga0102950, IMG submission 78505) | Soil microbial communities from South San Francisco under conditions of wetland restoration - Salt Pond MetaG R2A_B_D2_MG | ecosystem: Environmental > Terrestrial > Soil > Wetlands | place...
GAAGGCATAGTCAAAATAAAAAATTGCGGTAAGGTTTTTACTGAAGGCATAATCGGCCGAATATTTGATACCCCAAATAGTCTGGCCAGAAGTAATTTGATTGTTCTCCAAATCCAAATAGCGGATTATGGTTTTATTGTCCCTGACCGAAATATCGGCTTTCATATTTAAGTCGCTCGTGACAATTTTTCCCGGGCCCGCAATTTTCGATCTAATTCTAACATCTTTTATTCTATAACCCAGGCCAAGAGTATATTCTTTGCCCTGTATTTCGGTGAGCAAATTGTTATCGAAACTCAACGACAACACTCTGTCCTTTTTAATTTCAGCCAATACCTTAACGGAATTTTTCATTTCGAAATCCACGCGCACCAATGGGCTAAACTGTTCTTCCAAATTTATATTGCTAAACAAGGTTTGGTTTTTAAAATTGCCACCTTGATCCAAAACATCCGGGTTGTCCGGGTCATAGTCCAGATTGGTCCTGAACTGATTAATGGTATAACTGGATCTATACCCATGGGTAATTGAAAAGCGCCTGAACTTATCCTTAAACCATTTAAAGTTCATCAAGCCGGTATACTTTAACTGCCAATTTGGTATTGGAACGTCTCTAAAGGCCGTAAGTTTAACCTTGTCGGCACTTTGCCCAGAATAGGCCGAAATAAACGCAGGCAACAATACGGCCTGGTTATTTTTGCCAAAACCAATTGGATAGCCTTCAGCATCGGTTGGAAATGTACTGCTACCATAATATTCCTGGGCAAGCCTATTGGCCACTATAAGACGGTTTGCCCTGAAATCATCAAATGCCACAGATTGATTTTCATCACTTTTACTAAAAGCTGTTTTTATGAGCACCGTTGAAATATTGAAATTTCCAAAGGAATTTCTAATCAATGAATTGTATGCATCACTGTAACCGTCACCATTGGCGTCAATGGCATTAAAACTTTCGGATAAATTTCGCGAATAGGCCCTGCTACCCGTTAAATCGATTGTCAAATCATTAAGTAATTCCACATTTGCCGACAAATCCAAAGCGCGATTAGTAACCTCGGTATATTGTTCGTTAAAATCAGGATACACGGTCAGCCAACCATTTCTCGCCACTAAATCTCTTATATCATTTTGGCTACCGAAAGTGAAACCAAATGTTGGTTTTAGGGTTCCAATAAATCCGGGAGTTCTTAAATATCCCGGCAAAAAAGTGCCGTTATTTTCAGTATAATTAACCTGAATTCGCTTTACGCTTGTCAACAAATCGATGGCCGAATTAAGAATCTTGGTGCCGGCACCCGATTTTGCTTTGCTTTGTGTTTGATTGTTATTTGTTGGATTCCCATTTTTGTCCAACGCAGGAGTTCCCGGTGCTCCTCTTCTTCTATTGGCAACTCTATTTCCCCGAGTTGATTTTTTGACAAGTCCAATATACCTATATAAATTCTCCATGTTCAAGGTAGAATTAATATTATGAGTATTTGAATTTTGAATGGAGTTCCCCAAATTATAAGTAGAAACCGAACCGTCCTTTTCGTTGAAAGGGAGGTTGTTGTTTAAATCTGAACCCTTTTGCCATTGAAAATCTCCCGTATAAGAATATGTAGCCCTTAGGAAATTAAACGTCGGTATTTTATACAAAGGAATTTCATAGTTCACCTGCAACTGCTGATTCTGGATATTGGGATCGCCCAAGTCAAAAAAACCGTCCCAAATATCAAGGTTTGGATCCTGTCTTCCGTTAATTATGTCATCAATAAAATAATTTCTGACAATATTGGTATTTGCCGCATTAAAGCTTAAACTCAAGGCTTTGGTAACATTGTAGTTGATGGTATACTGCGTATTGAAATTATAATTTCTTCTGTAGAGTTCTTCCAGACCAATATTGTTGCCTGTTAATTCTACTTCCCTGAATTTTTGTTTGCTGAACTGTCTTATGATATCGCTATTTACCGAAAAACTCGTCGGCAACAGATTAAAATTGAAATCTTTAAAAACCTTCCAATACTTGCCCGTAAATAGGGAATCGTTTTTTGCAAACGGTTCAACCACTATAGGATTAAAGTTATAATTGTAGTTTACCCCGGCCCTCACGTTTTCGTCCAGGGCACTTTCAATTTCAAAGTCCCTGTGCTCCACTTTATTATGGGAAAAATTGAAGGTAAAATTTTCAATATCATAAAAATGTGGCTTAGCTTCTCCCGTACGCTGCTTTTTAACACCTATAAAATTGACGCTCGTCCGTTTAGTGTAATTTTCATTGACCTTCAATATCGAATCTCTATTGGTAGTATTGTCAAGTTGTGTTTGAAGTTTAATGTCCCTGTAAAACTCATCGTACTTCGGAGTAATAATTTCTTCACTTTGGGCGTAATTGAACGGAATTTGAATACCCCATTTTTTTGGAAGCAATTGACCAAGGTTAACATTGGTTACCACATCGTACTGTTTTGTGTCTTCTTTACTTCTCTCGTTTGGACGTTGCTCTATGGTACCAAACCCCGTCGTACTTTGTCTTCCTGTTGCACTTATATTGGCAAAATCGGCAAGATTGGTATCTACACTAGCAATTGCGGCCCAACCGCCTTTATTGTCAAGATCGGATAAACGCAATTCATTATACCATATTTTGCCACACTGATTCATCGGGATATTACCTGCCCCCGGGTTTTTAACCCCAACCATTAAAACCCTGACATCTCCAAAATTTGGATTTCCTTTTATGGCAACACGTTGTTGCCCTAGAACATAAGGATCAAACTCACCAACCTGAACAGGTCCATCAGGGGTAACATCGTAAAACAACGGCGTGAGGTTTGCCAATGAACCATTTGCTATGCCCATAGATTTAATCTGCTGCAATACATCCAAATCCAGATTTATTTCGTTTGGCCAAATATCTTCACGAGATGATCCGGTTTTAACATCAAGTGGCAATTCAATCTGATAAAAGTTTTGGGTCAAATCATTACCCATACGTATGAAGCCTACCAATTCTCCAGGCCCAAGACTTCCTGTATTTCCTGCCTCAGCATGCATGAACATACGCAACTTTTTATATTGGCGCATGTCAATACTAATATTTTTATATACCCCTTTAGAGTCTTTGGGTTCTAACTCACAAACCTCGAGAACCAAGGATTGCTCATTTTGTCTGATGATATTGTTGTTATTGTTTAATTTTTCCAGCTCAACTCCAGGAGGCAATACATAATTGCCTTCATTTTCCTGTAGACTGACTACTCCAACATTTAGTTCGGCATTGGCACTGTTGTTATTTGGATTTTGGTCCAAATCCAAGGTATAGCGCCTCCAGTCGCTACGCACCAAATCCAAGGTGGCAAAACGCAGTACGGTATTTTGTGAAAATCTGTTAAGAAACAATCTTGCAAAACGCACCGATCTAATATCGGTTATACCGCCTATGGCCGAAGTGGGCTCAGAAATTGGAATTCTAAATTGGTACCACTTCACTTCCCTTGTCTGACCATTGGGCAATTCTACATTTCTCGTTTTTATGTCATTGATCTGTGGGTTGTTTTCATTTAGGGTAGCTGGTGTAATATCCACCTTGTATTCAAAATAACTATCAATGGTGTTCATTGTATTGTCCCTATTGATATCCTCCACATCCGGTTGTGGTGCTCTACCACGGTTGGTTTGGGTAAATGTATCTGGGGAGTTTCCTTCCAAACCATTATACCGTTTATAACGTTCAAAAATGTTTCCTGAGGCATTCAAGAAATAGGTATAGTCGTCATTTGATGGATCATCCCCAAAACTGGCTCCAAATTGTGCAATCTCTTCGGCATCGTCATAACCATCAAGGCCCACATCCTGATTGTCACGTTCCTGTCCCAAAGTTGAAAAGGTATAAATTAACGATTGATTTTTGGGCACCACGGTTTGGTAGGCCGTTACCGGAGTAAGCGTACTAATATCTCCATTTTCAGGCAGCCCGTTTTCATACATTTTCTTCCCATCTTTCAAAATATCTTCCGATATATTTCCCAAATCGATGCTCAAAGTTCCTCCGGGATTACTGGGATTGTCCAAAAATGGATCCTGAAGCCAAAACTCAATGTATTCAACATTGGCCTGCTCAAAATCTGTAGAGGTTATTTGCCTTGTAATTCCCGCCCAAGCTTGGGCAGGGTTGGTAATTCCATTGGCCGCATTAGGATCAAAATTGTACGGGCCTCTTTCCGTTGGATAATAGGCCAAATCCAAGGTATTAAGCACGGTTGATTGCCCTTGCACAATATCTCTTTCAGGGAAGATTTCATCAATAAAAACCCGTCTGGTATAGAGGTTGGACACATCGTCTTCATTTATTTCGCTTGGCCGTTGGCTACTGTAAAATATAGGATCAATAGAATACCAGTTTAAAAATGCCCTCCCATATCCGTTTTGAATTCCGGGATTATTTACGGGGTCATCCTCATTGACATTATTAACAGTTCTCGGTCGGCTTGATAACACCCACGCTTGTGGCGACAACAAATCGATGGAGCCCTGAGTCCCTTCAAAATCATCAATATAAACTGTTGCTTCATTATTAAAATTGGTTCGCTTTGGAGCTCCAGGTGCCAAATAGGCAAATTCTCCCCTGACCGATAAATTGGAGGCTACGTCGGTATCGATATTCGGAAGTTTGTTGACCAGTCGTGTCAGAAATGGAACTTCAGTGGAAAAATTACCGTTTAATCCAAATATGGTATTGTTTATGGATTCGGAATTGTAATTTGCCTTTTGGGTTATTGGTCGTTCGCTTAGGTTTAGCAAGGTGGCACCTAACACAAAGTTTTCATTAAACTGATGTTCAATATTAACTCCAGAAAAACGTCTTGTTTGCTGGCCGAATACGGCGTTGTTCTCTACCGAAACATTTATGGGCGTATTGGATGCCTTTAAAGCTTCGTCCAAAATCTGTACACGACCCAATTGGTAGTTTACGGTATAATCAATCCCTTCTACCAATACACGTCCTCCAGCAGTAACTTTTACCGAACCCCTTGGTACGTTAAATGCGCCAACTGGAATACCTTCGCCTCCGGTTGATTTATATCTACCCTTAATTTGAAATTTGTTTTTCTCTGATTCATCCAATGCAGCGGTTTTGGTTTCCTTATAAAGCGCATCATATACGTATTTCTCCTGGTTTGGATTGGAATACACATCGGCTTCGTAATCTACCGCATTGTTGTTTGGGTTTTTGTCATTGTCGAGAATATCAAACAAATATCGCCCAAAAGGTTCCACTTTTGTGAAAATAATCTTTCCATTTTGGGTCAGAACCGTTAGCCCCGGAACAAAATCGAAAAATCCATCCCCATTTGCCTGTGGATCGTTATTGTAATTAAGCCTGTCCAGATGGAACAATCTAATCAATGGTGTGTCGATAATATTTCCATCGTCCGAAGTATCATAAGGCGTATTGTTGTCAAAGGTTGGGAACGACGTTCCCTCTACGGGCTTAATATAATTTATGGGAGAGGATTCGGTATAAAAAATGTTGAGTTTAAAATCTTCCGGGCTTAACTGGGAAGCACCAGTATCGTAAATATTTTTCATCATCAAATCCCAAATGGGTTCATCAACGTTAGTAATGGCACTTTTTAGCATTTTTAAAACCAAATTGTTGTTGTTTACTATTTGGTTGCCCGTACCTTGGTCTGTACTGACACCTGTTGCTTCCACACCATCATTGGCAAATTCACCAACCTGATACACCTTATCTCCTATGGTATATTGAAATGCTACAGCAAGGACTTCATCATTTAACAACCTTTGGTTTAACGAAATATATCCCAATTGGGCATTTAAAGTGTAATCTGAACCTTGAATTAGTTTTTTGGCGTTTTCAAGCTTTCCAAAGTCAAACCCTTCATTGGCTGTTGGTAAAATACCTTGCTCCACTGTGGTAATGTCCCGCACTGCTGTGGTCAATTGTGATCCTGGGCCTCCAATATTTGTAGGGTCAAAATCGTTGTTGGCATTGTCGGGTGGCTGATTGGCTCCCACATTTACGAAACCAGCAGGAGGCGCATTCAGTCCAATAATGTCCGATTCTCCCAAATCCTGAAATGCCACAATGTTTCTAACGTTATCTGTTTGGTTGCTTCGGTTGGTAACCCAAACTTCAATCCTTGTAATTTGAACATTATTGTCGATAAAAGGATAACGCATCAGGGCTTGGTCATAATGGTTCCTAAAATATTGCGCTAAAAAAAAGTGGCGGTTCTCATCGTAATCCCTTGCATAAAACTCAAACTCATCAAGCGTTCCCCCACCTTGTGCAACCACAGAACGTGATTGCGATTTTTGTTCGGAAAACACTGCGGTCACCGTCGTTTTTCCAAACTGAAGTTGCGTTTTAACCCCAAACAAACTTTGCGCCCCTGTAATTAATGAACTGTTTAAAGGCATGCTCACATTACCTACTTCAATTTTCCTGACAATATCGTCCTCTTCGGGCGTGTACTCCAATTTTACAAGGTTTTGAAAATCGAAAGTAGCCTGCGTATCGTAGTTGGCAGTTACCTGAAGCCTTGTTCCCACTTTTCCCAATAAGCTCAAACTGATACGCTGATCAAAATCAAAAGTAAAATTGCTTCTATTTCTAGGTGAAAATGTGGGGTTGTCCTGCTTTGAAAACAATACACCCAAATCCATTTCAACCGAACCTTGTGGAATGACTTCTATGGTATTGCTCCCAAAAAGCGTTTGAAAAAATCCGGAATTAACGTAAAAATCCGGTAGCAGATTTTTTTGAATATCCTCGGCCCCTTCCTTTTTGCCACTCATGGCATCTATTTTTTGTTTGTAATAGGACCGCAAATTTTCTTGAGTGACCAATTGTTCGTATTCGTCCGGTGTTAAAATAATAGGGTAATTGATATTGAAATCGCCAACTGTTTCAGTGTAAATGTAGCGATCTGTCAAGGGGTCGTAGGTGTATTTTGAGACAATGCTTTCTGGGTTTGGCATATTGATATGCCCTAATGAAAATCCTGTTTTTGTAGTGTCTTGGACGACAGGCACCTGCTGTGCGAATGCAAAACCATTGATCAATAAAAGAATAATGATCAGTAGCAGGCGTTTTATAAATTTTGATAAAGTATAGTTAGTTGTCACCAAATGTTTATAAATTTTTTAAAGCTTCTTTTATAATCGTCTCCACATTAGCTTCAGGACTGTTGGTTATAATTTTATCTATAACGCGTTCGGATTGCTTTTTGGCAAATCCAAGAACTTCTAAAGCAGATAACGCTTCATCTTTACTGGTATTGTTTTCACTGACAGAAACTTCATCAATATCGTACACCTTGAGAATCTTGTCTTTTAAATCCAAAATTACCCGCTGTGCGGTTTTTGCCCCTATTCCCTTTATAGATTGAATTAATCCTACATCCTCCATGGCAATCCCTTCCCTGACCTGTTTGGGCGATAACGAAGACAGCATGGTTCTGGCAGTACTTGCCCCTACACCGCTAACGGAAATTAACAACTTGAATATTTCCCTTTCAGCAATCGATGAAAACCCATACAATGTATGCGAATCTTCCCTAACCAATAAATGGGTATATAGCTTTAAGTTTTCTTGATCCGGTATCTGTGAATAGGTATGCAAAGATATGTGGAGGAGATATCCAACACCGTTACAGTCAATAACAACATCCGTTAGATTTTTTTCTACTAATTTCCCCTCAATATGTGTAATCATTCAATGGAATAGCTTAACATCTCAAATGTAATAAAATTATTGACAATACAAAGACGATTAATTAACCGATAAGGCTTTTAGTTCCAACTCCTTTTTTTCTTTTTGTTGCGCATCAATAACGGCAATGGCGGTCATATTCACAATTTCATCAACGCTAGCTCCCAACTGTAAAATATGAACGGGTTTACGCATGCCCATCATGATAGGCCCAATGGATTCGGCCTTGTTTAATTCCTTAAGAAGTTTATAAGTAATATTGGCAGATTCCAGATTTGGAAAAATTAAAGTGTTTACTTTTCTACCGACAAGTTTTGAAAACGGAAACGTAGCTTTAAGCATCTCACTATTCAATGCAAAATCTGTTTGCAACTCACCATCTACTATTAAATCTGGAAGAAACTTGTGTAAATATGCCACCGCCTCTCTTACCTTAGTTGATCTTGGACTGGTAGATGACCCAAAATTGGAAAAGGAAACCATGGCAATCACAGGCTCCATGCCAAACATGCTAACGGTTCGGGCCGTCATTTGGGCAATCCTTGCCAAATCATCAGCGCTTGGGTCAATATTTATGGATGTGTCACTTAAAAACATGGGGCCACGTTGCGTCATCATTAAATTGGTCGTTGCCGCCCTCGTGACTCCTTTTGCCAAACCTATAAGTTCAAACATAGGCTTTATCACTAAAGGAAAACTGCGGGAATAGCCAGAAATCAAAGCATCGGCATCACCTTCGTTAACCATCATGGCTGCAAAGTAGTTGCGCTCCCTCATGATCGCTTCAGCAGAATACAAGGTGACCCCTTTTCGTCTTCGTTGTTGCCAATACGCTTTGGCATACCTATTTTTTCGCAGTAGTTCTTCGTCAGCTTTTGGGTCAATGATTTCTACATCGGCATCAAATTCAATTTCTTTCATAAGCTCTAGAATAGCATCCCGTCTTCCCAATAATATTGGTATTGCAATGCCCTCGTCATGCGCTATTTGGGCCGCTTTTAGTACATCAAGATGATCCGCTTCGGCATAAACCACCCGTTTAGGGTTTGTTTTAGCCCTATTCGTAAGTAATCTAACTATCTTATTGTCAGCTCCAAGACGTTCCAAAAGTTCCTCTTTATATTTTTCCCAATTTTCAATGGGCGATTGTGCAACCCCGCTTTCCATAGCGGCCCTAGCGACTGCTGGGGGAACTTCTCCTATGAGACGGGGGTCAAAAGGTTTTGGAATAATATAGTCTCTGCCAAACGTCAATCGGGTTTCCCCATAGGCAATATTTACTTGTTCCGGAACCGCCTCTTTGGCCAGATTGGCCAAAGCCTTGACGGCAGCCATTTTCATTTCTTCGTTTATTTTTGTGGCCCTAACATCCAAAGCTCCCCTAAAAATAAATGGAAATCCCAAAACATTGTTGACCTGGTTGGGATGGTCACTACGGCCCGTGGCCATAATAACATCCTTACGTGTAGCAATAGCCAAATCGTAACGAATTTCGGGATCTGGATTGGCCATGGCAAATACAATGGGATCGTTTGCCATAGTCTTTAACATCTTTGGAGTTAATATATTGGAAGTTGAAAGTCCTATAAAAACATCAGCATTTTTTATGGCTTCTTCCAGTGTGTCAATTTTACGATGGGTTGCAAACTCAGCCTTTTCGGCGGAAAGATTTTTCCTGCTCTGTCTAATCACCCCTTTACTATCCACCATCACCATGTTTTCCCGTTTCACGCCCAATGCCTGATATAATCTGGAACAAGATATCGCCGCTGCACCAGCACCGCTGACAACCATTTTAATCTTGTCTATATTCTTTTCTGCAATCTCCAAAGCGTTTAATAATGCTGCCGAAGAAATTATGGCTGTTCCGTGTTGGTCATCGTGCATTACGGGTATGTCCAATTCGGCTTTTAAACGACGCTCGATTTCAAAAGCTTCCGGAGCTTTGATATCTTCAAGGTTAATTCCTCCAAACGTCGGCGCAATTTTTTTAACGGTTTGAATAAATTCTTCAATATTGTCAGTACCGACTTCTATATCGAACACATCGATATCCGCAAAAATCTTGAAGAGAAGTCCTTTTCCTTCCATAACGGGCTTTGAAGCCTCGGGACCAATATTTCCAAGTCCCAAAACGGCCGTTCCATTAGAAATAACGGCAACCAAATTCCCTTTGGTGGTATATTTGTAAACGTTGTCAATTTCTTTTGCAATCTCTAAGCAGGGTTCGGCCACCCCAGGTGAATAGGCCAAAGACAAATCTCTTTGGGTTGCATATTTTTTTGTGGGTACTACCTGAATTTTGCCTGGCGTAGGTTTGGCATGGTATATTAAGGCTTCGCGACGTTTGCTTTTCTTACTCATGTTAAAAACGGATTAATCTAGATTAACAAAGGTACGTGTTTTAAGAGAATGGAACATAAAAAAACAGTAAATTGATACCTCTCTCTTTAATAAAAAATTCCAACTGAATCTCAATCCTTCAAAAATTGAATATTTCGTTGTAATCCTGAAAATTTAGTGCGTTTTACAGCGGAATTTTTAAACACTTTGTTGAAGGTCTCTTTGGTGATTTCTTCCCAATCTTTACGGCTCATGGAAAGCAATTCGGGATGTGGATTAAATAAAGGTTCTCGATGGGGTTTGGAAAATCGATTCCACGGGCACACATCCTGGCACACGTCGCAACCGAACACCCAATTATCAAACTGTCTCTTGAATTCTGTTGGAATCTGTTCCTTTAATTCAATGGTAAAATAGGAAATGCATTTGCTTCCATCAACAACATAAGGCTCCACAATGGCCTTCGTTGGACAGGCATCAATACATGCGGTACAGTCACCACAATGGTCTGTGGTTGGTCCATCGTATTCCAAGTCTAAATCTACAATCAACTCTGCAATAAAATAAAAAGACCCTACTTGATGGGTCAACAGATTGGTGTGTTTGCCCATCCAGCCCAAACCCGATTTGGCGGCCCAAGCTTTATCCAAAACGGGAGCAGAATCCACAAAGGCACGACCGTGGACATTCCCTATTTTTTCTTTAATGAAATGAAGCAACTGCTTCAACCTATCCTTTATCACAAAATGATAATCGGTGCCATAAGCGTATTTGCTGATTTTTGGAGCGTCTTTATCTTGTTGCGTTTCTGAAGGATAATAATTGAGCAACAACGAAATCACACTTTTGGAACCTTCAACCAATTTGGTGGGGTCGAGCCGTTTGTCAAAATAGTTTTCCATATAATGCATCTCACCTTGCATCTTATTGTTCAGCCACTTTTCAAGTCTTGGCGCTTCTTCCTCTAAAAACTCTGCTTTACTAATCCCACAGGACAAAAAACCAAGGCGTTTGGCTTCAGTTTTAATCAATACTGCATATTTTTGCTTATTGCCCATAACACTAATTTAAAACAAACTATTTAACTAAGTACAAAATTGTGGATATAAGATTTTGGTGCAAAAAAAGCCGGAAAACATTTTCCGGCTTTTTAAACTAATTCAAGTTTAAGAAATCTTTAAACACCAGTTCTCGCCATGGCTAATTTCGAATAGACTTAAATTATCAATTAAGCTTTATTCCTTCTACATTCCAAATGGAGGACCAGCAACATTGTCTACAGTCCATACCTCACCAGTAAGCGTGACAATGTAGGCCGTATTTTGAACAAACTCCAGTGATGTAGGACGGTCCAATCCATCAGCAATTGTTGATAATGTCCCATCTTCATTGACTCTTACCAATGCACCCGTATCTGGTTCGGCGGCATCCCCTGCAGCAACCCCTGCCCATGAACCTTGTGATATAGCAAATAAGGTACGACCTCGATTGAACTCCACATCAACCATTAACGGGGCACCCCAAGCCACATTAGAAACATCCAACGATTTTGAATCAATAGACACTACTTTACTATTTTCATGAGCTTGATCTGTGGTTCCTGCCTCTGTAATATAAACTGTATTACCGTGTACGTCCAATCCTGTTGGGACTATGTTGTCAAACGTCTTGAATTCCGAAACTTCTCCGTCAAGTGTCACATGATACACACGATTGTGGTGTCCATCGGTGACCAGAAATCCACCCCGATAGGGTTGAAAAGCGTATTGAAGCCCCATTGGAATAAAGAAATCGAAGCCCGATGGTGGGTTTGCAAGAGCGAATTCACCAATGTCTGCAATGACTGTATAACTGTCTGGTCCATCAATCCGATAAATGCCGTTTATATTTTCATCACCGAAGAAGGGACCAACAAGTGTAACAAGTGCATAGGCTGTTTCATCCATAAAAGCCACATCGATCACACCTCCAATAGGAACCACTGATGTTGGCAACCCACTGGCAGATGTGGTGATGTCCCCCGTTTTTTTGTCAATGCGTAAAATACTACCGCCCATACCACTTTGTGTCACATATAAAGCACCATCAGGCCCAATGGCACTACCCATGGCACCACTGGACAGTGAAGTCAAAAGTTGGGGAGTCCCAGACATCGCATTTTTATGGAGAACCAAATTCGCTTCAGAGCTGATACTAACTCCTTCGTTACTGCAGGCTATTATTGTGAAAAGTGCCAATGCAAAAAGAATATACAAGGCTTTTCTAAATTTGATTGGGGACTTTAGAAAGAATAACTGTTTTATTAGTTTCATAATTATAAAGATTTAAAATTAATATTCATCTAAAGCTAATAATCAATATTAATAGTGTTTGAAATAAATATAGACAAGAAATATCGACTCTAGATGAACTATTGTCTCATTGGATTAAACTATTGTCTCAAAGTTGGTAGATTGCTATTTATGTGGATTCGTTACGGTAGGATGTAGGGGTTACGCCCAATTCTTTTTTAAACAGTTTTGAAAAATAAGTTGTAGATTCAAACCCTACGGTATAAGCTACTTCCTTAACCCTGAGATTTGTCGTGGAAAGCAAGTGTTTAGCTTTTTCTATTCTTATGTAGTTAATGTAATGTGTTGTTGACATTCCGGTCAAGGCAATTAACTTTCTGTGTAATTGCGCCCTGCTTATATACAGTTTTTTGGCGAGTTCATCAATGGAGAATTTGCTTTTGCTGTCCAATACCAACATTTGCAGGTTTTTAATCAGGTTGAGGTCCATCTCATTGATGTCTGGCATACTTTTATGTTCCTGCCGCAGGTACAAAAGATCTTTGAGGTAATCAATGCGCTTTTGTTGTTTCTCCAACAAATTGTCAATGATGAGCTGCAGTTCCTC
>Ga0102950_1000327_pt1 | contig 12966 bp, 9 predicted proteins | sample SalPon2A_B_D2_MG_FD_78505 | JGI IMG/M metagenome (GOLD analysis project Ga0102950, IMG submission 78505) | Soil microbial communities from South San Francisco under conditions of wetland restoration - Salt Pond MetaG R2A_B_D2_MG | ecosystem: Environmental > Terrestrial > Soil > Wetlands | place...
GGCGGCGGCGTTAGAGATGCGGAATCACCACATCAAGATAAACTACCTCTCCCCCGGGTCGACCGATACGAATTTCGGTTATGCTCGTCCGCGGAGATCCTCGAAAAAGAATGCGAGCGGAAAGATTCAGCTCACTGCCGAGCAGGTGGCGGAAGCGATCGTCTTCCTGGCCAAACAGGATGAAAACGCCTTCACGATGGCGGCGGAGATCCGTCCGCTTATCACAAAGAAACTGTGACGGCTACCCCTAATTCTCCATCTTGTCCGGGTTGTGCCGGTAGGTAATAACCCGGATCTTCTCCAACGTAACCAGTCCTTCGGCGATCATCTCATCGAGTTCCGGAAGAAACGCCTTGATCTTCTCCGGCTCATCGACAATCTCCACGACTATCGGAAGATCTTCGGAGAGGCGAAGGATCTTGGTGGTATGAATCCGGCTGTGAGCTCCGAAACCGATTTGTCCGCGGAGAACGGTGGCACCGGCCATGCCGCGTTTTCTCGCGGCCTGGACGATCGCCTCGTACAGCGGCATACTTTGATACCGATCATCCTCACCGATGAAGATCCGCAGTAGTTCTGCTTCGTGTGGAAGTTGCATAGCTGCTCCCATAGTTTCTATAACATCCGGCCGAGCGCGATACCGATAAAGAGAAAGACTAAACCAACGACGTTCTGCGTCAATAGATTCAAAGCGGCGGCGACCATCTGATTTCCTCTCAGTAGTTGTCCGGTCTCAAGAATGAAGGTCGAGAAGGTTGTGAACGAACCCATGAAGCCCACGAGTATCGCGGTTCGCGAAGCTCCGGTAACGACAAGTCGGTTCTCGAACACGGCCCAGAGGAATCCGGCCACCAGACAGCCGAACACGTTTACCACCATCGTTCCCCAGGGGAAGTCCGGGCCGAGCGTGCGCTGGGCTGCACCCGCGAGGGTATAACGAGCGAGCGTGCCCACCGCCCCGGATAGCGCGAGAAGAAAGAGCTTATAAACCAATCGAGTGCTCCTGCTTATCTGATGGTATCATCTGCATTCGGTTCCGCATAGCATACGTCTGTTCCGGACGATTCGCAATTAAAATTGCCCGCCCGGATACCTGTACCCGAGGCGGGCCCATCCCCCCCGATATTTCTTCAATCGCGCCATCCTTGCCGAGACTCCGGGCAGGCGCGCTCACCGAGCACACTCCGGAGCAGACCACACCGCGCACCGTGCCGATGCGGCACGGAGATTTGTGGGGCGGCGCTTGAACTGGCGGTGATAAGGATGCGAGACGAGTCTGGCCGTTCGGAACAGGATCTCGAAGAATGAAACAACAAGACTTCGGCCTGTTCAACAATGCGACCGGCGGTGCGAGGAATTTAGATTTCTGTGAAGTGGGGGCTCTGCTTACGGTGTCACTATACACAATCCAAGGGTGCGTGTCAAGCGATATCTTGTCGCACTGCCCGGAACCGGCTCTTCATCAGGTGGGAGAAAACTTGTTGCTTTCCCTTCCGAACATACGGATCATTCGGGCGTAAACAGCTGAAGGATTGCCCGACGCGAGTCTGATCGAAAGGAGTCCAAGGTGGAGTCAAACCTACTACTTACCCTCTCATTTGCCTGTTACAGCCTGCTGATAGTAGCCGTAGGTCTATACTCCACCAGGCGGCAAAAAGAGACGGCCGACGATTACGTTCTGGCGAATCGGGAGTTGGGACCGATAGCATCCTCCCTGTCCGCATCGGCATCGGCCGAATCGGGATGGGTGATGCTCGGACTGGTCGGCGAAGCTTATCGGTATGGATCCGCCGCCTTCTGGATAGTTCCCGGAATTGCCGCCGGGTATGTCTTCAACTGGTTCTTCATCGGCGAGAGACTCCGAAAGAGCACGCTGGACACGGGAGCGGTCACGGTGCCTCAATATATCATGCACCGATACGGCCGTAATTCCTCGGCGCTTCGATACATCTCAGTTACCATTATTACCCTCGCAATGCTTGGTTATGTAGCAGCGCAAATGAACGCCGCAGGCAAAGCGTTTGAAGCTGTGTTTGAACTCAAATACTGGGTGGGTGTGCTGGCGGGAGCGGTGATCGTGCTGGCGTACACTATTTCGGGCGGGTTCAGAGCTATCGCCTGGACCGACGTGATGCAGGCGTCGTTCATGTTTGTGGCACTTATCATCATGCCTTTCATCATTCTCTATCACATCGGCGGGTACGGCCAGTTCATCGCCCAGGTGCATATGAAAGATCCATCGTTGCTGTCTTTCGGCTACGGCCAGACTGCATTTGCCGCGATCGGGTTCATTGTCGGCCTGCTCGGCATCGGTTTAGGATACCCCGGCCAACCGCATGTCATCGTGCGCTTCATGGCTACCAAGGATAAAAAGTCAATCGGAAGAGGCGGCGCTATTGCCCTGACCTGGATGATCCTGGTGTATTTCGGAGCTATCTTCTTCGGCCTCTTTTCACGAATTTATTTTGGCCACCTAGCTGATCCGGAGCAGGCGCTGCCGATCGGCGTTCGTGAGTTTCTCAATCCGGTAGTAGGAGGATTGATAATTGCGGCTATTGTCGCCGCCATCTGCTCGACCGCAGACTCGCAGCTCATGGTGATGGCGTCGACCGTGTCGCGCGATGTGGTCCCGATCTTCCGCCGAAAAAAACAGCAATCGGAGCACGCCGACCTCTCCTATCGCGAAATCCGGAGCCTTGATCAGAAGGTACTGATAATCTTTGGGCTGCTCTCGGTCTTCTTCGCACTGACCAAGAACCGCGTGATCTTTGATTTCGTGCTGTATGCCTGGTCGGTGCTGGGAGCCTCGTTCGGTCCTTTAATCATACTGGGATTGTTCTGGAAGAAAACCAATCGACAAGGTGCTATTGCCGGAATGATAACCGGACTGGTGGTGACAGTAGTCTGGCGCAATATTCCGGCGCTGAAATCGGCTCTTTATGAACTTGTGCCGGCGTTTATTCTCGCGTTCATCGCTGTTGTCATCGTTAGCCTTGCCACCGGGAACGAGAGTCGGACAGAACCAACCTCACAAATCGGAAGTGAAAATTGAAACCGAGAACCAAAAAGATCATTTCGTTTACTCTTATCACCCTGGGAGGTATCCTCGCGGGATTGTTGGTATCATTCTATGTCTTGCTCAGAATGTCCGTTCCACCGACAAGTGGAAAAGTGAAGCTGCCCGGCCTCGGGGACGAAGTACAAGTCAGTTACGATACGCTCGGTATCGCGCAGGTCTGGGCCAGCAATGAGTCGGATGCTTACTTCACGCTCGGTTACCTGCACGCATCCGATCGACTCTTTCAAATGGATCTGACACGGCGGATCGCGACCGGTCGGCTTTCGGAAATGATCGGTCAGGCAACCCTTGCGTTGGATCGCCAGCAACGTCGCATGGGACACCTCCGCATGGCGCTTGCGGCTGAGTCGAGTCTGGACGAACAGAGCCGGAGTCTGCTTCAGGCCTACACAAATGGTGTCAATGCCTACGTCAAACAGGCCCGAGCCCTCCCGTTTGAGTATCGATTTCTTCCTGAGGGATTTGTGGAATGGAAAATTTCCGACTGTCTGGCCATCCTGAGTTTCGAGACCTGGTTCTCGAATGCGCTGATGAACCGGGATGAGTTCTACCGGGACCTTGCTTCAAAAGTTGGGCGTGAAAGAGCAAAGTCGCTTCTCTTTCCCTACCCCGATTGGGCACCGGCTACAGTGCAGGACGGTTCGACCCTTAAGCGGTCGATGGGTTTGCTGATGCCGCCGGATACGAAGATTCCTGAGGTAGCCGTGGAATCTCCGGACTGGTCGATTCGTCATCCCTTGCGGCGATTCGTCGTTGAATCTGTTGTTCGCGATCCTGATGAAGCTTCGAGAATGAGCAACTCTTCCAACACCTGGGTGATCGCGCCTTCAAAAAGTGAGAGCGGCCGTGCGGTGCTCGCGTCAGATCCGCATCTGGAGCTCACCCGCCTCCCTCAATTCTGGTACCCGGTCGGAATTCACACTGCGGATAATTCGGTGAACGTCCTCGGCATTACGGCCGCCGGTCTGCCCTTCTTTGCGATGGGGCATAACGGAGGAGCGGCGTGGGCGTTTACGGCAGGCGGGGTCGATGTGCTCGATTACACATCAGTGGCGATCAATCCGCAGGATTCAGCTCAGTATCAGGTAGACGGTTCGTGGAAGGATTTCACGTACTTATCAGATACCTTCAAAGTTGCCGGTATGGATACGTCGATAGTGATTTCTCAACGCTATACCAGTTTCGGTCCGGTTGTCTCAGAGGAGCACGATTCACTGAAAGCGGTAGCTGAACATTGGGCGGGATTTGATGTCGATCTCGGATTAGCGCTGAAGAATGCGTTCGCTCTTGCCAGAGTCGAGACGTTCGAGGAGTTTCGCAAGATCGTGACCCGACTGGGCGCGCTGGATGCCAATATGGTCTATGCCGATTCGGCCGGGAATATCGGATATCAGTTGACGACACCACTCCTGAATCGATCCGCAACCGGCGGTGCTATCCCCGGAGGCCCGGCGGTGGATGATTCAACTTTGAAGTCTGAGTTCGTTCAACTTGACAGGACTCCAAGCGCGCTTAATCCGTCCGAAGGCTGGATCGCCAACTGTAACAATCTCCCGAGCAGAATGACTCCCGTTTCCGGCTACTTCTTCGCTACCCGGATTCTGAGCATAGACAAGCTGCTAAAATCGAAGGATAAATTCTCAGTCGCCGATGTTCAGTCGTTTCAGATGTCCCGAATCGATCGATATCTGCTCCGAATGAAACCGGAGTTCGTACGAATAGCGAAGCTGACCGAAGACAATGAACAGGCCGATCTGCTCGATAAATGGGATGGAACCACGAATGCGGACTCAAAAGCTACGGCGTTAATCAACGTCTACCTGGAACGGTTGCGTCAACTGACTTTCGAAGATGAGCTGGGCGGATTATGGCACCAGGTACCGTCGAAATGGATCGAGCACATCGATCGTGTTGACTCGGCCGGCTGGTTCGATGATATCAGAACTCCCGCTCTTGTAGAATCGTACGATACAATCGCGGTTCGGGCGATGAGAGTGGCGATACAGGCAGTCGACGGCCGCTCATGGGGGGAACTGCAGTCGTTCAGTATGCGGCACCCGATGGGGTCGATACCGATCCTTGGCAGCCTGCTTCATTTGAGCACGAAGAGAGAACCGTGGGGAGGGACTCCGGGAGCCCTGAACGCCTCGTTTTACAGGACGGCGTCAGATGATAGTTTTGAATCGATGGCGGGGCCGAGCTGGCGTTTCGTTGTTGACTTCGCCGACGTCGACAGTGCGACGATGGTCATTCCTGCCGGCGTATCGGGAAACCCGATGACTTCGCACTTCCTCGACTTCTACCCCTTGTGGAAGTCGGGCAAGAGATGGCAGGTTCCGTTTCATCATGATGCGGTAATGCAGCGAGCGGTCAGTACGCTCACCCTTCTGCCCCCGGATTCTGCTGTTGCGAATGGGAAATAAGCGCCGGACTATTTGGAGTAGTGGGCTTTGATTGTCTGCCCTTCTTCGATACCGTCGATCAAGTACTCTCGCGAATAATTCAGACAACGGAAGCCGCACGATTCGAGGAATTCCACAACCTCGCGTGAGGTATTCCCCTGTCGCTTCAGATGCTCCTTGACGAACTCGATTACCATTCCGGTTTGCTGGCTGCGTCGAAGGATCTGTTCCATTCCCTTGAGGGCATGAAGTTCCGCACCTTCGACATCGAGCTTCACGAAGTCGACCATGAAGTCATTCGGCAGATAGGAATCAAGCGCGACCGCCGGAATGGTGTGGGCGATGTTTTCCATTGTGGCCTGGTCGGCATGATCGTGAAGACTCACCCAGTGCATGCCCGGGTTCTCGCGCGAAAACATGACACTCATCTGAGCATCGCCATCCCATACCGCTTTGTGATGCGGTCGGATCACCGGATATCGCCGGGCATTCTTTGCAAGTGTGGCGAACGAATGTTCTTCGATCTCAAACGCATGAACCTCCCCCTCGTTTCCGACCAGGGCGGCGGCAAAGACCGAATAAAGCCCGGCATGCGCTCCAATATCAAGCACCTTCGATCCGGGGTGAATGAACTCCGCGGCGAATCGAGCATCTTCTATTTCGTATCTTGGGTTCATACATACGGCGCACTGCTTGGAACAACCGTACATTTCGCCGGTGAAGTTGTTCACCAGACGGTACGGTTGCCTCTGGTGAATATCGATTTCCGCCCGCAGGAGAAGATCCTCGATTTGACTCAACGAGACGGCATCGTCGCCGGGGATGACATGGATCCGCCGCACCCGTTCACCGATTGTCGGCAAGCGGTGGCGTACGTAGTTACGGAATTTCTGATCGACAAAAATCAAATCGTCGATATTTTCCCACCGCATCTGATAGACAAAAGGACGGAACGCTTCGTCGCCATGGAGCCGGCAGATCACCTGTTTCTGATTCAGGAAAGGATACGTGTTGGTCGCCTGCACGGCCAGCTCCGCGGCATAGTCAAGCCACACCAAATCGGCCTTGTCCAGGGCCGCCACGATCGCCTGTTCCGAAGCTTCGAAACAGGTCTCCACCTGATACCGGGTCTTCAGACGACGGACTATCGCATCGAGCTTGTTCTCATAAGGAGGTATCGATAGTATCGCCAGCCGTTTGGTCTGCTGGCTTCTCAGTTCGGGGGCGGCCCGCAGGGTGAGGATATCGGTATCGTCGGCCCGGCGAAGAAGATACCTGTCAAGATAAGGTCGGAGATGCGCACCGTTTTCGTATTTGCGCTCCAGATCGCAGAGGTTGAGCAGACCGACCTTATACTCCGGATTGATCGTCAGGCAGAGATACAGGTGGCGGGCGGCCCGCTCATAGTTTCCCTTCCCGGCGGCGATTACGGCGAGATTGTTATGCGCCTCGAAAGCGCCCGGCTCTCCCTCCACGACCGACATAAAGCACTCTCTCGCTTCATCGATCTTCCCCTCCGCGTACAGCTCCTCGCCACGGCGCAACTTTTCCGCTACCGACATTGCTTCGCTTTCCTTCATTTAGGTAGTACGGATCTTACGCGCAAATTCGCCGCATTACAAGTTTAAACATTTTTTTGGAGAATGGGACGACGTAGATCTTCACTCGATCAGTCCGGGCCTGTGCTGGACATCGAGATTCGCCTGTTCATAGTCTTCGGGGCGCCCGATATCCATCCAGTACCCATCGAACACGAAAGCATTGATTTTCTCTCCCCGCTCCAGCAGGGTCAGCATGAGATCGTCGAATCCGAAGAACAGACCCTCCGGCACGTGTTCAAGGACAGAGCGGGAAAAAACGTAAATCCCCATCGATACTGTAAGATCGTAGGTTGGTTTCTCTTTGAAGCCGGTGACCAGGCCGTTCGTGTCCACTTCCAGCACACCGTAGTCGACTCGGTTAACCCGCCGGTGCACCGCAACGGTAAGCGGACCGCCGCAGTTCACGTGGTAGTCGTACAATTTTCGGAGATCAAGGTCGGTCAGGACATCGCCGTTGGCGACAAGGAAGTGCTCATCGAACGAGTCGATCAGTTTCAACGGACCGACTGTCGAAAGCGGAGTCGGTTCGTGGGAGTAGCTGATATCCAATCCATACTTGGAACCGTCGTCGAGAACAGCCATGATCAAATGCGCTTGATGATTGACTGCGATGTGCACTCTGTCGACCCCGTGCCTTTTCATTCGAGAGAGAAGAATCTCTATGATCGGCTTTTCTCCGACTGTGACCAGCGGTTTGGGGATCTCGGCCGTGTACGGTTTAAGGCGCGTTCCTTTGCCTCCGGCGAGAATGACAGCTTGCAGCCCCTTTCCCTTATTATCAGGTTTGTCCATCGCATCCATTCTTAGAGGTTCCTGTAAAGTGGGTCTTGAGGATTGACGATGAGTCCCGACTGGATCGCCTGTATATATTCGCGAATGCCGTCCGGAACACGGCGAGTAATGCCAAAACCAAGCTTCTCTTTAATCCTCTGAAAATTCACCCGATAGTCACGAGGATCTTCGTCTCGATGAACATAACTCACCAGCGCCGCGCGGTCCGGCAACTCGGCAAGAATCAACTCTACCAGCGTTTTCTTCTGATAATTCTCATCGGTATCGCCGACGTTGAAAGGGGTGTGCGAGACAATCTCGCCTTTCGCTTCGAGAGCTTTGACGACTGCTCGTGAAATGTCGGCGGTGTGGCAGTAGGGACGCCAGAATTGTTCGCCGAATACTTCGAGCTTGTTTCCCAGGGCCAGCTCCCGCGTAAATTCGTTGACCGTGAGATCGAATCTTGGCCGAGGCGAAAGACCGTACGCCGTGGCAAAGCGGAGACAGACCGGTTCGAATCCCGGCCTGTTTTGTGACAGCAAATAGTTCTCGAACGATACCTTAAGCTCGGCGTAAAGTGAAACCGGCTTGAGCTGCGAGTTTTCGTCGACGAATCCGTTCGGGTCGGACATCCGGCCATAGTTGCTGCAAGTGGAAGAAAAGATGAACCGTCTGATTCCTGCCTTCATCGCTGCATCGCATACAAGCTCCGCACCGGTCTTATTGACCTCGGTGGCGAGCTTTGGACTCGCTTTGCAGGCAGGATCCCCCACAATCGCCGCCAGGTGGACGACGGATTGTATGTCGGTTAACGAGCGTTTCACATCCGCGGAACTACAAACGTCACCGCTCATGAGTTCAAAATTCGGATTATCCAAATATCCAAGGAGTGAGGTTCCGCCGAACGTCAGTTTGTCCAGCACTCTTACCCGGAATCCGAGTTGCAAAAGTAAACCGGTGAGCACGGAACCGATATATCCGGCTCCTCCGGTAACGAGGACCTGACCTTTGGAACCCGTCATCCTCTCAGACCTGTCGCAATTGGGGTGTAATAGGAATGTTCCTCCTCAAGACAACCACTGTTAAATGGACGGACGCACGGCTACAGCTTTCGGAGCACTACCTGCGCGGAATCCTTGTCCGTGCCGGCGAGACCGAGGCGGAGTGCTTTCTGAAGGTTGTCCTTAATGTCACCCTTCTGCACGTCCTTTCCGCCGGCCTTCAGGTGGAAGTTAGCCATGCCGAGGAGGAAATACGGAGCCGGATCATCTTTCAGGGCGTTGCTTGCCTTCCATGCTTCGCCACGGCTCAAGTCGAATCGTCCCATCCGATAGTAGACCTGGCTCAAATTGAGGACGTATTCAGGGTCACCGAATGAATTGAAGACAGCCTGACGGGCGAGATTCGAGGCTCTGTCGAAATCTATTTTCTCGTCGGCAAGCACGCTCGACAGATAGAACTGATTGCGGGCGTCCGCCGGGAATCTCTTGAGATTTTCTTCGAACAGCCTGATGCCTCCGGATTTGTCGCCGCTGGCATACATCGCATGCGCCTTCTCGACCCAGGCATTGGATAACGCCGTATCGAGCTGTAATGCTTTGTTCGCGTAATCGAGTGCGTTCCTGGCCTGATTGAAACGGATATCATAAAGCGCTGCCAGGACCATGCTGCGTGCGTTGTCGGAATTAAGCTTCACCAACAGGTCGTTGACTTGTTTTATCTTCGACGGATCCTGTTTCTCCAGCGACTCGAGCAGCTTGCGGAATCGGGAGGTATTCCCGCGATCCGAGGGAATCTCTTGACTGAACAGATCGATCCCTTCACTCACTTTTCCGGCGTCGACAAGCGTCTGGGCCTTATCAAGCGCGAGAAGCGGGTTCTTCTCGGCAAAATACTTGTATTGATCAAACACCATGAGCGCACTGTCCTGCAGGCCCCGGTCGGCGTACATCGCCACGTATCCCTCCAAAGCAGGAACATACCAGCCATTTTTCTCGAGAGCGAGCTTGTACATTTTTGCGGCGTCTTTGTATCGACGCATCGAGATGTACGAGTAAATGTCGCCGATCTGTGTCAGCCACTCGGGCTGATTCTGGTGTCCATTGTAGGCAATATCGACGTACTTGAGGCAGCTATCCGTCAATCCGACCGTAAAATATCCGAGGGCAAGCCGCAGTTTCACTTCACGATAGTTGGCGTGAACATCGTGGATCCCGCTAAGCTTCGCAATGGTCGGCGGGCTGAGTTCGTAGTGGGCGTAGAGGATAGCGATCGCGTATTTCATGAACTGCCTGAAGGGTTCGGCAAAGTTGCCGTCTTTCAAACGATTCTCAAGAACGGGAATGTCCTGTGATACGGTCAGCATATCGCCGACCGTTGCGCGACTCGTAATGTCATTCATCACGGAGCTTATCGAAACCGGGTCGAGAATCTGCAGGCTGTCTCCGGCATGACGAGCCGACACACGATCTCCCGATGCGATATTCAGGCGCAATCGCATCGTCGTGACGGGCAGGTCCGGGACTTTGTTTTCGGAAAGCTGCGTCAGGGTGCGTGAAGCAGCATCGAAGTATTTGGTACGAATTCCGCGGTCTATGTACTGCAGGGTCGTTTCTGTCGACTTGCCTTCTTCGTAAGCAAGCCGGCTCATTGCCATTGCCGAGTCGATCTCACCCTTCGTCTCAAAGTAGTCGGCGGCCGCCTCCAGGAATTCGAGGCTCTTTGACGAATTTGCAAACGCCTTCCCGGACAAGATCGAGGCGGAATCAAGCTTACCACCGGCCTGATAGGCTGCCGCCTGAATCAACTCAAGCGGCGCGACATCGGTTGAAACTTTGGTGACCCCCTGCGCTGCGACTTCCGCCGCCCTGGTCGGATTGTCAGCGTAAAGAAACGCCCGGGCAAGACAGAGATACGAGTCCCGGTCTTCGGGCTTGAGACGATTGTAGGTCAAAGCCGAGGTGACGGCATCGGCGCGGTAGCCTAACTCCGTGAAACAGTGATACAACTCGCGCGCCGCGGGGGCGAACTGGGGCGATACGTCTGCGATCGTCATGTAGAGGGAGATTGCGTCATAATACTGCTGCTTTCGCTGAAGAACCAAGCCCTGTCCGAACAGGCCGAAGGGGGAGGTCGGATCAAGATTGCTGATTTTCGCAAAGGTGCTGTCGGCCTCGGCATACTGGTAGTCGTCGAGGAGCGACATCCCTTTGTCAAACAGATCTTGTTTCTGATCCTTAGGCGCCTTGCTGCACCCGAAGGCAAGTAAAAGTAGCGAAAGTAGTATTACTGATTTTTTCATGCTGATCCTTTTGTGGGCTGAATCCCTCGGTATGACCCTTATGTCCGTACGTTTCAGAAAGCTAACATTCATCCTTTTTTATGATTCATCAAGGAAATATTTCCCAAAATTCAGCAAAATTCATGCTTGATAAGTGAAAGATATTGAATAAAATCGCTCAACAATTTATATTGCAAGTATGGCCGTATTAGAGTCGAAGGATCTATGGAAATACTATCGCAAACGGGCCGTGGTCGGTGGCATATCCATCCAGGTAAATCCTGGTGAAGTTGTTGGACTGCTTGGCCCTAACGGCGCCGGGAAGACTACGACCTTCTATATGATCATCGGCTTCATCCGGCCGGACGGAGGAAGTATTTACCTCGGAGAGCGGAATATCAGCCAGCTGCCGATGTTCAAACGGGCCGGTCTCGGGATCGGCTATCTCGCCCAGGAAGCATCGGTCTTTCGCAAAATGACCGTGGAAGAAAATATTATGTCCATCCTGGAGTTCCGGAAGCTCTCCCGCAAGGAACGGAAGCAGCGCCTCGAAGAACTGCTCGACGAACTCGATATCGGACATCTGCGTAAGAGCAAAGCCTATACCCTGTCCGGAGGGGAGCGGCGTCGGGTAGAGATAACCCGAGCCCTGGTGAATCGACCGGAGTTCATTTTGCTCGATGAACCGTTCGCCGGAATTGACCCGATCGCGGTTGAGGACATCCAGAAGATCATTCACCGGCTGGTGGAACGGGGCCTTGGCGTCCTGATCACCGACCACAATGTCCGCGAAACTCTGTCGATCTGCGACCGGGCTTACATTATGTGCGACGGAAAAATTCTTAAAGCCGGGAGTGCCGAATATCTGGCTAACGACCCGGAAGCAAGGAAGATTTACCTTGGAGAGAAGTTCCGGCTCAACTGACGACCCGGACGATTGTTTAATAAATGAACGAACTCCCAAAGCCACGTAAACAGAGATTTAGCTAAAACCGATACAGGTGGTATGGAAAGCTAAGGTCGATAAAAAGCTAACGGAAATACCACAGGTCTTGCCATGAAACTTGGGCTACAACTAAGACTCAAACAGACGCTGGCACCGCAGCTTATTCAGTCGCTGAAAATGCTGCAGATGCCCATTCTAAAGCTGGAACAGACTATTCGTCACGAACTGGCTACTAATCCGTTATTGGAGGAAGTAGAAGAGCTCGAACAGGAAGCAGCTGAAGAACCGGAAGCCGAGATCGAAATCACGGAGCCTGACAAGGAAGCCGAGTCAGCCGAAGATCCGGTCAACTGGGAAGAGTATCTGTTCGACGAAGAAGAAGGATATAAAGTCAGGGAGCATCGAGAGCAAGTCGAGGAACGGTTCGATGGACCGGGTCCCCAGACGGTCAATCTGTATCATCATCTCAGTGAACAACTCTCCCTGTTGAAACTGTCCGAAGAAGACCGCCTGATCGGCGAGTATATTATCGGTAACATTTCCCCCGAGGGATACTTGACGATAAGCGTGCCCGAAATGGCCGCGGAACTTGAGATCGAAAGCGCCAAGATCGAACATGTCCTTCAAATGATCCAACGGTTCGATCCGACAGGTGTCGGCGCCAAAGATCTCCGGGAATCACTTCTCATTCAACTTCGTGAGAAAGGGATGGTAGGCACCCTGCCGTACCGGATAGTCGACGAACATATTAACGAGCTGGATCGCAAGTCTATTCTCCAGATCGCTAAATTGATGAATGTGACCGAAGAGAAAGCTCAGAACGCAATGACCGTGATCAAGGGTCTGTCCCCTACTCCCGCTCACGGGCGTTTTGATACCGGCGCACC
>Ga0102950_1000328_pt1 | contig 12953 bp, 12 predicted proteins | sample SalPon2A_B_D2_MG_FD_78505 | JGI IMG/M metagenome (GOLD analysis project Ga0102950, IMG submission 78505) | Soil microbial communities from South San Francisco under conditions of wetland restoration - Salt Pond MetaG R2A_B_D2_MG | ecosystem: Environmental > Terrestrial > Soil > Wetlands | place...
CCGCTGGAGGAGGTTCCGCGCCGGGAAGCGAGCGAAACGGCACTTCGTTACCGGTTCCGGGATGGCCAGGGGGAAATCGGAATGGTTGCTCCCGTATCGATCCCCTTTTGCGGGCAGTGCAGCCGCATTCGCCTGACGGCCGACGGCAAACTCCGGACTTGTCTGTTTTCGCTGGAGGAGCATGACGTGGCGGCATTGATTCGCGATGGGGCTGACGACGTTGCAATCGAAGGGTTGATCCGTTCCGCGGTAGATCGCAAGGAGCCTGGCCATCGAATCAATGAGCCGGACTTTGTGCAGCCGTCGAGGACGATGGTTTACATTGGAGGATGAGCCTGGCGGTGTGTCCTCCTGGTGTCTTGTTTGTGTCCTCTCGCTGAAGGCTCACGGGGTGTTAGAATAAAGCATTGGCGGGTCTTACATGGCAACAAGCATTTTGAGTCTTTTACCAGAAAATTACGTCGAGTTCACTGAGCAGGAACTGGACGAACGGATTTTGCAGGCCAAGACTGCATTGGGTTCGCGGGTGGTTATCCTTGGTCACCATTATCAGCGGGACGAGGTCGTCAAATTCGCGGATTACCGCGGCGATTCACTGAAACTTTCGCGCCTGGCCGCAAGCCGCGAGGAAGCGGAATATATTGTCTTTTGCGGCGTCCACTTCATGGCTGAAAGCGCGGACATCCTGCGCAAAGAACACCAGGTTGTGATTCTTCCTGACATGAATGCGGGCTGTTCGATGGCAGACATGGCCAATCTGGAGCAGTTGGAAGTGTGCTGGCAGGAAGTGTCGGGCGGGGCCAAAGCAAAGGTTGTTCCGGTGACCTACATCAACTCCACTGCGGCGATCAAAGCGTTTGTCGGCCGGCAGGGCGGGGCGGTCTGCACGTCATCCAATGCCCGGAAGGTGATGGAGTGGGCCCTGGCTCGCGGAGATAAAGGCCTTTTCATCCCCGATGAGCATCTTGGGAGAAACACGGCTTATCGTATGGGGATCCCGCTGGATGAAATGGCTGTGTGGAATCCGCACGAAGAAATGGGCGGACTGACAGAAGACGAAATCCGCCGTGCCCGCGTCATTCTGTGGAAGGGACATTGTTCAGTCCACCAGAGGTTCCTCCCGGAGCATGTGGACCGCACGCGGAAAGATTATCCAGGCATTCATATTGTTGTTCACCCGGAGTGCCGCTGGGACGTTTGCGAAAAGGCGGACTCGGTGGGATCTACGGAATTCATCATCAAGAAAATTGCTGAAGGCGGCCCCGGCAGCAAGTTTGCTGTGGGAACAGAAATCCACCTGGTCAAGCGGCTGGCGCAGGAATATCCTGACCGTTTTGTGGTCTCCCTGGACGATTGCGGATGTCTGTGCAGCACGATGTACCGCATCTCGCCGCAGCACTTGTGCTGGGTGCTGGAGAGCCTTGTGGCTGGCCAGATTGTTAACCGCGTTCGGGTGGATGAAGAGACCCGGCGATGGGCGCGTTTGGCCCTGGACCGCATGCTGGAGATTGTGTGAAGCCTAGCCGGTCCGAATCTTGTTTGACCTCGTCTGTGGGACAACGGTGATTGCGCAAGGATGGGAGCGGAAGACGGAAGGGGACGTCGCCGATCTTAGTGATGTGCGTTAGGGAAGGGTCTTGATGTCAGGTAAATATTTCAGCCGCCATGAAGCAGAACAGCTTCTGCCATTGATCGAAGGCTTTCTGAAGCAGGCACAGGAGCATAAGCAATCCGTAGATGCCGCACAGTCGGAACTGACGAAGGCGGCTTCGCGGATTATGGTTCTGGGTGGATCTTTCCCCTCGTATTCTGACCTTGTCAGAACAAAAGCGGAACGTGACCATGCCTCGAACAGGATTGTTGAAACAATCTCCAAGATTCAGGAGACCGGGTGTCTGGTGAAGGATATCGACGCGGGTCTGATCGATTTTCCGAGTTTGATTGAAGGACAGGAAGCTTTTCTGTGCTGGAAGCAGGGAGAGCGCAGAATTGAATTCTGGCATGGGCTGGAAGACGGGTTCGCCGGGCGCAAACGCCTGGATGACGGTTCCTCTGATGAGTCCACTTCAGGCTCATCCCGCGTCCAATAAGGAACACTTTGAAGCAGGGTGTTCCATCAACGAAGAAGGGAAAATACAATGTCGGTTCCATTGCGCAGTGAGTGGGTCAAAAAGCGGACCGGACCCATCGTGACCCAGATGCATTATGCCCGCGAGGGTGTGGTGACGGAAGAAATGGAGTACGTCGCGAAGCGAGAAAACGTTTCGCCGGAGATGATCCGGTCGGAAGTCGCCCGAGGCCGCATGATCATTCCGGCCAACATTCGCCACGTTGAGCTGGAGCCCATGTGCATCGGGGTCGCCGCAAAGTGCAAAATCAACGCCAACATCGGGAACTCCGCTACCACTTCCAATCTGCAGGAGGAACTTGAAAAACTTCACGCTGCCGTTCACTTTGGCGCGGATACAGCGATGGACCTTTCAACCGGCGGCGACATCCATGCGATTCGCGAATCCAACCTTCGCCACAGCCCGGTTCCGATCGGTACCGTGCCAATTTACGAAGCGCTTTCGCGCGTGAAGCAGGTCCGCGACCTCACTCCTGAAATCATGCTGGAAGTGATTGAAGAACAGGCCGCGCAGGGTGTGGACTATATGACCATCCACGCGGGCGTTCTAAGGGAATTCATCCCTCTTACGCGTCACCGCATCACTGGGATCGTCAGCCGGGGCGGGGCCATCATGGCCCAGTGGAGCGCTGAGAACAATCAGGAAAATTTCCTCTATACCCATTTTGAGGATATTTGCAGGATCTTCCAGAAGTACGACGTCTCCTTTTCACTCGGCGACGGCCTGCGGCCGGGCTGCCTTGCGGATGCCAGCGACGAAGCCCAGTTTGCAGAGCTTAAAGTGCTGGGTGAACTGACCAGGAAGGCCTGGGAGTACGATGTGCAGGTGATGATTGAAGGGCCGGGGCATGTTCCCATGGACCAGATCAAGCTTCAGGTGGACAAGGAAATGGAGCTGTGCCATGAGGCCCCCTTTTATACGCTAGGGCCACTGGTGACTGACATTGCTCCCGGCTACGATCACATTACCTCTGCCATCGGCGCGGCGATGATCGGCTGGCACGGCGCATCCATGCTCTGCTATGTGACACCCAAGGAGCACCTGGGTCTGCCCAATAAAGATGATGTTCGACAGGGCATCATCGCGTACAAGATAGCTGCCCATGCTGCGGACGTGGCCCGCAAGCGGCCTGGCGCCCGCGACCGTGACGACGCTCTCTCCTATGCGCGCTTCCTCTTTGACTGGAACAAGCAGTTCGATCTTTCGCTCGATCCTGAAATGGCGCGTTCCATGCACGATGAAACGTTGGGCGACGAATATTACAAAGACGCTGCCTTTTGCTCAATGTGCGGCCCCAAATTCTGCTCCATGAACACCACGCAGGTGATGGAGAAACACTTGGGGCTCAATCAGAAAGACCGCGAGCAGAAGTTTGTGGAGTTGCTGGCCAAGGTGGAGAAGTAATACCCAGCAAAGCCTGAGTTGGCCGAACAAACGCCAGGAAATGGCGTCAGGGGATAGACCTTTTTCTTTTTCAAGATTTATGCCTGGTTCGCAACCTCTACCATCCATGGAAGTAGAGGGTTGCGACAACCACGGAAGCTGCCAGGCAATAAATTCCAAACCAATACCAGCGACCCTTTTCCAGCCAGCTTGAGAGCCACTTGAGCGCTATCAGTCCGGCAAAGAAGGCGCAGACCATGCCCAGCAGGCTGGGCGCTATCGCTGTGGCCAGGATGGTGTGGGCCCCTGACTCGGCAGTCAGCAGGCGGTAGAGTTCACGGGCAATGGCCAGCGGAGTGATGGCGACCACGATGGCAAAGCTGAAGGATTCAACCGGAATGCGGTCGCCATCCGCCAGCAGGGCGCCGGAGATGGTCGACCCGGAGCGAGAGAAACCCCGAAATGGGATCGCAACCCCCTGCAGGATTCCCATGACGATGGCCTGCCGCCACGTGACCTCGCGATGTCCTGCGCCTGACGGGGTCTCCGGATTTCGAGCCTCGCGCAGACCGGCCCAGAGGATGAGAATGCCGACGGCTGCAAGCGCCGGAGCAATCCAGTTGAGCTTGTTGAAAAGGGCTTCGATTTGGGCATGATAGTTCCCGTGGCTCAACACGTGCTCGACGCCCAGAATCAGCGGAACCGCAACAACCCCGCTCAGGAAACAGGACACAAAACCCATGCGAGCAAAACGGATGAAGGCTTCGCGCGATGAAAAGAAGGTGTCCACCCACTGCCGCCAGAAATAGACAATCACGGCAAACATGGTTCCTGTGTGTAACATCACCAGGAGAAGTGCGTTGGCCGGCGTGGACATGTTTTCGTCGAGGAGTTTGGCCGTGACAATCACGTGGGCGGAACTGGAAATGGGGAGCAATTCCGCCAAACCCTGAACCACTGCCAGAATCACTACATCAATCCAATGCATGCGCGTGTGTCCCTTTGGGGGTCCCCGTCAAGAAGTCGTCAGGCTTGTTCGCTGGCCAGTGAGCCCGTCTTGCGGGAGTTCATGGCTGTGCGGACGTGGAGGGTTTGTCCGTTTCTGAACCTGTCGCGGCAGGTGAAGACGCGTGCAGGCGGCAGATTGCGCCAGATAGTTTGGGTTTGAATGGAGCCATAATACTCGCGCAGGAAGGGTAGGGAAGAATGCCTTTGCATCTTACCGTTTTCGAGGCGCATGCCATGCAGGTACTGGTATTGAGTGTAGACGCTTCTCCCGTCCATAAAGGGGGCGAGAACGTCCTGCAGGATGCGCTGGCGGTGATCGGGCATAAAGCGGAGCGAGAGAGAGGAAACAACAGCGTCGACTCGGTCCAGACCCCGTTGCCGCAACACATCGCCCAGGGTCTCCGCCGGTGCGTTCAGCACCACCAGGCGCGGATCGGGAAAACGCTTCTCAATATAATTGACAAATTCCGGGTTAATCTCAAATGCCAGGAGCGTGGCCTCTGGAGGAAGGGTTTCCAGCAGAACTTGTGTGATGGCGCCGGTGCCCGCTCCTAGCTCCACTACCGTCCTCGTTTCAGTGATGGGCAAGCCTTCCAACATGGCGCGCGCCAGGTGTCGCGAACTGGGAGCCACGGAAGCGATGTTCTGAAAATCGCCTGCAGCCGCAAGAGCAAACGTCTTGAAACTCTCAATTCCCTTCATCACTTCGGCCAGCGAGTTCTTGTACGCAGCGAAATTTTTCATCATCATTTCGATCATACTCGACTTTTCCTGAGATCAACATGCTCAAGCGATCTTCAATTTAATGTCGTCCCTGCTTCCAAGATGAAACATCATACCATCTGAGAGGTTCATATTGACAACCTCGTGCCAGAAATCTTTCCCGTCTGTCAACTGACGGTTATAATCGATTTTCTGTCCAGGACGTGGGCGTTGCTTCCGCCAGCCAAACTGTTCCATTGGCCGGCGAAGTGGTAGGGTTCCCTTATGCTTTGACTTCACCTGTGCAACTGCCTGTGCCTCCCATGGCATAATTTCCTAATAGCGAAAGGAACCTATGACAGATATTCCAGCTGAAGAGAAAGTTCGCAACCTGTTCAACCAGTGGGCGGAAGCCGGGCACGGGGAAGAAATGGAGGCCCATCATCTCCCCATCACGCGGCCCATGCTGTCCCAGATGGACATAAAGCCCGATAACCGCATTCTGGATATTGGCTGCGGCAGCGGCTGGCTTTGCCGCCTGCTGGCAAGGCTGGTTCCTGAAGGGCGAGTCGTGGGCGTCGATGTGGCGCCGGAAATGGTTCGGCGCGCGAAGGCCGTTAGCACGGATTATGCGAATCTCAATTTTATGGAGGGGGCTGCCGATAGAATTCCTTGTGGCGAAGGTTCCTTCGGTAAGATTGTTTCGGTGGAGTCTGCATATTACTGGCCGGATCCGGCGGTGTGCCTTCGGGAGATGTTTCGAGTCCTTGACAAAGGCGGGACCGCGTGGATTCTCATCAACTATTATCGCGAGAACCCGCACGCACACCAGTGGGGAGCAATTATTGACGTCCCAACACACTTGTACTCTGCCGATGAATGGATGAGCTTTTGTACTGAAGCTGGATTTGTTGACGTTCAACGCCGGCAGATTCCTGATCCTACTCCTGTTCCGGAAGATTATTCGGGGCGGTGGTTTCGAGATGCCGAACAGATGAGGAAGTTCCATCAAGTTGGTGCGCTTCTGGTCCATGGAACTAAGAAGAAGGCAACCATGGCCGCCGAATCTTGAGGGCAAGGCCCGGGCATTACTTCGTGGCTACCCTGGCGTGAATTGCTGGCCGGAGTTTTCTATTGTTCAATGAATTTGGCGAGCGGATCGCGAAACATCGCCTGCTCGCAGGCGTGATTCTGGGGGGCGTCACTTTCGTAGTTTTCTCAGGTTCGCTGGCCAATGGCTTTGTCTATGATGACAATCCGCAAATCCTTCAAAACGCCTTCATCCTGAATTCCCACCTGTGGAAACAGATCTTTACAGGCTCTGTCTGGTCTTTCCAGGGCGGCAAAACCAATTTCTACCGCCCGTTGCAGTTTGCCTGCTACTGGGTTCTGTACCGCATGGGCGGGCCCAATCCGGCGGTGTTTCACCTCCTGAATTTGCTGGTCTACGCGTTTTCTGCGGGGCTGGTCTACTGGTTGGCAAGAAGACTTTTTGCCAATGACATTGTTGCGTTTGCTGGCGCTCTCCTCTGGGCACTGCACCCTGTCCACGTGGAGGCTGTGGCCTGGATTTCCGCTTTGCCTGACGTTGGATTCGCTTTCTTTACTCTCCTAGCCTTCCTGTGTTTCATTTGTGCTGAACAGGACGGAGCGAAGCGGCGCCGTTACCACCTGTTGGCTTCCCTGTCATTTTTCGTTGCCCTCTTCTTCAAGGAGATGGCGCTGAGTTTCCCATTTCTACTGCTGGCTTATTGGTTTTTCCTAGGCAAGCCGGAACGCTGGTCACGCCGGTTGTTGCGGTGGTCACCCTACGTGGCTGCCACAGTCGCGTACCTGGTGGTGCGGTACCAGGCGCTGGGTTATATCACCCAAGGCGGACATCTCTGGGAAATCTCGCCGCGCGTTGCCGGGGCGGCCCTGGGGCTGCTGGGCCAGAATACCAAGATCCTGCTTTGGCCTGCCCATTTAAACGTTTTTCGAATGTTTTATCTGGGCCCCAGTCTGTTTTCCCCATGGCCCTGGATCACGTTGCTCTGTATCGGCGTTGCGTTCTGGATGCGCAAGCGCGAGCCCTTGCTGGGTTTTCTAATTGTCTGGTGGCCGGTCACGCTTTTGCCGGTGCTGGATATCCGCCAGCTCAGTTTTCCTCTGCTGGCAGATCGCTTCCTCTATTTCCCTTCAATTGGACCATGCCTTGCCGTCGCCTATTTGCTGCTCCAATGGCTCCCGCGCCGGGTTCCGCGCGCCCGGATGGTTCCAGTTGCCGCAAGCGCGATAGGCCTGGCCATGATTTTCTGTGGAGCTCAGACTCTGCGCGCCATTCCCCATTGGCGCGACAATAACACCCTGATCCATTATTCGCTGACTCAATCGCCAAATTCGCCCTTGCTGCACATGGCACGAGGAGTGGTGCTCGAATATGAGCACGGCGACATGAAAGGCGCCCTGAGGGAATACAATACTGCCTGGCGGCTGAATCAGCAGAGTTCCTGGCCGTTGAACATGGCCCACGACTATTACCTGGCGGTCGGGCGTATCTTGTTGCGAACCGGTAACAAGCAGGGAGCTATTGAGGACTTCAAGAAAGCTCATGATGCCGCGCCTGACAGCTCGCAACCGACGGATGCATTGGGCGCCGTTTATTTTCCGCAAGGGGATTACACGAGGGCCGCAAAATACTTTGAGCAGTCTGTGAAAGCAGATCCCCAGGATGTCACTGCGCGCTTCTACCTGGGCACCTGCTGGACGAAGCTGGGAAAGTACCGCCAGGCCGCGGCTGAATTCCACGCTGCGCGCAAGGTTGTTCCCGATTACTGGCAGGCTTACCAGGCCGAAGCCAATGCACTTGAAGCAGCAGGAGAGTCTTCTGCGGCTAAACAGGTGCGGGAGGAAATACAGAAACCCAGACCTTAGTAAAAGGGAAGTCCTTTCTGTTTCTCCAGGCAATTACATTTGAAGTGTGGTGAAAGGCTCGGCTGTGGCGGTATAATGAGTGCCGAAGACTACGAGTTCGAACTGCGGGGCGCGCAGGGGGGTGGTGCAGCCCGGCAGAGTGGGTTGGCTAATGTTCCTTATCCTTTCGGCCGGCACGGACTCTGTCTACCGCAGGAATTTCTGATTCTCAATTCGACCAAATAGACAGGCTGAGAGGAAGTCACCGGGCCTGAATGACGAGGGTGCTATGGCTGAATTTGTAAAAGTGGCGAGTTTGTCCGAACTGGATCCTGGAGTTGCAAAAGCTGTTGAGGTTAACGGCAAATCGATTGCCCTATACAACGTGAACGGGACAGTATATGCGACGGACAACACTTGTCTTCACCAGGGTGGACCTCTGGGCGAGGGTATGCTGGAGGGCGATGTCGTCACGTGTCCCTGGCATATGTGGCAGTACAACGTCCGCACGGGAGAAAACCTGGAAGATAGCCTTCTGAAGCTGGATACCTATCCCGTCCAAGTTGAGGGCGACGAGATCAAGGTGGCCGTCTAGGGTCCTTTCCCGCGAAAAGTCATGCAAGCGTGCTCTGGGTCCAAAATTTCCGGCGCCGTCAGCGCGACAAAAATGCAGATGAGTCATCACTGGGGGCACCGGACTATCCGTTCTTTTTACTGTGGACATATTCGATGCATATGGACAGGAGCCGAACGTGGCTGACCAGCTCTGGAGTGGAATTCATGACGGGAAACGGAGTCTGGTTGACCTGACGCATACCCTGGAACGGGACTCTCCTTACTGGCCGGAAGATGCTCCCGGCAGTCCCTTCCATACAAGCCTTGTCACGACCTGCCAGAAAGACGGAAATTTCACCCGCAACTTCAGTATGCCAGAGCATTTCGGCACGCACATGGACTCCCCGGTGCATTTCCATCCAGAGGGCGAGAGCGTCGACCGAATCGCTCTGGAACGATTTTTCGCGCCTGCTGCCGTGGTTGATGTCAGTTCAGCTGTTAAGTCTAACTCCGATTATCGCGTGACGGCGCAGGACATCGCGGACTGGATTGAGAGGTATGGCACGATACCTTCCGGAGCCGTGGTCTTTTTTCGGACCGGCTGGACTGAACGCTGGCCCTCGCAGGAAATGTACATGAACGCAGACTCTAATGGCGTCCTGCACTTTCCCGGACTTTCAGTGGAGGCAGCACGATATCTTTTGGATCATGTGCAACCGGTCGGGATTGGTATTGACACGGCCAGTGTCGACTACGGCCCGTCCACAGACTTTCCGGTCCACCGGCTCACGATGCCAGGCGGAATTTTTCACCTTGAGAACGTGGCGAATCTTGACAAGCTGCCCCCAAAGGGGTTCAGCGTGACTGCCTTGCCGCTCAAGCTCGGCGGCGGTTCGGGCGCCCCTGCGCGGGTCGTCGGACTCGTTCCCACAGAATCTGAGAATCTTCGCTGAACGGTATGCCTGAACTCCCGGAAGTTGAAACGGTTTTGCGCGGTCTTCGCAAGCGTGCGCTTGGCCGACGAATCATTGCGGTCGAGGTCTTTCACCCCGGCATCGTCGCCGGTGACGTTGAAGATTTCATTTCACGAATCGAGGGAAGAACTGCTGTTTCTGCGCGGCGGAAAGGTAAAGTTCTGGCAGTGGAAATGGCCGGTGCGAGCTGCCCCGATCGTGTTTATCTCATCATCCGCCTGGGAATGACCGGCCAGGTGACAATTCAGCCAGTTGAGGTTCCTCTGGAGCCCCATACGCATGTTCGGATGGTGTTCGAAGGTAGGAAGGAAGAGTTGCGGTTTCGCGACGCCCGGCGTTTCGGTCGGTTGCGGTGGGCGACGTGCGCAGAATTTAATGCGTTGCTCGCAAGCCTGGGGCCGGACGCGCAGCAGGCGACTGAAGAGGAATTCCTGCGTGCCATGCGTGGGCGGCGTGGAGCCATCAAGAGCTGGTTGCTGAATCAGCAGGGTGTTTCGGGACTGGGAAACATTTATGCGGACGAGGCGCTGTTTGAAGCGGGCATTCATCCGCTTGCCCAGCCGGAACACGTTTCTTCCGCTTCCGCGCGTCGGCTTTACCGCTCCGTGCGGAAAGTTCTCAAACACGCTGTCAATCTTCAGGGAACCACTTTTCGTGATTACATTGACATCGAAGGCCGACCCGGCAACTTTCACCAGCGGCTGCGGGTATATCAGAAGACCGGCAAGCCCTGCCCGCGCTGCGAAACCCCCATCCGGCGCATCGTGATCGCTGGCCGCAGCAGCCATTTCTGCCCACGCTGCCAGCGCCGCCCGAGGCATGTCGCAAAAATGCGCGGTCCGCGGACGCCCGGGTACGACCGCTCTTGAGAATTTTCAGGTCTGTCAATTACCAGCGATTCACGAAGCCAAATGCCGGGTCATTTATTAGAATCCTCTTGCCACCCGAAGTCGCTTGCGTTATGGTATCGCTGCTCTGCCCTAGTCTTGCAGGAGTTCAATGCTGTTCAAAACTTTCAGCGCAGCAACGTACGGAATCGACGCCTTCCCGGTTGAGGTGGAGGTGGATATCTCGGCCGGCAAACCGGATTTCACTACCGTGGGACTGCCCGATGCCGCCATCCGGGAAAGCCGCGAGCGCATCAAGGCAGCCATCAAGAACTGCGGCCTCGAATATCCTTTCCAGCGCATCACCGTGAATCTGGCTCCTGCCGACGTCAAAAAGGAAGGCTCAGGTTTTGACCTGCCGATTGCGCTTGGCATCCTTGGCGCCAACAATGGCGCGCTGCTCAACAACCATCTGAAGAATTACATATTTCTCGGCGAACTTTCGCTTGACGGCAGCATTCGCCCTATCAAGGGCGCGCTGTCTATTGCTGCCATGGCCAAGCAGAAGGGCATCCGGACCCTGGTGGTCCCGGTGGAGAATGCTCCGGAGGCGGCGGTGGTAGGCAACGTTCAGGTTTACGGCATGCGATCGCTGCCGGAAGTGATTGACCTGATCAACGGCACGCGCGAGTTCCGCGCCACCAAAGTGAATACGACTGAGATGCTGGATCAGAGCGGCGTGTATAATGTGGATTTCCACGACGTCAAAGGCCAGATGCACGCCAAGCGCGCCATTGAAGTCGCCACTGCCGGTGGCCACAACATTCTGATGATCGGCCCGCCCGGCGCCGGCAAAACGATGCTGGCCAAGCGCATCCCGACCATCCTGCCGCCCCTCACCTTCAATGAGTCCATCCAGACCACCAAAATTCACAGCGTGGCCGGCGTGCTCGACCCGGGACTCGGCCTCGTGGCGGTGCGGCCGTTCCGCGCTCCGCACCACACCATTTCAGACGCCGGGCTGATTGGCGGCGGCGCCGTTCCACGGCCGGGCGAAGTGAGCCTGGCGCACAACGGTCTTCTCTTTCTGGACGAGCTGCCGGAATTCGCCCGCAATGTGCTGGAGGTGATGCGCCAGCCGCTTGAAGACGGCTCGGTCACGATTTCCCGCGCGGCCATGTCGCTGACCTTTCCTTCGCGATTTATGCTGGCCGCTGCCATGAATCCCTGCCCATGCGGCTTTTTCAACGATCCGTCGCGAGATTGCTCCTGCACGCCCCCCATGATCCAGCGGTATGTCTCCAAGATTTCCGGTCCGCTGCTTGACCGCATCGACATCCATATTGACATGCCAGCTGTTAAATACAGTGAACTGCGGCAGAGTTCGGGTGGTGAAAGCTCGGAGGAGATTAGGAAGCGCGTTGTAGATGCCCGCGAGCGACAATTGCAACGCTTTCAGGGAGAAAAGATTTACTGCAATGCCCAGATGAGCCCGCGCCAGCTCCGGAAGTACTGCAACATTTCAGCGGATTGCGAGCGGCTGCTGGAAAGCGCTATGACACGCCTCGGCCTTTCCGCCCGCGCCCATGACCGCATCCTCAAAGTTTCGCGCACCATTGCCGATCTGGACGCTGCCGAATCCATCGGCTCCACCCACATCTCGGAAGCCATCCAGTACCGCTCGCTCGACCGCAACTACTGGGCGTGAGGCCGATGTCCCTTTTCCTGTTGAAGATCGTGCTGTGTAAATGGAACTTTAGGGACGGCCGTGTCTTCGTGGCCAGCCAATCGGATGAGCTCGCCTGCGAGAGGGATTCATTTCCTGTATAATGAATCTTTGCGGCTCACACCAGTCTCGTTTACGGGAGCAGCCCGGGCAATTCCTTTAGACACGTTACGTTGGAGGCTTTTGATGGCGGAACACATGGTCAAATGCGTGAAGTACCAGAAAGAACTGCCGGGCCTGGATGAGCCTCCCTGGCCGGGAGAATTGGGCCAGCGCATTTACGACAATGTATCGCAGGACGCCTGGAAGCTTTGGCTGGAACACCTGAAAATGCTGATCAACGAATACCGCCTGGCCCCCGCCAACCCCGAATCGCAAGAGATCATTGCCCAGCAGATGGAACAGTTTTTCTTTGGCGAAGGCGCCGCCTTGCCTCCGGGGTACGTTCCGCAACAGAAAAAAGCCTGAGGCGGAAGTGGCGGGCTCTACGTCCGGCGCTCAGCCAAACCATAGGAACACTGGCGTATTACAAGACATGCCGTTCAGGCAGGCCGCTTTAATCCTCAAATTACCGGCAGCGCTGGACCCAGCACAAAACGTAATTTCTGATAGGAGTCGCGCAGGGCCTGCTCGACGAAGTCGGGTGACGAGCCGCGGGCGAAGATAAATCCGGGATAGGTTGTTCCCCTGGGAAGGGGTGTCAGCTTCTGGTTGGGCCGGACTGTAATAATGATGTCTTCCACGCCGGGAGTTTTGC
>Ga0102950_1000329_pt1 | contig 12951 bp, 10 predicted proteins | sample SalPon2A_B_D2_MG_FD_78505 | JGI IMG/M metagenome (GOLD analysis project Ga0102950, IMG submission 78505) | Soil microbial communities from South San Francisco under conditions of wetland restoration - Salt Pond MetaG R2A_B_D2_MG | ecosystem: Environmental > Terrestrial > Soil > Wetlands | place...
ACGCCACGCGCAACATGTATCTGGACAAGCAGGGCAAAGTGATACCGGGCGCCTCCACTGTGGGCGCACTTTCCGTGGGTGTGCCGGGAACCGTGGCCGGGCTGGCCCTGGCGGAACAGAGATACGGCGAACTGGGCCTGGAGCGCGTGATGCAGCCCGCCATCCATCTGGCAAAGGACGGCTTTCCGGTGGGCTACTACCTCAGCCGCTCGCTCGAAAGCCACCAGGAACTGCTTTCCAGGTTTCCGGCCAGCCGCAGCATCTATCTGAACAACGGGAACCGCTACAAACCGGGAGACACCTTCCGGCAGCCGGTGCTGGCCAAGACACTCGAGCAGATCGCCGAACACGGTCCCAACGCGTTTTACACCGGTCCCATTGCCAACGACATCGTTGCCACCATGAAGAAGTATCACGGCATCATCACGCGGCAGGACCTGGAAGAATATCGGGCCAAGGTACGCAAACCGCTGATCGGGCATTTCCGCGGAGACGAAATTCTGGCCCCGCCGCCGCCCAGCTCGGGCGGTGTGGCTTTGATTGAAATGCTGAACATCCTGGACCCGCTTAACCTGGGGCCGCCGGATTGCTACCATTCCATGCACCTGATTGTGGAGGCCATGCGCCGCGCCTATGCGGACCGTTCAGCCTATATGGGCGATACGGATTTTGTTTCCGTGCCCGTGGCGGGGCTCACCAGCCTGAAATACGCCGCCAAGCTGCGCAAGGAGATTCTGCACTCGAAGCCGAATGCGCCAATCAGGGCTGGAAATCCGGTGCGGTTCGAAGGGCCTAACACCACGCACTTCTCCGTGGTAGACGCCCGGGGCGATGCGGTCTCAAATACCTACACGCTGAACAATGGCTATGGCAGTGGCCTTACCGTGGCAGGGGCAGGCTTCCTGCTGAACGACGAGATGGACGACTTCACCTCCAAGCCGGGCACTCCCAACATGTACGGGCTGATCCAGAGCGAGGCCAACGCCATTGCGCCACACAAACGGCCCGTGTCATCCATGACGCCGGTGATTGTGCTGCAGGACAATAAGGTGCGCCTGGTGCTGGGAGCGCCGGGCGGCGGCACCATCATCAACACGGTGTTGCAGGTTTTGATGAACGTGGTGGTCTATCATATGGATGTTCTGCAGGCGGTGAACGCGCCGCGCTTCCATGACCAGTGGCGGCCAAACCAGATTACACTGGAAAAGTTGGGGTTTTCTGCCGATACCCTTGCTAAGTTGAAAAAAGCCGGTTACAAGCTCCACGAGGTGGACAGCATTGGCGAATGCGAAGCCATTGCGGTTAACCCGAATACAGGCTGGCGGTTTGGCGCAGCCGATGCACGGGGCACCGGAACAGCAGCAGGCTACTGATGAACTTTGCTCTCTCAACGCACCTTTTTGCCAACGAGCGGCTTTCCTCGCACATCCTGGACGGCATCCTGAATGCCGGCTTCCGCCAAATTGAGATCTTCGCGGCGCTCCAGCATCTGGACTACCACGATCCCAACCATGTTCGCGACATCGCGGACTGGTTTCGCGACCACGAGGTGGAGCTTTTCTCTCTGCATGCGCCGATCTATGCCGACAAGGAATGGGGCCGCGCCGGTGGCCTGAAAATCTCCGTAGCCTATCTGGAGCGCCGGAAGCGCATCGAAAGCATGGAAGAGATCAAGCGGGCCATCGAGGTGGCGGAACTGCTGCCGTTCCGCCACCTGATACTTCACCTGGGGCTGCCGGAAGAGGATTTCAACATCGATAAGTTTGACGCCGCCTTCACCTCGCTGGAACATCTGAACCTTTATGCCAAAGAGCGCGGTGTGAGCATCCTGCTGGAAAACATTCCCAATGAAATCACCTCGCCCGAGCGCCTGATCCGCTTTATGAAATACACCCACATGGGGCTCAAAGTCTGCTTCGATACGGGACACGCCCATATGACCTGCGGCGTGGCTCATGCCTTTGAGGTACTCAAGGACTACATCGCCTCCACCCACGTCCATGACAACCACCAGGAAAAGGACGAGCACCTGGTGCCCTTCGAGGGCGGCATCGAATGGGAACGCACGGTGCGTGACTTCCGCAGCCTGGAGGGCGTGCCCATCATGTTTGAGCTGCGCAACTTCGGTCCCGCAGGCCCCAGTTTTGAAAAGCTGCACGCCATCATGAAAAGGATGGAGGAAGTCCAATAAGCATGGAAACGCCGTTGCCCCCCGTGGTTGAAATCCGCAGCATGAGCCAGTACGTGGGCCAGGAAGTGACCCTCCAGGGGTGGCTCTACAACCAGCGCGCAAGCGGCAAAATCCTCTTTCCCATTTTCCGCGACGGTACCGGGCTGATGCAGGGTGTGGTGGTCAAGAATGATGTACCGCCCGAAATGTTTGAACAAGCACGCAAGCTGACCCAGGAATCATCCCTGCGTGTCACCGGCAAAGTGCGAGCCGAGCCCCGTGCGCCCGGAGGCTTTGAGCTGGGCGTTACCGGCCTGGAAATTCTGCAGCTTGTCCCTGCCGATCAGCCGTATCCCATCACACCCAAGGAACACGGCGTGGAATTCCTGATGGATCACCGCCACCTGTGGCTGCGCTCCACGCAGCAGCGCGCCATCCTGGGCGTGCGGCACCAGATCATCCGCGCCTGCCGCGACTTCTTTGACGATCGCGGATTCATTCTGGTGGATACGCCCATCCTTACGCCCAGCGCCTGTGAAGGCACCACCACGCTGTTTGAAGTGGATTACTTTGACCAGAAAGCCTACCTGGCGCAATCCGGCCAGCTTTACAACGAAGCGGCCGCCATGAGCGTGGGGAAGACTTATTGCTTCGGCCCTACCTTTCGCGCGGAAAAGTCCAAAACCCGGCGCCACCTGATGGAATTCTGGATGATCGAGCCGGAAGTCGCCTTTGCGCAGCTCGATGACGTGATGCAACTGGCCGAAGACCTGGTGGCCGGCGTCATTGCTCGCGTGCTGGAAAACTGCCGCCCGGAACTCGAAACCCTGGGCCGCGACGTCAGCAAGCTCGAGCGCTGCACGCCCCCCTTCCCGCGCATTTCCTACGACGAGGCCATCAGGATCCTCAAGGAAAAGGGCAGTGAAATCGAGTGGGGCGGCGATTTCGGAGGCACGGATGAAACGCTGCTGGCCGAAAGCTTTGACCGGCCGGTGATGGTCCACCGCTACCCCAGCCAGGTGAAGGCTTTTTACATGAAGCCCGACCCCAACCGCCCCGAACTCGCCCTGTGCGTGGATATGCTGGCGCCGGAGGGCTACGGCGAAATCATCGGCGGCAGCGAACGCCTGGCGGATTACGACCTGCTCGTGAAGCGCATGGAAGAATCGAACCTTCCGCGCAAGGCCTTCGAGTGGTACCTCGACCTGCGGCGCTACGGTACCGTTCCGCACGGCGGCTTCGGCATGGGCATCGAACGCGTCGTGGCTTGGATCTGCGGGCTCGACCACGTCCGCGAGACCATTCCCTTTCCCCGCATGCTCTACCGCCTGACCCCGTGAGATTGTTCCCGCTGGTCTTTGCAGAAGGACCGTTTGCAGCCCCTCAGCGACGTCACTCCCCACCCATTCCTCAATCAATTCCTTTCTCCACCAAAGGACTCGTATCTTACTGCTTTGCAGGACGAGCACAGTTCTTTGACATTCGCCAGGACTCAGTCTAAGTTAGAGGTCATCAGTCAGGTGTTTTTCCTAACTCAAAGCAAGGGAGGCAACAACCATGGGTCTTATTGAGTGGATTGTGGTTGGGCTGATTGCGGGTTGGCTGGCTGGAAAAGTGATGAAAGGTGGGGGATACGGGATCCTCATCGACATTGTCCTTGGGATGCTCGGAGGTATCCTCGGCGGATGGATTTTCACAATGCTCGGCATTTGGCCCGGGGGCGGCATCATCGGAGCGATCATTGTGGCTTTCGTTGGGGCGGTGATCCTGGTCTGGATTTCACGCCAACTGAAGAAAGCTTGAGCAGCCTTAATTAAACAAAACGAACGCGTCGCGGCCCGGGTCATTGGGAGATTTTTGCGGACTTTTGCCGTAAGGCTGAGGCCAGAGGCAACCTGATCCGGGACGCTTACCTGGCGGCCCTCGCCATCAAATCCGGTTGCGAGTGGATTACGACCGACCGCGATTATAGCCGCTTCACCAGCCTTCGGTGGCGGCATCCGTTGCGCGAGGAGATTCGTCCGCGTCCCTGATTGCGTCCCTTTCGCGGCTTCCACCGCCTGACGCCGTGAAACCTGATTTGGCTGGCACACGCGTCGCAGTTTTTGCGATGTGTGCGAAACGCCGCGCCAATGAATCAGCCAGCAGCCGAAGGTTTTTGGGGTTCTCTGTGTTCTCTGTGCCGTGAAAAGATTCAACACAGAGGGCTCAAAGGCTCTCCGGGAACTCTGTGTTAAAATTTTGCCCCATGGTTAAGCCAAACCGTGATTCAATCGTGGCTGGCAACCACCAGCCCCGGGAGGAAAAACTCATGACCCTACCCATCTCACGCCGTGAAGCACTTCGCAAGGCATTGCTGGTCGCGGGCTCGATGGGCGCGGCGGCGGGGCTCTATGCAAAGTCCCGCGGGCCGGAACGCGCCTTCACCCCTGCTGAAGGTGCCCGCATCCGCGATGAATCCTTTGCTTTCCTCCAGAAGTGCCACCGCAAGGACGGCGGTTACAATCCTTCGCCCGACCCCGCCTATCACGGCAACTCCGACACGGCGGAGAGCGACCTGGCCGCGGTCACCTATGCCGCCGTGCTGGCCAAGACTTTCCAGCGCAAGTTGCCTGGTGCCTCGCGCTCGGCGGAATTCATCCAGGGCCACCAGCAGCCGGACGGCGTTTTTGTGAATCATGAAGGCAATCTGAAGCCCACGGACGACCTCGCCATCCTCTACAACACCGTGCAGGGAGTCGTGAGTCTGCGGGCGCTGGGTGAAAAGCCCCGCGTCAATCCCGTTCATGTGATGGACCGTTTTTTTAAGAACGACCGCTTCCGCAAGCTGCCGTGGTACACCATGAGCTTTTATCCGCTGTTCTACGCCTCGCTCGGAGCCCACTTTCCCGACGAGTACCGGAAGGCCATTGCAAGCTGGCTGCGGAGCCATCAGTCGCCCGACGGCTACTTGGCCAACCTTGTGGCCTCCACGTTCCACCTGGTGCATTTCTTCCGCCTGATCGGCCAGCCTGTACCGCGCGCCTCTGCGGTTGTTGATAGCGTGATCAAGGGCCAGCAAGCCAACGGTGCATGGCACCATCATCCTCGCTCCTGGGACGTCCATTCGTGCTTTGACGCCGTGTTTATTCTGCGGCAGTTGGGTGGCGACTCGAAACGATGCCGCGCTGCCATCAACAAGGGCGCCGATTGGGCTCTCACTTGCCGCACGGCCGACGGCGGGTTCAGCCATTTTCCCGGTGAGCATTCGGACGTGGACGCAGTCTACTTCCAGTTGGGAACGCTGATCCAGGCGGGCTGGATTCCCGGCGCCGATTTCAACCTGCCCGACGCCGAAACCCTGAGCTGGGGCCACGCCATGAAACCCGGCAAAATCTATCCCTATCCCTGATAGGCGGAGAAAGGGCACGAGTTCACTCGTGCCGCCAGAGAGACCAACAACACGTCGCTTCAGCCGCTGAAGGCTTTGGTCTTCTCTGTGCCCTCTGTGTTCAAGCTTTTAACCCACTGAGAATCCAGAGAAGGCCGCGCGATTAAACCACACCGCAAATAGCCTGGGCGACTACCAATTTTCATCGAACGCTGCAATACTCTTTCTATGAAGATTCGCATTCTTGGAATCCCGCTGGATCTGGGCCAGGCGCGCCGCGGCGTGGACATGGGCCCGTCGGCGGTGCGCGCGGCGGGGCTGAATTCCGTGCTCAAGGCGCTGGGCCACCAGGTAGAAGACGCCGGCAACATCCACGTGCGCATTGCCGAGGAGCAGCACTTTGGCGACAAGCGCGCGAAATACATGAATGAGATTGCGGCCACGTGCCGCGAGGCTGCCGAGCGCGTCTACCAGTCCGTGAAGGACGGCTGGTTCCCCATTTCTCTGGGTGGAGACCATTCGATAGCCATGGGCACGCAGGCCGGCGTTTCGCGGCTCTATCATGAACAGAACCAGCAAATCGGCTGCATCTGGATTGACGCGCACGCCGACATGAACACGCCCGACACCAGCCCCAGCGGCAACGTCCACGGCATGCCGTTTGCCGCTTCGCTGGGTTTCGGCCCCGAAGAGCTGGCCAATATTTTCGGCTTTGCGCCCAAGCTGAGCGCCGCAAATTGCGCTCTCATTGGCCTGCGCGATCTCGACAACCGCGAGCGCCGCCTGGTGAAAGATTCCGGCCTCCACGCCTTCACCATGCGCAACATTGATGAGTACGGCCTGCGTACGGTGATGGAGAAGAGCATTGCGCTTGCCGCCGACGGCACGGCGGGTTTTGTGGTATCACTGGATATGGACGTGGTCGACCCGCATGAGGCTCCCGGCGTGGGCACCCCCGTCCAGGGCGGCATTACTTTTCGCGAAGCCCATTTGATCATGGAAATGATTTCTGATAGTAAGAAGATGCTGGCGCTTGAAGTGGTGGAAGTGAATCCCATCATCGACGTCCTCAACCGGACGGCGATTCTGGCTGTGGGGTTGGCGGCTTCGGCTCTGGGAAAGAAAATCCTGTGAAAAAACGTATTCGAGTCGGGGTTCTGTTTGGCGGGCGTTCGGGCGAGCACGAGGTCTCGCTCACTTCCGCCGCCTCCGTCATCAAGGCGCTTGACCGCAAGAAATATGAGGTGGTGCACATCGGCATCACGCGCGAAGGCCGCTGGTTCATGGGGCGGGGGGTGCTGCGGACGCCGGCGGAGGTCTTTGTAAGAGGGAAATCGGTACTTCCTTCCGCCGATCCCTCCGGCCCAAGGTTTTTTACCCGGCACGTGCGCCCGGGGGCGAACCGCGTGCCCGGGGTCGACGTCATCTTCCCGGTGCTCCATGGCACGTTTGGCGAAGACGGCACCATCCAGGGCCTGCTGGAACTTGCGGGCATCCCTTACGTGGGCGCGGGAGTGCTGGGTTCCTCCGCGGGCATGGACAAGGACGTGATGAAGCGGCTGTTCCGCGACGCAGGTCTGCCCGTGGTGGAGTGGGTTTTGGTCCTGCGCAGTGAGTGGAAGCAAAGCCCCGCGCGCCTGCGCAAGCTGATTGAAACGAAGCTCGGCTACCCGCTGTTCGTCAAGCCGGCGAACCTGGGCTCATCGGTGGGCATCAGCAAAGTCCGCAATCGCCGCGAGCTCGGCCCGGCCATTGACCTGGCGGCAGGATATGACCGCAAGATAATCGTCGAAAAGGGCCTGGACGCACGCGAGATTGAATGCGCGGTGCTGGGCAATGATTCGCCCCGGGCTTCCGTTCCGGGCGAAATCGTTTCGGTGAACGAGTTCTACGACTACGAGGCCAAATACGTGAAGGAGGGCTCGGAGCTGCTGATTCCCGCAAAGCTTTCGCAAGCCCAGACGCGCAGTGTAAAAGATTTCGCCTTGCGCGCTTTCCGCGCCGTGGACTGCATCGGCATGGCGCGCGTGGATTTCCTGCTCGACCGGCCGAGAGGCACGCTGTTCGTCAACGAGCTCAACACCATTCCGGGCTTTACGCCCATCAGCATGTATCCCAAGCTGTGGGAAGCCAGCGGCCTGCCCTATCCCGAACTGCTCGACCGACTCATCCAGTTGGCGCTGGAACGCCACCGCGAAAAAGAACAGACCCGCTACGATTACAGCTAAACCGAAGAACCGCAGGCCGTAAAGGCCTGCGCTACAAAGTCACGTCCCTTGACATTGCGTGATCCTCTGTGATATCTAACTAACCAGATAGTTAAATGGTTTCATCATGGCAGGAAAAGCCCCAGCCAAAGGCGCTTCTCAAACTCCGGACACTTGCAGCGTCATCCTGAACGCCGCCGAACACATCTTTGCCGAGCACGGGCTGGCGGGCGCGCGCATCGATGCCATTGCCCGCGCCGCCCGCGTAAACAAGGCCCTCATCTACTACTACTTTAAAAGCAAGGATGCGCTCTACCTGGCCATCGTGGAGCGGCACATGAAGGAGTTTTCAAGCCAGGCCCTGGAACTCCTCGGGAGCAACAGGAGCGTGCAGGACAAAGTGCTCGACTATGTGAGCATGCACTTTGATTTCATCTCCGCCCGCACGGAATATCCCAGGCTCTTGCAGCGGTTCATGATGGCGGACTCGCGCCCCTTCCTGCGCATCCGCCAGAAGTATTTTGCGCCGGTCGCCAAAAAGTTTCAGGCGGTCATCAAGCAGGGCATCCGCAGCGGCGAGCTCTGCGCTTCGGATAGCACGCACACGGCCATCTCGCTGGTGGCGCTGACGGTCTTTTATTTTTCCGCCGCGCCGGTGCTGAAGGCGTCTGGCATCATTAACGATCCTTATCGAAAATCGCAGCTGGCCAGGAGGAAGAAGGAAGTTCTCAATTTTGTACGCCGGGGGCTTTTTAAAGAACGTAAGGCAGGCTCCAAATGACGCGCAAACTTTTCCTGGTGATTCTGGGCCTGGTGATTGCGGCGAGTATTGCCGTTTTCATCCTCACGCGCCCACCTTCAAAGGGCATGGTGCTCACGGGCCTGGTGGATGGGAACGAGGTCTCCGTCAGCTCGCAGATTTCCGGCCGGCTGCAGCAGGTGCTGGTGGATGAAGGCGACACGGTCACCAAAGGGCAGCTGCTGGCCACCATTGTTCCCCATGAGTTGCAGGCCGACCAGTCGTTTTACGCTTCGTCGATGAAGAGCGCCAACGCCCAGGTGGGAGCCGCGCGCGCCACCCTGAAGTTTCAGGAACTGCAGACGCGCGACCAGATTCGGCAGGCGGAGGCCAACCTCTCCGCCACCCAGGCGCAGTTGAAGCAGGCGCAGGCCAACCTTGTGCTCGCCCGGCAGAACTTTAAACGCACCGAAGGCCTCTACAAACAGCAGATAGTTTCACAGCAGCAGCAGGACCAGGCGCAGACTACTCTGCAGACGGCAGAGGCAAACGTCGAATCGCTGGAAAAGCAGGTGCAGTCGGCACGGGCGGCGGTGGCCCTGGCCCGCTCCAACGCCCAGCAGGTCACCATCCGGGAACGCCAGCTTGCCGCCAATCAGCATCAGTTTGCGGCGGCGCGCGCTCAGGACCAGGCCGCCCAGGCGCGCCTCGACTACACGGAAATTCGCTCACCGATCAACGGGCTGGTGACGCTGCGGGCGGCGCTGACGGGCGAGGTGGTGAATCCGGCGCAGCCCATCGTGGTGCTTTACGATCCCGACAAGCTCTGGGTGCGGGTGGACATTCCAGAGACCGACCTTCATCTCATCCGCATGGGCGAGCGCCTGCCCGTGCGCTTTCCCGGCGGAGTTGAGCGCACCGGCACCGTCTATTTCCGCGGCGTCGACGCTGAATATGCCACGCAGCGCGACGTGAGCCGCACCAAGCGCGACATCAAAACGTTCCAGATCCGCCTGCGGGTGGATAACAAGGACCGCCTGCTGGCGCCGGGCCTCACGGCCTATGTCACGGTGCCTATCAACGACGGGCAATAGGCGCCGCGTAGCGGGAAAAGGTTTCCCTGCGCACCGTTAAGGAATTGTGGAATGGCAGCCATTGAAGTTGAAAAGCTCACCAAGCGTTTCAACGGATTTACCGCCGTTGACGCACTCAGCTTCCGTGTGGAAGCGGGCGAAATCTTCGGCCTGCTGGGCCCTAACGGCGCCGGCAAGTCCACGCTGATCCGCATGCTCACCACGCTGATTCCACCCACCGAGGGCACGGCGCTGGTGAACGGCTTTGACGTGGTCCGCCACCAGAATCAGGTGCGGCATTGCATCGGCGTCATTCCGCAGGCCATGACGTCTGACCTGGACCTGAGCGCGGAAGAAAACCTGAACATCTTTGCCAAGCTTTACGGCGTGCCGCGAGCCCGGCGCCCGCAAATCATCATGGAGTTGCTGCACGCGGTGGAACTGGAAAAGTGGGCCAAGCATCCCGTCAAACACCTTTCCGGCGGCATGCGGCGGCGGCTTGAAATTGCGCGCGGCCTGGTGCACGAGCCCAAAATCTTTTTTCTGGACGAACCGACCACGGGGCTCGACCCCACGTCGCGCATCGCCGTGTGGGAGATGCTGGTCAACATCAAAAAGCAGCGCGACCTCACCATCCTGCTCACCACGCATTACATGGATGAGGCCGACCGCCTCTGCGACCACATCGCCATTGTCGATCACGGCAAGCTGGTGGCGCTCGATTCGCCAATGAAGCTGAAGGCCTCCATCCCCGCAGCGAGTTTTCTTGAAGTCAGCTTCTCCGCCGTGCCCGAGGGCTGGCCGGAGACGTTGCGGCACCTGGCGCACGTTGAAAGCGTCGTCGAGCACGATCACATTTTTCGCATCGCTTCACACAACGGTCCCCGCACCACCGTGGAACTGGTGGAATCGGCGCGGCACGCGGGCATTGAAGTGTCATCGCTTTCGGTGCAAAGCACCACTCTGGACGACGTTTTTACGCACTACACCGGCCGCCAGCTTCGCGACGAGCTGCAGCAGGGCACCTTTGAAACCAGCCTGATGCCTCCACGATAGTGACGGTGCAGCCGGGCCAGGAAATTTATGAATCGCATCGCAGCCATCATCCAACGCGACCTGTTAAAGTTTTTCCGCAGCCCTGCGCTGATGATGGCCTCGCTCATTTTTCCGCTGGTGCAGCTCGTCGTGCTGGGCTACGCCTTTGGCGGCAAGATCAAGAACCTGAAGGTGGGCGTCGTCAACCAGGACCATGGCCTGCAGACGGTCCGCCTGCGCGAAATGTTCGGCGCCATTGCTGCCAACGCGCGCACCTTCACCACCGTCAACTACAACGACCCCCGCCATGCGCTCACCGACCTCAAGCAGGGACGCATCAACGCCGTGCTGGAAATCCCGCCCCACTTTTCGCGCGACGTTCTGGAACAGCATGCGCCGAAGATTGCGCTGGTTGAAGACAATACCGACAACTTTGTCACCAGCGCGCTGGAAGGAGTCTTCACCGGCCTGGTCAGCGCCTTCAACCAGCCTCAGGTGCAGCCGCGCGTGCCCACCGGCGCCCAGCTCAAAGTGGTGGAGCTTTACCCTTACGTGCCTTACATTCAATACCTGCTGGCGGGCAGCGTGGTGCTGGCCATTTTTGTTTCCGCCATGATCGGCGGCGGCATCATCTATATCGATGACAAGGCGCGCGGCCTGCATGAGGGCTATCTGGTCACGCCCATCAGCAAGTTTGAACTCATCATGGGATTCACGCTTTCCGGCGCCAGCAAGGCCATCCTGGCGGGTTTCCTGCTCAGCACGCTGGGAGCGCTGCTGGCCGGCATCCCCCATCCCTTTGATCCTGTGCGCATCCTGCGCCTCATCGTCGTCATCGTGGTCAGCTCCATGGCGCTTATCAGCATGATGTTTCTGATGATGGTGCGCATCAGCGACCCGCTGGTTCCGCGCGCCATCTTCGGCGTGCTCAACACGCTGCTCTTCTTTCCCTCGGGCGCCGTCTATCCCATCAACGCCTTTCCGCCCTGGATGAAAGCCATCACCGTGGTCGATCCGTTCACCTACGCCGTCCACGCCTTCAAGACGCTCTTCCTCAAAAACACCGGTTTCGGCGCCATCTCCTTTGACCTCCTCTATCTCACCGTTTTCAGCGTCATCATGATGACCTGCGCCACGCTGCTCTTCCGCCGCACATTGTAGCGCGGGGCTTCAGCCCGGCATCAGTTTTCAGGAATTGTAGCAGCGGCTTTACGCCGCCATTTGAGTTATCGCATGGCGAGGTAGACTCGCCGCTACCCCAACACTGCAAACATCCTGGCGCAGCCCTCTTCCGGCTGTGCCGCAGAGCCATCACTTCGTCCTTTTCGAAGGTGCAGGAGGTATCAGGTCGGTCTTTGGATGGTCTGGAAGAATCAAGGGCGGCAACGGCTTCTGATTAAAGTTAAAGTCGTTTTTCAGGTCGCCCAGGATCGAAACATTTTCGCGGACAGTCGGCCTGGCATCCGGCCTTCCATCCGTCCTGGGATTCAGCCGCGCCCCTCCCAGAAAGTCGTCCTCGACAAATTTCAAATAGGCGTCGAAGCTGAGAATCTGGTGGTCGATGTAATGAGTTTTGGCGTAAGGGGAAATGACCATGGCCGGAACGCGCAGGCCATACCCGTTGATGTCCACTGCCGGGGGCCGCACATGATCGTAAAAACCGCCCCAGTCGTCCCATACCAGAAAGATCGCGCAGTCTTTCCAATCGGGACCCTTACTCACGGCATTGATCAGGCCCGTCACATAGCTCTGGCCGACGGAAACCAGCGCGGTAGGGTGCTCGCTGACGTTTGAGGAAGGCGCAATCCATGAGACGGCGGGCAACGTGCCATCCTTCGCCGCCTTATAAAAGTTTTGGATCGGCTCGACATCGGAAAGCTGGCGATCGCCCTTCACCGTGTCGAAATAGGGCAAAGTGTTCCACCAGTCGGGCGTTCTGGCTATTCTTTCCGCGTATGGGCACGGCCCCAGCCCGCTATCGCAGTCCGGATTCGAGCTTTTGAAGACGTAATACGCCCAACTCACATGGTCCTTGTGCAGCAGGTAGGTGATGTCCGTCCATCCGTAGATGGGCGGCTGCGGCTTCGGGGACAATCCTCTCTTCTCCCTTTCCCGCTCCCTGACTGCAAGCGGCACGCCGGCCCCCATATCCGGCGGCACGGCCGGGTTGATGTCGTTGACGCAGCCCATCGGGTCGTTATGTTTAAAACAATAGGCCGACCATGCTGAAATTTCGTAGGTATGCGCGGGCAGGCTCCATGAGGCGACGGAGCAGAACATGTGATCGCAAAGCGTGTAGTTGTGAGCATACGCCCAGTAGTTTGGGATGTCCTTCCCATTGTGATATCCCATGACGT
>Ga0102950_1000331_pt1 | contig 12942 bp, 12 predicted proteins | sample SalPon2A_B_D2_MG_FD_78505 | JGI IMG/M metagenome (GOLD analysis project Ga0102950, IMG submission 78505) | Soil microbial communities from South San Francisco under conditions of wetland restoration - Salt Pond MetaG R2A_B_D2_MG | ecosystem: Environmental > Terrestrial > Soil > Wetlands | place...
CGTGGCCAGCGGGGACCTGGAGGGCATGTCGGGGCAATTCACCGAAGCCCTGAACGACCTTGCCGCAGAATTCCGAGCCATGACAGAAATCATCATCAAGCATTCAATACCTGGAGCGTGACATGGCTAATCTGACAGAAAAGCAAAGCAAAGAACTGACCCGAAGAGTATTGGCCGGTGAAAGTCCTACCAAACTGGCCGATGAATTCAGCGTGTCGCGTACTACCGTCTATCGCCACAAGCGAGAGGGCCAAACAGACGAATTCGCATCAAGCGCGGGCGCCAATCTGTACGGGGAGTTTGGCGTTACCGGTCTCAAGCGATTCGGCGGCATGGTTCAGGACGACTACCTTCCGAACTGGCGAGACCTGTCAAACCTGGTGAAGATTGTTCAGGAAATGGTGGATGATCCCATCATCGGAGCCACCCTCTTCGCTGCCGAAATGAGCATGCGCGGCGCTGACTGGTCTGTTGTTCCCGGTGGAGAAATGCCAGCCGACAAGAAGGCGGCCGAGTTCCTTGAATCGTGCAAGGAAGACATGAGCCATTCGTGGGATGACCACATCACACAGGCGCTTTCCATGCTGCCATTCGGCTTCTCACCATTTGAGATTGTCTACAAGAAACGGCAGGGTCCGTTTGCCGACCCACTGAGCAACTTTGACGACGGCCTGATTGGATGGCGCAAGTTCGGTTTCCGGTCACAGGATTCGCTATCTCCGGGCAACGAATGGGACTTTGACAAGAACGGCGGCATTGCGGCCATGAACCAGTTGGCGGCCCCGAACTACCAGCCACGCAAGATACCAATTGAGAAGATGATTCTTTACCGGACTACTGCCGCCAAGAACAACCCGCAGGGCAAAAGCGCGCTCAGGTCAGCCTACATTCCCTGGTACTACGCCAAGCAGTTCATGGAACTTGAGGGCATAGCCGCCGAACGCATGGGCGGCGGTCTTCCCGTGATGTACCTTGGGGAAGGCACAAGCAAGGACTCGTCCAACAGTACGTCGGATTACGCATACGCCAAGCAGGTTGTGCGTGATGTCAGAAACGACTCCCAGGCTGGCCTTGTTATTCCCCATCGTAAGATGGGCAATGACGGCAAGGGCATCCTGCTAGAGCTGCGTTCGCCGGCGTCCAACAACCTTGTGGACTATGACAAGGCCATAGAACGCTACAACCAGCAGAAGGCGCAAACCGTTCTGGCGCAGTTCATCTTCCTTGGCCTGACAGAGCGCGGAACTCAGGCGCTTGCTGGAGAGCTGGTGGACTTCTTCGCGGATGCCGTGACCGGATGGCTTACGACGCTGGCCGAAACGCTGAACAGCTTCGCCGTACCAAGACTGTTTCGGTTGAATGCCCCATCTTTCACCGGCATATCTTCTCTGCCCGCCTTTGACGTGGCAAGCGTCCGGCGACCTGATGTTGAGAAGATACTAACCGCCATATCCGATGCTGTGGGAGCTGACATTCTGCATCCAGTTGAGGGTGACGAACGCAAGGTGCGCCAGCTTCTGGACCTGCCGCAACTCGGAACCGATGAGGCCGGTCAACCGCTGGCCGGAAAGCCTCTGGTTCCTTCCGACGTGCCACCGCAAAACGCCGGCCCCGAACCCTCATTGGCAAAGGCCCGGGCGAAGGCCGAACGGTTTTCTTTGAAGTCCTACTTTGCCTTGAGGACCGACGGGAAGCCAGGCAGACCGCAGACGTGGGAAGAGAACACCAACCGCTTCCAGAAGGATCTTGCCGCGCTGTATGTTGCCTGGTCTCAGGACCTTGCGGTCCAACTTGAGGACGCGTTCGATTACAGTGAACAGCAGGCGGTGATTGACGCCGCGGTTCAGAACCTCCAATCCCAGATGAAAGTGCTGACCAACCGCGCCATCAGGCAAGGCGTTACCATTGGCATGGGTGGCCTTGATTTGACCGCGGCCGCACAGAATACCATCAGCTTCAATCAACGCCAGTATCAGGGATACATTGACGGCGGCCTTGCATCAGACATGCGCCAACGCCTGTATGACATCATCACCAATCCCGGTGTCATGGCGCTGGGTGCAACGGGCATCTTCTCTGCGCTGTCGAAGGTGCAGGCGCGTGTGGAGTCCTATTCTGGTGCCATGTGGGGCGGCATCAATGCCGGCGTGGGCGAAACCGCACGCCTGATGAACGCTGCCGACTTGAGCCCCACAATCTACTGGCAGCGTGACCCGAGGGCCGAACACTGCAACGACTGTCTGGAGTTTGGCGAACAGGAGTACGGCTCATGGGACGAGATGTTGTCCATTACTGGCGGTGTCTATCCTGGTGGCGGGACCGAATGCGATGGCGACTGCCGCTGCCAACTGCTTATCAACACGCCGGACAGCGGTGGCAATCAGCGCACGTCCGGGCTTGACCTGTCGGCTATTCCAGAGAACTTGCTTTAGCAGTTTAGCCATTTCACTGGACTGGCGCGGGAATGAAGCGTTCCATCTAAACCCCAATCAGACATGCTATAATTGCGTGTGAAGAACGCGGTAGGCGCGCATCTGGCGCGTCCATGCGGAATGACCAACCGCCCCATGTGGGCGGTTTTGCTTTTGAAGGGACACTGATGGCTGACGAACAAGACTTCAGTTCCGTACTTTACCAGGTTGACCCGTTCGGGAAAATCGACATCACCAAGCCCTTGCGCCTTCTGCCTCAGGGCACATGGTTTCGAGGCGCCCGCAAACTCGAAGTGACCGCCGACCGTCTTCAAGAGATGGCGAAGAACTTCAAGGGCGGCCAGCCGAATTTCCGTGTCGGCATCAATCTTGACCATGAGGAAAACGGCGGCAAGGTTGGTGACATCAAGGACGTGGCCTATTTGCAGGATGGACCCAAGGGTCCGGGACTGTATGCCACGGACTATGACCTGCTGCCCAAGGGCATGAAAGCCGTTGAAGAGGATGGCTACGATGGTGTGTCTGCCGAGGTCGTGTGGACGCTGAACAACGGAGCCAAGTATCAGGATCCGCGCACCGGAACTGAGATGGACAATGTTCTGGTGGGCCTGGCACTGACACCGCAACCATTCTTCGGCCATGACGAACTGGCCATCTATCACACAGAGCGCGGGGAGGTGCCCGTGGAGAAATTCAACCTTGATGCACCGGACCAACAGTACCTTCCCTATGGCGGAGCCAGCACGTGGGATGAATACGATGCCTACAAACAGTCCGCCGAGATTGCGGACGAAGCGTCCGACATGGCCAACGTCATGAAGATGCTTATGAACAATGCCATGACGCAGGCTTCACAGAACGGCGATTACAAGAGTGCCGCAACCGCTATCACCAATCTGGCAAGTGGACTTGAAAAGAGATACAGCAATCTGGGCCAGAGCAAAGACGGCGAAGACATGCGGGCAAAGTTTGACGAACCGGAGTATTTCCGAACGTTCACAGCTGAACAGCGCAGACAGTTGGCCAAGAAAGGCTTTGCGCTACCTGATGGATCTTACCCGATTGAGAACAAGCAGGATTTGCAGAATGCCATTCGTTCAATCGGACGCACGAACAAACCGAAGGCACAGGTCAAGCGGCACATCATCAAGCGGGCCCGGGCATTGGGCGCCACAGATATGCTGCCCCAAGACTGGAGGACTAGCAACATGAGCGTTATGGAACGAATCAAGGCTCTATTCCAGGGTGATGAAGCGCAGGAAGAGTTGGCTGACATCCGAAAGCAGGTTGAAGCTGGCGAACTTGATGCCGAATCCGTGGTGAATGAGCTTGGCGATGAATTGGCCGAACAAGTTCTCGGCGTAGAACTCATGTCCGTTCAAGGAGAAGACAAGATGGCAGATGGCCCGGAAATTGAAACCCTGAGCGTAGCACTGGCCGAGACGAAGGCGAAGGCCGATAAGCTGGAAGCCGAGTTGAAGACGGAGCGCATGGCGCGCCGGAACAGTGAGCTCAAACGAGAGGCTGATGCATTCAAGGCACTTCCCATCAAGGTGGAAACATACGTTGAGAAGATGGGCGCGCTTGAGGCCGTCAGTCAGGAGATGGCCGACTGGCTCCGTGAGCAGTTTGCGGCTTTTGACACGGCCATGGAAGAGGCGGGGCTGTTGAAGGAAATCGGCTCCGAGCAAGAGAACGAAGGGACCGATCTGAACACCCTGGCGCTTGCCAAGATCAAATCTGACTTTGGCGGCGATATGTCCAAGTATTCCGAAGCCTTCACTATCGTGGGCAAGGAACATCCCGAACTGGCCAAGGCGTACGCCGCGGCTTAAGGAGGATTTGAAACATGGCGAACTACTTCAGTGATGGCATCGCAGACGTTCCGTTCCTGGCAGACGCTGATCTGACCGCTCAGCAATTCAAGCTGGTCAAGGCTTCTTCCAGTTCCGGCTACGTTCAGGCCTTCGCCAGTGAAACGATTGGCTCAGGCTCGCCGCTGGCCATCGGCATTCTGACCAATGATCCAAGCGCCGGTCAGGAAGCTGCCGTGAAGTGCATTGGCTTCACCAAGGCCCTTGGGCGCGTGGCGGTCTGCGATTTGGCACACGGTGCGTGGCTCACGGGTGCTTCTGATGGCCTGGTCGAAGCCTGTTCAGCAGTGGATGGCACCGACCACGTGATTGGCCGATGGTTTGGCCCTCGCGTTACCACAGCCGATGCAAGTGTGTATGGTAATGTCTTGATCTTCGTTACCTCCACCTGCCTCGGCACCGACAGCGTCTAAGAAAGGCATCAGGAGGATAGAACATGCCCTCACCTACTGCTCGACAGAGCCACCTCGATACTGCCCTGACCAATGTCAGTATCGCGTACTCGAACGCAGAGTACATCTTTGACCAGATTTTTCCCATTGTCCCGGTCATGAAGCAGTCCAACAAGTTCTTCGTCTTTCCCAAGGCTTCGTGGTTCCGTGATGAAACTGGCGTGCGGGCACCTGGCACGCGCGCACAGCGGGCCGAATACACGCTCTCAACCAGCTCCTACCTGGCAATCGAAAAAGCGGTTGCCAAGCAGGTGCCTGATGAGGTGATGGAAAACTCCGACGATCCTCTACGGCCGCTGGTGCGTGCCACGGAATTCGTGAGTGACCAGATCCTGAAGTCCATGGAAGCGGACGTACTCGGGAACGTGTTCGGATCGGGCTGGGCAAGTTCGGCCACTCCGTCAGTTCTGTGGTCAGCCTCCAACGCCTGTCCTTTGGGCGACATCGAAACCGGCATTCTGACCGTTGCACAGGCCATTGGCCGGCGACCGAACATTGCCGTTGTCGGCGCATGCGCTTGGGGCAAGCTCCGGTTCCATCCACAGCTCTCCGGCCTGTTTGGTGGAGCACAGCGCGGGAACCCGGCGGCCCCCATCAGCGAGCAGCAGCTGGCTGACATCATCGGCGTGAACAAGGTTCTGGTGTCCTACGCTGTGCAGGACAGCGCCAACGAAGGCGCCGCGGTTTCGCAGACGTTCATCTCTGGAACCCATATGTTCCTTGGCTATGTGACGCCAAATCCGGCACTGGACTCGCCCACGGCGGGCTACACGTTCATCTGGAAGAACCGGGAGATCAATCGCTACCGGGAGGACCAGGAACACGCCGAAGTGGTTGAGGCCCGGGCATCCTGGGACAACAAGGTCACAGCGAACGACGCAGGCTACTTGCTGAAATCTGTGGCATAAGTCTGCGGTATACGCCACTGAAGCCTCCCTCGGGCTCAATGTCCCGAGGGAGGCGTTAGGCGCAAACTCATGGCTTATTCTACATGTGCGCGGGTCGCCGCGCTGATTCCAAACCTCATCAATGCCGCCAGCAGCTTCGACGGGCTGGCGTCTAATGTTACCCCCGGCAGTGCCGCACTCATCAGTTTCATGTCATCGGGCTGTGCCCTGATAAACACCAAACTTGGTGCCATGGGCTATTCCACGCCCGTTGGATCAGGAAACGCCCTGTACGACTATCTGGCCGACATTGAGGCCAACTATGCCGCCTACCGCGCAGAAATGGCCAGAAGCTCGCCCAGAACGTCTCAGGGCGAACGTACACGCGCCGACATGTTCAGACGCGCCTTTCAGGACGGATTGAAGGACCTGGAGATGATGGATCTGTCCCGACTGAGCATCAGCAAGACGGAAAGCTGGTATGTTGGCGGGATTTCCGAATCCGAAGTAGACAGCGTGGAAAGCAATACCGACAGGGTTTCCCCAAGATTCAAGCGAGGGCAGTTTGACTACCAGGGCGCACAGATAGCGCCAGACACCAGCGCAAGCTAGACAATACCCGAGCCTCCACTGGCCCACGAAGCCCCTCTGTGATGGAGGGGCTTCGTCATTGAATAAGCAAGAGACGCCATAAGTGGCATCTCTGCACCCGGCCGCCGAAGCGAACGGGGGGACTGACTTTGTTAGACGTACTCAGTCGCGGCCACGCTGAATGTGATGAACCCAAAGTCCACGTCACCACTGGTGATGAAGCTGTCGATGCTTGGCCTGCTGATGGATGAGATGTAGGCCACTTCACATGTGTTGTTCAGCGTGTCATCTAAATTGACGCTGGCAAAGATGTCGTCCGCCGCCTGCCACAGCAAGCCAAGCAGAAGCGTGGGGTCGCCCGGATCTTTCACCATCACAATCCCGCTGATGTCATGGGTGCGCTCTTTCGTTCGGGCGGCGCATCCGCTCATGGTCATACTGCCATCAGCAATCGGGCGAATGCGCGAGTTGGGGCCAGGCTGTAGAACGATGGAAGAACCGGAGAAGGTCGCCACGCCGAAGTCGCACGCCGAGATTTCCGATGGCTGCCACTTGCCCGCGGCTACAATCGTGGCGATAAGACCATTGCGTACGGTCTGTATTGTCATAGTCCAGCCTCCGAACCGAATCCTGTATCGGCTGACGTGGCGGTGAACGACTTGCCGCCCTTGGTGGGGAACTGCTGGAATGTGTGGCCGATTAGATTGATGCCGATGCGAAGGGCCGTGTTCCTGATGGCGGTTTGTGTGTCGCCGCGTTCCAGCGTTTCCTCAAGGAATGGATGTGCCTTGACACCGCGCGTCTTGATGCTCCACCAGACAGGGCCGGCCGGAAGGCCCCTGAACCGCGCCCACATGGCGATGGGGCCAAAAGGCGCATTGGGGATCGGCCTTGTTCCGCGCTGGAGCAGTAACCCTGCATCATAGTTCCCCCTCTTGGCAGTAGGGCCTATTTCCAGCTTGAATCCCTGAACAGAATATTGGGACTGAATGCTTGCCTCAAGATCGCCCTTGTACCGATGCTGGCGAATCTGCTGGCGCATGATAAACGCAATGCGCCTGCCCAGACCTTCCATGTTGCCGTTGACGAACTGCCCAGCGGCGCGGTCAGCTTGAGCGAAGGCATTGGCTATCTGGTCGAACTCTGAGGTATCGAACTGGACATCAATCGCCAAGCGTCAGTTCCTTTACGTACTCCACCGCTCGCTCTACTGCCTTGCCGTCATGGTCATAATTCATGTCCCGAATGAACGTCTCATTCACTTCTGGCGGTTCTTCCACCAGCTTCGGAAGAGCGTCATCAACATGAGCAGCCCAAAAGCCAGGTATGCCATACTTCACGGGGTAGCGTGTCCCCTTTTGAAACACTTCAGCCACTGGTGTGCCCAGAACATGCGACTGAACGGCAATGTTGCTAGAGCCCTGTGTAAGCAGAAGATCGGACGCAATCAGGGCGAACTCATTCTTCCCCCTCATTATAGCCCCTTCGACGCCAGCCCTAAGCATAAGTTCTCGGTATAGGCTCTCGCGCCCCTGGGGTTCGCCGGGGTGCATCTTCACAATCAACTTGGCCTTGATGGACGGCATGGCCTCGATGATGGCCACGGCGTCGGCGTCAAGAATGGCCTGCCCTTCACCCCATACGTTGGTGGACTGGGCCCACGTCGTGCCGTAGGCGATAATGAAATCGTCTTCGGCAAATCCCAGCGCCCGGCGTGCATGCTCGCGGCTTGGCAGATTCGTGTCGTCGTAAAGCCAATCATAGGACAGGTTTCCCACCAGGCGAATGTTGGCGTCCGGTACGCCGCATGACACGTACCAGTCACGCATCCACGCTCCGTATGCCCCGATGAAGTTTGCCGTCACCTGACGATGTATGTCATTGGCGTCCGGTGCAAGGAAGTGGTTGGCGTGGGGTATGTGAACTGTAGGGATGCCGTTGGCGATGCCGAACTGCGCCAGAATGCGCCCATCGTCCGTCACGTCTTCATGAACAATGATCCCGGCAATGTGTTCGTCAAGATGCAGCCTTGAACAAGCGCCGATGCGCGCCAGTGCAGCGCTAACGTGTGCATGCAGAAAGCCGGGGAACCACTCACCCAGCTCAGGTTCTTTCAGGCTGGCGATGTCTGACAGGCCAAGGAAGGTCTTATGCTCCATGCCTTCCACAATCTGGGTGGCATACCATATGCTCTTGTTCTCAGCCTTTGTCACCAGTCCATCATCCGCATACTTCTCTAGCCGGATGACTTCGGCACCAAGGGACTGGATGGTTTCGGCAACTTGCGAATTCAGGAACGCCAGCCGGTAGTCTTCGGCCAGTACTTCGCAAAGGGAAATCTGGTTGGATCCCCCAGACAGCAGCAGGACGGGCTTTTTGGCTTCGGCGTCAGTCACTGTCATGTGCCTCCGAATACGCTTGATTCAATCGAGACAGCACCGAATACTCAATCGTTCTGTCCAATGGAATGCCCATGTAGTCAAGGTTGAATTCATCTGCCCAGTGCTGGGCGATGCGGGAAACTTCCCCATGCCATGGTGCCTGATGCCCAGCCCCAAGCGGGTCGCCACCATCCTCAAGCGGAGGAAGATTGGCTATCTGTTCATCGAACCCATCCGGCGTCTTGTAGTCCTTTGCGACTTCACCAACATACAGAACATCCGGCATTCTCAGGCCCCGTCGCGCCTGTGTTTCTTCGCCAATGCGAATGTAGAGCTTGATGAGCTTTTCGGCGTTGGCCTCCTGTGTGTACCGCTTCATGGCCCATGTCCGGTTCTTCTTGGCAATTTGCTTGAGATTGTACAGCGAACCAACCTGGGCCTTGAGTGCGTTGTACCAGTTGTCTGCCCCATTCTCAATCAGCTTGCCCTTGCTTCTGAACTCCTGGTAAGGGAAACAGTCAGTCGCCACGAACGGAACGCCGGCACAGACGTACTCCACCAGCTTCAGCCATGAACGCCGTTCATCATAGGAATAGCCCTCATTCTCCGTTTCCGTGTGGCTGGTCACTGGGCGCATGTCCATGGGCGCAATGCCGATGTCTGCCGTTGCTACCACCTTAGGCCAGTCGTATGGCGACACGCCACCCTGGCGTATCACGCGGCCCTCTGGCAGCTTAGCAAGCAGAAAGTCCAGCCTGTTCTCATTGCCACAGAACCGAAACACCACGCGCTCATCTTCTTCCATGAGTCTGGCCAGCCCATCCAGGACGCCGGAGTAGACGAATGAATCCACATGTGAAATGCTGCCGCCCCAAGAAATGACAATCTGGCCCGCGCTGTTTGGGCGTTCTGCCGCCACAAGTTCCTGCTTGTCCTCTATGCCCTTGTTGATATAGGTGAATAGGTAGTCTGGCGCGCCGTATTCCTTGCGCGGCAGATTTTCATAGTCCTTCTGTGCCGGATAGTTCGGCCAGAAGTAGCCCGGAACCACCTTTTCCCAGTCCTTCAGGATGAGTTGATTCGGGGATATGAGGGCGTCGGCATGCTCAAGGCCCTTCTTTAGCCTCTCCACTGGCGGTGGATCCAGTTCCCCCACATTCTGAATCCAGTACGGAAACGCCGGATTGCTTGGTGGGATTCCTGGATAGTGGTCGTCCAGGTCCACCAGAACAATCTTGCCCAGCGCCCGCCAGTAGTCCATGGCGTCGTACACCACTTCATCAATGACGTTCCTCTGGAACACCAAGATGTCGGCCTCGCCCAGGGCACGCTGAATCGCCGGATGGTGGAAGTCCATCGCAGACTGCATCTGGATCATGCGCGCCGTATGCGGGAACCGCTTGGGGTCCTTGTCGTTGCGGTAGTTGATCGCATTTGAGAGCAGGTGACATCTCCAATTGCTCGTGTTCCACTCTCGGTCCGTATCTGCATACAGATATACGCAGTGAATCTTCTCCCCGCTGGCAGGCATTAGGCATCACCTTTATCACTGGTTCAGATTTCCCGTCTATTGTACCCAATCTGGACTTGCGCGCAAGTCGGATAATTGCGAAAAGTCCCCCAGTTTCTTGCGTTGACGCGTTATCGCCTGTCCCCATGCTATAATGGCATGTGAAGAAACGCGGTAGCGCGCACTTGGCGCGCCCAGCGGACTTGACCAGCCGCCCTTGCCGGGGCGGCTTTTGTTTTGAATGGAGGACGCATGCCGAAGCGACTCGAAGGCTCGTACTGTCCGCTTTGTGGCGAGAAGGACCTGTTCATCAAGAAGTACAAGGGCGCAACATGGGCCTACTGCGGAGTTGGCGGAGACGGCCCGGATTCAAGCCATACAGCCTTTGTCATTTCTGGTGATGAACCCGCCAGGAAAGAACCAGAACTACAACCGAAACCCGAACCTGTTCTAAGCCCAATAGAAACGCTGGAGGACTGATTAGATGGGAAAACTTCATGGCTCTTACGGCCAACTGTACCTTGATGACCAGAGTGGCACATGTCAGAACATGTCGAGCGACACCCAGTCCATCACGTTCACGCGCTCGAAGAACAACCCCGAAGCCACCACGTTCGGAAACCATACCGTCCAGAGAATTGACGGTCTGCGGGACCTGACGATGGACATTACGGCCATCTTTGACTCTTCAGCGTCCACCACGGAAATCACTGGACTTCTGGACGAGATGTATGCCGGTTCGCTGGTGGCGCGTGCCCAATATTTTCCGGCTGGTTCGGTGTCTGGCTGCCCGGTCTACACGGCGTCCATGCGCCTGTCGAACTACGCCAACAACCAACCCGTGGATGGCATCGTGACCGTGAACTACTCGCTGCAAATTGCGTCCGGCTCCATGACATCTGCCTGCATCAGCTAGTTCTTGAAAGGACTCGGGCCAGGGTCCTACAACTGGAGGTTGTGATATGGCGATTCGCATCGACTGCGATGTTGAGGGCTACGAGAAATGCTGGATTGAATTCCGGGATGACAGGTGGCCCTTTGGCGACCGCAGGAAGGCCATCGACGCCACTGAAGACATGGTGGTCTTGGGGATTATCGTCCCCTACATTGAGAACTGGAATCTGACGGACTTTGAAGGCAAGAAGCTGGCCTTTGACAAGGAAAAAGGATTGGACAATCTCGACCGGCTGGAGGACGGAACCATACTGGGATGGATTATGGGCTCCTGGTTCCGTGCCCGGACGATGAGGAACGAAGTCCCAAAAAACGCCTGATAGCCCTCAGGGAATTCCTTGAGGGCGACGGCGCGCCGCCAGATGACCTTCTCGATGCACAGGTTGTGGACCGTTTCGGCTGGACATTTGACCAGCTGGACAAACAGGATGAGGGTCGGGCCGTGCGCGCAGTCAGTCTTCTCAACATGATGGAAATGTACTCAGATGTCCTGAACGCTGTCGGCGCACATCGGCCTGACAGCGTTTCCGCGCGCCACTGGGAAATCTACAAACTCATCAAGTATGCCAAAGAGGACGAGATAGATGCTTAGCGCTGAAGCCAGAATCATCATAACGGCTGCCGCACAGCAGGCCATCCAAGAATTCAACAAGCTGGGCGGTCAAATCAAGCAGTCGTCAGACAAGGTGACTAAGGCCAACCAGGCCATGGAGTCATCCTACAAGACGGCTGGCGTGGCACTGGGCGCATTTGCCGCGGCTGGTGCCGGGCTCATCGCCAATACGACCATTCTGGCCGCGCGCGTTCAGACGCTTGGCACGGTTACGGAGACTCTTGGTAAGAACACCGGCTACACGGCCAAGCAGACGCGGGACATCGAACAGCAGATCAAGGCGCAGGGCATCACGCTTCCAAAGACGCGCGAGGCCATGGCCCTCATGGCCGAGGCCAACGTGGACTGGGCACATGGTGCGGATCTGGCCCGGGAAGCCCAGAATGCGGCCGTCATAGCGGGCATCAACTCTTCTGAGGCATTCCAAAGGCTGGTGTATGTCATCACCAGCGGAAATGTTCGCATGGCGAGAACTCTGGGGCTTCAAGTCAGCTTCCAGGACTCCTACAAGCGCATGGCCGAATCTCTCGGGGTGGCCACAACTGCGCTGACGGAGGAACAGAAGGTTCAGGCCAGAACCAATGAGGTCATGCGGGCCGGCAACTCCATCACTGGCGCCTATACCTCGGCCATGGGAACGGCTGGCAAGCAGCTCACATCTCTTGACCGCCACTTTGAAGAATCCCGCCGTTTGATTGGCGAAGCCTATCTACCTGCGTTCTCGATGCTCATCAAGGCAACCACGGAATTCCTTGAGGGCATCGAGAGCATGAACAAGAGCCAACTCGAATCAAAGAGCTATGCTCTGGCGGCCGCCACTGCGTTCAGTGGCTTTACGGCAGCGGTCATCTTTGCCATTCCCAAGGTCAAGGCGCTTGCCTCTACCATCAAGGCACTGAATGAAGCCGAAAAACTGAACATTCTTTTGACCAAAGGGACATTGATTGGCGCCATCGGTCTTCTGGTGGCAGCCTTCGCCTACGAAGCTGGACGAGTCCAGGGTCTAAAGGACGACATCAAGGCGCTCAACAAAGAAATTGACTATGGAACCCAGACGTATGAGACATACATTTCCGACGTCAAGAAGGCAACCGACTATCACTATCTAGAAGCCGGCGCCACCATCTATGCCCAGAAACATCACGTATCATTTGCCGAGGCGCTGGATCATGAAAAAGAACGCTTCGGGATACTGACGCAGGCCCAGTACGATTCAATGCAGGCCCAGATGAAGTGGGTACCCGCCGC
>Ga0102950_1000332_pt1 | contig 12936 bp, 14 predicted proteins | sample SalPon2A_B_D2_MG_FD_78505 | JGI IMG/M metagenome (GOLD analysis project Ga0102950, IMG submission 78505) | Soil microbial communities from South San Francisco under conditions of wetland restoration - Salt Pond MetaG R2A_B_D2_MG | ecosystem: Environmental > Terrestrial > Soil > Wetlands | place...
TGCTGGTACAGGATAATGACACCGGGCGTATTGAACCGGGCAAACTCAGGATAGTGACCCGGAGAGAACCGACACAGCAGGAAATACAGGACCTGTTGTTTGCCTGGCCGGTAGTCAAGCATGTCAAATCCAACGCTATTGTATATGCCAGGGAATTACGCACCATTGGTATCGGTGCCGGCCAGATGAGCCGTGTCTACAGCGCAAGGATTGCAGCAATAAAGGCAGCAGATGAAGGCCTGGAAGTAAAAGGCTCGGTGATGGCGTCTGACGCATTTTTCCCTTTTCGTGACAGTATTGATTCTGCAGCAGAAGCGGGAATTACAGCGGTGATACAACCCGGCGGTTCCGTGCGGGATGAAGAAGTGATAGCCGCAGCTGATGAACATGATATAGCGATGGTTTTTACTTCACTAAGACACTTCCTGCACTAGCTACGCGGTTCTCTGGGCCCCGGGATTTATAAATTTATAGTTCATGATTATTAAATACTATTGATGCCCATATATTTTTGTTTCATTTCCATTAACGAGCTACCAGCCACGAGTCCCCGGCCCCTGGTGCCGAGTCACACACCATGAAAGTATTGATTGTAGGTGGCGGCGGCCGCGAACATGCACTGGCATGGAAGGCGGCGCAATCGCCCCTGGCAGAAAAGGTTTTTGTTGCACCCGGTAACGCAGGTACAGCCATGGAACCGGGCCTGGAAAATATCGATATCAGCGCTGATGATATCGGCGCCCTGTTGGATTTTGCCCGCGATCATGCTATCGATCTGACCATTGTTGGCCCTGAAGCAGCGCTGGTGGCCGGTTTCGTTGATATTTTCCGGCAACAGGGAGTGCGTTGTTTCGGGCCGGACAGTGCTGCTGCAATTCTTGAAGGTTCGAAATCATTTACCAAGGAGTTTCTCAGGCGCCACAACATCCCCACGGCTGCCTACGCTGTTTTCACGGACGTTCAGCCTGCAATCGATTACATCCAGACGATGGCAACTCCTGTTGTGATCAAGGCGGATGGCCTGGCTGCCGGCAAGGGCGTTATCATTGCTCACACAAAAACTGATGCAATTGAAACGGTCAGGGACATGCTGGCAAAAAACCGGTTTGGTGATGCTGGACATCGTGTCGTTATCGAAGAATTCCTGCAGGGTGAAGAAGCCAGTTTTATTGTTATGAGTGATGGTGAACATATTTTGCCGCTGGCCAGTTCCCAGGATTACAAGGCGCGTGATGATGGTGACAAGGGACCGAATACCGGTGGCATGGGGGCTTATTCGCCGGCACCTGTTATTACCGGGGAAATTAATGACCGCATACTGCATGAAGTGATCGAGCCGACTGTCAGGGGTATGGCAAAAGAAAACCGGCGATATACGGGGTTTCTGTATGCAGGCATCATGATCACAGAAGACGGTACACCCAATGTCCTGGAATTCAATTGCCGGTTCGGTGATCCGGAAACACAGCCCATCATGATGCGCTTGCGAAGTGACCTGGTACTACTTTGTAATGCAGCCGTTGATGGCAAACTGGATACAGTCAAAGCTGGTTGGGATGAGCGTGCCGCCCTGGGGATTGTCCTTGCCTCCCGCGGTTATCCGGCCAGTGCCAGTAAGGGTGATATAATCACCGGCCTTGATATTTCATTGCCTGAGCATGTAAAAATATTTCACGCGGGAACAAGGCAGGAAAATAACCATGTCGTGACGGCCGGGGGGCGTGTCCTGTGTGTGACGGCATTGGGGGATAATGTTACTGATGCAAGAAATAATGCCTGGGAAGTCGTTCAGAAAATCCACTGGGACGGCATGTTTTGCCGGTCCGATATTGGTTACAGGGCCATTAACAGGGAAATGACAAACTGAACAGTCACCACCCCTGTTCAGATCTGCCAGTCAAGAAAGTTCTTCAACAGAGCCAGGCCGGCTTGCTGGCTTTTTTCCGGATGGAACTGGGTGGCAAAAATATTATCCCGCGCGATCGCCGCGGTGAATGTTACGGCATAATCGGCGGTAGCAGCGATATCTGAATCTTGTTCTGCCTGCACATAGTAACTGTGCACGAAATAGAATCGGCTGTTATCGTCTATATTCCGCCAGAGCGGGTGTTGTTTCTGCTGTTTTACCTGGTTCCAGCCCATATGCGGGATTTTGCATACCTGCCCATCGTTGTCTCTCACCCCGTCCGGGAAACGCAAAACCCTGCCCTTGATGATACCCAGCCCCTCTGTGCCACCATCCTCCTCGCTCCACTCCATAAGTGACTGCAGTCCCAGGCATATACCCAGAAACGGTTTGCTGCGGATGCATTCAGAGATGACATTGTCCAGTGCCTTGTCTTTCAGGCTTTGCATGCACTGTCCGACGGCGCCCTGTCCGGGAAAGACAACACGGTCTGCAGCCAGTATCTGATCGGCGTTATCACTGATCTCGATATGCTGTTTTTCGTCGGCAACAAATTCCAGTGCCTTGGTAACTGAACGCAGATTACTGCTACCGTAATCAAGAACAACGATTCTGGACATGAGTGGACTGCCGGTGCCGGTTTATAATGATCCCTTGGTGGACGGCAAAATGCCTTTCATACGCGGGTCCAGTTCAACAGCCATGCGCAGGGCCCGTCCAAATGCCTTGAAAATAGTCTCTGCGATATGGTGAGCATTGCGTCCGCGAATGTTATCAATATGCAGGGTTATCATGCTGTGATTGACAAATCCCTGGAAAAATTCAAACAGCAAATCGACATCAAACTCACCGATGCGCGCCCGCGGGTAGGTCACGTTATATTCAATTCCCGGCCTGCCTGAGCAATCCAGTACAACGCGTGACAGGGCTTCATCCAGCGGCACATAGGCATGGCCGTAACGGCGGATGCCTTTTTTGTCGACCAGGGCCTTGGCAAAGGCCTGACCCATGCTAATGCCGACATCCTCTACGGTGTGATGGGCATCGATTTCCAGGTCACCTTTTGCCTTGATAGACAGGTCAAGCAGTCCATGCCGGGCTACTTGCTCCAGCATGTGTTCAAGAAACGGGATCTTGATATCAAGATCGGCTTTTCCTGTGCCGTCCAGGTTTATACTGACACTGATTTGCGTTTCCCTGGTGTCGCGATTGATTTCTGCCGTACGCTTGCTCATGGCTTCTTACCGAAAAAATGAATAGGATACCCGCTTATGTTATTTCATGCCATTACAGGCGTTTTTCAATGAGCATCGATACCGGGGCTATCCGCCGCTACCTGTTGCAATTGCAACAACAGATTACAGACAAGTTACAGTCTCTGGATGGAGATTTGCAGCTAAGCGAGGACCAATGGCAACGCGAAGAGGGCGGTGGTGGGTGTACCCGTATTTTGCAGGGTGGAAAATATTTTGAACAGGCCGGGGTAAACTTCTCCCATGTTATGGGCGCCGGTCTGCCGCCTTCTGCCACGGCGCAGCGGCCGGAACTTGCGGGACGTACATTTCAGGCGATGGGTGACTCGCTGGTGATACATCCGCTCAACCCTTATATCCCCACTACACACATGAATGTGCGTTTTTTTATTGCCGAGAAAACCGGTATGGATCCGGTATGGTGGTTTGGTGGCGGTTTTGATCTGACCCCTTATTACGGCTTTGAAGAAGATGCACGTCACTGGCACGAAACGGCACGGGCAGCCTGCAGCGGGTTTGGAGAGGAGGTTTACACGCGCTACAAGCAATGGTGTGATGAGTATTTCTATATCAGGCATCGGCAGGAACCACGTGGTATCGGCGGCCTGTTTTTCGATGATCTGAACGAATGGGATTTTGAACGTTGCTTCAGCTTCATGCGAAATGTCGGTGATCATTTTCTGCATGCCTATCTGCCGATAGTCGAACGGCGCAAAAATACCCCCTATGGTGAACGGGAACGCAGTTTCCAGCTATACCGGCGCGGTCGCTACGTGGAATTCAACCTGGTCTATGATCGTGGCACATTGTTCGGTTTACAGTCCGGGGGGCGTACGGAATCCATACTGATGTCACTGCCACCCCATGTTTGCTGGAAGTATAACTGGCATCCGGAAGCGGGAACGCCGGAGGCAGAACTGTATGAGAAGTTTCTTAAACCAAGAAACTGGGTTTAGGGAGCTCCTGGCCATTAGCTGGTCGCTATGTTTGTAACCAGAAGGTGACCGGTCCATCATTCACCAGTTGCACCTGCATGTCAGCGCCAAATCGTCCGCATTCAACGGTATGGTATTGTTGACGGGCGCTGTGAACCAGGTATTCAAATAATTGTTTGCCTTGCTCTGGTGTTGCCGCTGAACTGAAACCCGGGCGTGTGCCCTTGCAGGTGTCTGCAGCAAGTGTGAACTGGGGTACCAGCAGCAGGCCGCCTTTTATGGTGACGAGGTCCCGGTTCATGCGGCCTTCAGTATCAGGGAAGATGCGGTAACCGAGGATCCTTTCCAGCAAACGATCAGCATGTTTTTCAGAGTCGTCTTTTTCCACGCCGATCAGTACCAGGATACCGTTATCAATACTGCCAACGACGGTATGATCGATGCTGACGGATGCCTGGGTCACCCGTTGCAGCAGGCCGATCATGTCAGGGGCCGTGGTTAATCAGGGGATCAGGTTGAGATAATCCAGAATAATAACTGCAAAAACAATGACCGGCGTGGTCAATACCAGCCATTCCATATTGCGTCTGGCAAGGACACCGGTGAAATGCAGAATCAGCACAATAACAGCCAGTGCGTACATCAGGTAAAAAATCATAAGTAATCCCCCATTTTTATATCAGAACCCCGGGCAGGGGACGGTTCTGAAGGTTGTTATGACAGTATAAAACCATGATCGTGAAAGAATTTCATTATTATTGTGATGAATTTGGCATTTTATTCCAGTGTTTTTATGCCATAGTCAGTCCCCACCAGCAATATATCTGCCGGTCGCCGGGCAAAAATCCCGTTACTGACTACACCGGCTATCCCATTCAGGGTGTTTTCCATTTCGACCGGTTGCATGATAGACAAGTTGTGCACATCGAGAATAATATTCCCGTTATCGGTTGTGTAACCCTGGCGTAATTCGGGCTGCCCGCCCAGGGCCGCAATTTGCCTTGCGACATAACTTTGCGCCATGGGTATCACTTCAACCGGCAATGGAAAGCGCCCCAGCCGGTCTACCAGTTTCGAGTCATCAATGATGCAGACAAATTTCCTGCTGGCGGCAGCGACGATCTTCTCACGCGTCAATGCACCACCGCCGCCCTTGATGAGATGTAAATATTCCGTTGCTTCATCGGCACCGTCAACATAAACCGGGATCTCAATGACACTATCAAGTGGCACAACGGGGATATGGTGCGCATGTAACTGCTTTTCTGTGGTGTCCGAGCTGGCGATAGCGCCTTCAATACGGTGTTTGATGCCGGCCAGCTGTTCAATGAAAAAGTTTACCGTGCTGCCGGTACCGACACCCACAAAACCTTCATCGCCGATATATTGCAGGGCGGCTTCGGCAACATCCCGCTTTCTGTCATCCTGGGTCACGTTCGATACCTGGAAGTAGAATTATCTCGAGCATGCGTAAAATGGTATCTTATAGCGATGCTGGATGAATACAAAAAATTGATTACCGAAGCTTCCGGGCGCGTATATGACGTTGCTGTAAAGACACCGCTTGATTTTGCGCCGATGCTCTCGGATCGCTTTGCCAACAGCATCTGGCTCAAGCGGGAGGACCAACAACCGGTTTTTTCGTACAAGTTACGCGGCGCATTCAACCTGATATCGACACTCGACGCTGAGACCCGCAGCCATGGTGTCATAGCTGCATCGGCAGGTAATCATGCCCAGGGCGTGGCGCTGGCGGCCAGCAAGCTGGGTATGGATGCCTATATTGTCATGCCCAAAACCACGCCGGAAATCAAGGTCAATGCGGTGAAGCGTTATGGTGCAACAGTGATCCTGCATGGCAATACCTACGATGAAGCCAAGGACCATGCCCTGCGCCTGGCGGATGAAAAGAACATGACTTTTGTTCCCCCTTTCGATCACCCGCTGGTTATTGCCGGACAGGCAACAGTTGGCATGGAAATACTGGAACAACATCCTGACGCAATCGATATTATTTTTGCGCCGGTTGGTGGCGGGGGTCTCATTGCCGGATTATGCGCATGGCTCAAGTCGCAAAAACCGTCTATCCGGATTATTGGCGTGGAGCCGGTTGAGGCGCCGTGTATGTACCGGGCCTTCGAGGCCGGGGAATGCGTCACCCTGGACCATATCGGGATTTTTGCTGATGGCGCTGCCGTCAAGCGGGCCGGGGAGGAGACTTTCCGGGTTGCCCGTGAATACGTTGAAGAGATACTGCTGGTGAGCAATGATGAAATCTGCGCTGCCGTCAAGGATATATTCGAAGATACCCGTTCGATACCCGAACCGGCCGGCGCTTTGGCGCTTGCCGGGCTCAAACAATTCGTCAACCGTGATAAAATCAGGGATCAGCAACTGGTGGCCATATTCAGTGGCGCCAACGTTAATTTTGACCGGTTGCGTCACATTGCCGAACTTTCCGCACTGGGTGAACACCGCGAGGCATTAATTGCAACCACTATCCCGGAACGTCCCGGCAGCTTTCGCCGCTTCTGTCATGACCTGGGGGCTCGTTCAATTACCGAGTTCAATTACCGTTTTGCCGATACCAGGGAAGCGCACGTTTTTGCCGGTGTTCAATTGCGGCATGGTGTGGAAGAAAAAGATTCATTGATCGAGAGTTTATGTGAGAAAGGCTACAAGGTGGTGGATTTAAGTAACGATGAAGTGGCAAAAATGCACATACGCTACATGGTCGGTGGCCATGCCCCGCAGGCAAAAAATGAACGTTTATATCGTTTCGAATTTCCGGAGCGTCCGGGCGCCCTGTTACATTTCCTGTCCCGGCTGGGAGAACAATGGAATATCAGCCTGTTCCATTATCGAAATCATGGTGCTGCCTACGGGCGTGTATTGATGGGCATCCAGGTCCAGGACCATGAGCTGGAAAAGTTTCAGGAGTTTCTCGACGGGCTGGGCATGCAATACTGGGCTGAAAATAATAACCCGGCCTATGATCTGTTTTTGAGTTAACAGTTTTTTATTCAATAGCCAGAATATATTCCCATTCCTTTTTCGTCACCGGCATTACCGACAAACGGTTCCCCCTCTGCAACAGTTTCATGTTTTGCAGGGGTTTTTTATCTTTCAGTTCTGATAACGTTATTGTGCGTTTGAGTTTTCTTTTGAATTTGACATCCACCAGGTACCAGCGAGGATTATCCGCATCACTTTTCGGATCAAAATGCGGATCATGCGGATCAAAAGCTGTGGGGTCGGGGTAGCCCGCATGGTGAATGGTCATAATACCGGTGATACCGGGCGCATCGCAGTTGGAATGATAGAAAAAGGCCAGGTCACCTTTTTGCATTTCGTCACGCATCATGTTCCGCGCCTGGTAGTTACGCACACCATCCCAGGGCTCAGTCCTGCCGGGACGGTTTTTCAGATCATCTATGCTGAATTCACCAGGTTCGGATTTCATTAACCAGTAACGCATCAAGCATATAGCTTAATGCGTGAAGCGCGAATCGTGAAGCGTATCTCGCCGGTTTCTGCAGAAATGGCGTGCCTTGCAACCGGATTTTTCAACAGGTTTTGTTAAATCACTTTTACTAACTATTTGAAATAGTTGATGTACTAAAAAATTACGGTTTTCGAACATCAAGCTTTGAAATAGCACTATCTGTCACGAGAGACAAGATACGCTTCACGAGGAACGAGATACGAAAATGGTGGGTATCACCACGGTGACGTGTCAGGTCTCTGAACTTGAACCATGGGTCCAAGTGGGAGCAGCAAGCGTCATATCAGGCTTTCCGGTTACGGACATGCTCAACAATGACGCGGTTAGCTCCCTGTGTAGTGCGTTATAGGCTCAAGTTAACACACGCCTGAACTCGACCACCGCAGTAGATACCCAAACTTGAACTTTCCGGATCCTGTATGCATTCACAGGAACCATCTGCCAGGTATCCCGGGGATAATTGCCCGGTTTTATTGAATCTCCATCTGTTTACCCTTTACCAGGGCATCGTCAATTTTATTTTGCAGACGACGAATCAAGCTATCAATATTTGAAGTATAGCTCTCATTTCGATCTTTGTATTGCAGCAGATCATGCGCAATATGCAACGCTGCCATGACGGCAATTCGCTCGGATCCGATTACATTGCCGGAAGCCTTTACCTCCCGTACCTTGAGATTAAGAAGTTCAATGGCGCGATGCAGTAATTCACGTTCCTCGTCTGTACAGGAAATAAGGTATTCCTTGTCCAGTATGGTGACATTGACCGGTTTGGAGGTTTCACTCATGAGCGCGTTTCCATGGCGCGCAATCTTGATATCATGGATTCAATTCGTGTTCTGGCCTGTTCTGTTTTTTCTATCAAAATCGCACGCTCGTTGACCAGGTTTTCCTGCTGGTTACGCAGGGCGGAATTTTCTGTCTTGAGTTCGCCGACTGTGCGTATCAGCTCATCGACACGAGCTTCCAATGCTGCCAGGTCGGTATTGTCATTGTTATGGGCAGACATGATAAATCCTGTATCTATTTAGCGGGTGAAGGAATCCCGTGTATTGTTTATCATTGTCTATGCAATATAGAGCGGCCATGCAGGACGGTCAAGACATGTCTGACTGAATCTTCTGTATGACGATGACAATCTTCCTTTCAGCATGCAAAATATCACTATCAGGGGTACAAATAATAGACCATGTCCAGCATTGAAAAAGCATGAATTTCAGTGAATTGAATAACTTGTTGATCCAGTCAGGGGCAGGCAGCCGTGCAGCCGAATGCCATGGTTTTCTCTGTGGTTATTTATGTGTCACAGAAACTCCTGAAGCGGCCGTATTTGAACAATACCTGTTCGCTGATAGCATGGATAGCGGTAATTTGACGGAATGCATTGCAATGATTATTGCGTTGGCCGGCGAAGTGCAGGCCGGACTGAACTCGGCAAACTTCACATTGCAGTTATTGCTGCCGGATGAAAACACGACCCTTGGCGAACGCGGAGAAGCATTTGTTCAATGGTGTGAAAGTTTTCTCAGCGGGCTCGGGGTCGGTGGCCTGACCGCGCTGGATCTTTTGTCAGTGGAAAGCCGGGAAGTAATCCAGGATATCTACAAGATATGCCGCCTCGACCTGGGAGCAATATCGGATACTGCTGATGAGGAGGAGCGTGCCTTTGCCGAGCTGACCGAGTATGTACGTATGGGCGCCATATTACTGCATGAAGAATTGCATCAATCGGGCGACGGTAATGAAAGTCCGGAGGTATTACATTAAAACATGTACCAGAAAGAATACAAGCGTCGCAGAAAAAAGCTGATGGATATGATGGGTAACGAAAGTGTTGCCATCATTCCAACCGCCAACGTTTATATCCGGAACCGTGATGTTGAATTCCCATTCCGTCCGGACAGTGATTTTTATTACCTGACCGGCTACCCGGAACCCGAGGCGGTCGCTGTTTTGATACCTGACCGGCATCAGGGTGAATATGTACTGTTTTGCCGTGAGAATGATCCTGTTATGGAAACCTGGAACGGCAAGCGTGCCGGGATTGATGGTGCTGTTGAAATATACGGCGCCGATGATGCATTTCCGATTGATGACATGGATGAAATCCTGCCCGGACTGCTGGAGAACCAGGAACGTATTTACTACACCATGGGTACCAACGTATCTTTTGACCAGCGCGTTCTGGGCTGGGTCAACCAGGTCCGGAAGCGTGCGCGTACCGGTGTGAGTGCACCGGACGAATTTGTTTCCCTGAACCATTTTGTCCATGAAATGCGGCTTTACAAGAGCCGGTCCGAGGTTGCTGCCATGCGCAAGGCAGCAAAAATATCATCACGTGCGCACATACGGGCCATGCAGTATTGTCGACCCGGACTCATGGAGTACCAGCTAGAAGCAGAATTGAAATATGTATTTATGCAATCGGGTGCACGTGATCCGGCCTACCCGCCTATTGTGGGTGGGGGTGCCAACAGCTGCATACTGCATTACACGGAAAATGACCAGCCATTACGCAGTGGTGACATGCTCCTGATCGATGCAGGCGGTGAATACCGCGGATACGCCAGTGATATATCACGGACGTTTCCGGTCAATGGCAAATTCAGCACGGCCCAGCGGCAAGTCTATGAAATGGTACTACAGGCGCAACTGGCTGCCATCGACAAGGTCAGGCCAGGTAACCACTGGAATGAGCCGCACGAGGCCGCAGTACGGGTTTTGACAGAGGGCATGGTGGATCTGGGTATACTCAGGGGAAAAGTACGGGATTTAATCAAGAACCAGGAATATACAAAATTTTACATGCACCGCACCGGTCACTGGCTGGGGATGGATGTCCACGATGTCGGTGATTACAAGGTTGAAGGCGAGTGGCGCACCTTTGAACCGGGCATGGTGCTCACAGTTGAACCCGGTATCTATCTGCCGGCCGGCAGCAAGGGGCTGGCAAGAAAATGGTGGAATATCGGTATCAGGATTGAAGATGATGTGCTGGTTACCCGCAACGGACATGATGTACTGAGCAAGGATGCACCCAAAACCATTGCTGACATCGAAACCGTCATGAATCATGACATTGCTGCCTGATTATGACGCCGGCATATGACGTAATCATTGCAGGCGGAGGTATGGTTGGTTCCAGCCTGGCGCTTGGACTGGCGCATGGAAATATGCGGGTGGCCATGGTGGAAGCCGTTACACCGCAGAATGAACAACAGCCCAGTTTTGATGATCGTGGCCTGGTGTTGTCATTATCTTCCATGCGCGTGTTCCAGGGTCTGGGTGTATGGAAGGAGGTCAGTGAATCTGCATGCCCGGTCAGGCGGATACATGTTTCTGATCAAAATCACTTCGGTATCGTACGTTTAAATGCCGATGATGTGCATTTGCCGGCACTGGGTTATGTCGTCCTGGCGAGGGAACTGGGTAAAGCGCTCGGGCAGAAGGTTGCCGCCTGTGACAACATAGATTTGCTGCAACCGGCAACTGTGGACACTATTGCTGTTGAAAACGGGCAGGTAGCTACCGGGATCATGCAGGATGGCGAAGTCGTTTCTGTCGATGCACGGTTGGTAGTCGCGGCCGACGGCACACAATCCGGCATCCGTACAAAACTGGGTATAGAAACACGGATCAAGGATTATGGCCAAACGGCAATCGTGACCAATGTGGGTACTTCCAGGGGCCATCAATATACTGCGTACGAGCGATTTACCTCCACCGGCCCGCTGGCCCTGCTGCCAATGTCGGTTGACCGTTGTGCAGTCGTTTTTACAGTGAACAGGGGTGAGGCACAGCATTATAGTGACATGCAGGACAGCGAGTTCCTGCAACAGTTACAACAACGGTTTGGGCGCAGGACAGGTCGTTTCCAGCACGTGGGTACCCGCAAAAGTTATCCACTTATGTCAGTGCTTGCCAGAGAGCAGGTCAGACAGCGGCTGGTCATACTGGGTAATGCTGCCCATACCATACACCCCAATGGCGCACAGGGTTTTAATCTTTGCCTGCGTGACGTTGCCGGCTTGCTGGATGTGCTGTTACCTGCGTTTCATGCAGGTGCGGATATTGGCCGGCTGCATCTGTTGCAGGAATATCAGTCACAGAGACAACGTGATCAACGGCTGGTGGAACGATTTACAGATGGTGTGGCCACCGTGTTTTACAGCGAGTTGCCGCACAGGATACTGCTCAGAAACAGCAGCATGTTACTACTCGATTTGTGCCCGCCATTGAAAAAAGCATTCATGCAGCGTGCCATGGGCGTGGCTGGACGACAGCCGTCCCTGGTTCGCAACAGCGTGGCCTGACCCGCAGAAAATTCCCATGGATACCGATATCATCATTGCCGGCGGTGGTCTTGCCGGTGCTACCCTGGCAGCCTTGCTAGGCAAACAGGGAGTTCATTGCATTGTTCTGGAAGCCCGCCAGACGGGTGCAATAATTCCTGCAGATACTGTTTTCGATCCGCGGACACTGGCAATCACCCTGGCTTCGGCAAATATTCTCCGGCATGCTGCTGCCTGGCCATTCCTGCCAGCGGAGCGTATCGGGCAGTTCCGGCGTATGCAGGTATGGGATGCATCGGGGCAGGGTGAAATCGAGTTCGATTGCGCCGAAATATGCCAGGCTACCCTGGGATACATAATTGAGCAGTCATTACTGGAATCAGCCCTGCAGCAGGCCAACGCTGCGCTAACAGACTGTGACCTGGTGACCGGCGCCAGGGTTACAGACCTCAGCCTGGATGAACAATCGGTAACGGTCGTTCTCGACGAGGGACGTCGCCTGTCAGCCCGTTTGCTGGTAGGCGCAGATGGAGCCAATTCCTGCATTCGCCAACTGGCCGGTATCGCCTGGCCACGGCATGATTACCGACAGCAGGCTGTTGCCGGTGTTGCAGAAACAGAACTGCCGCATGAACAAATTGCGCGCCAGCGTTTCCTGGCAAGCGGGCCGCTGGCATTTCTGCCCATGGCCGCTGCCAACCGTTGCGGGTTTGTCTGGTCGACAGCAACCGGCCACGCTGAAGAATTGATGGCCATGGATGAAGAGACGTTCAACCATGCAATAACCGATGCTTTTGCGCAACGTCTGGGGCGGGTCACGCATAGTATTTCCCGTGCCGGTTTTCCGTTACTGCATGCACAGGCCGGTTGTTATTGCCGGCAACGGCTGGCCCTGATCGGTGATGCAGCACACGTTATGCACCCGCTGGCCGGACAGGGGGCAAACATGGGATTACTGGATGCCGCCGTGCTGGCTGAAGTGATATTGAAGGAAATTGCGCGCAACCGCGATCCCGGCAGTTACACGGTATTGCGGCGTTATGAA
>Ga0102950_1000334_pt1 | contig 12898 bp, 13 predicted proteins | sample SalPon2A_B_D2_MG_FD_78505 | JGI IMG/M metagenome (GOLD analysis project Ga0102950, IMG submission 78505) | Soil microbial communities from South San Francisco under conditions of wetland restoration - Salt Pond MetaG R2A_B_D2_MG | ecosystem: Environmental > Terrestrial > Soil > Wetlands | place...
CATGGACTTGCAATAGGGATAAAATGCGTATTACTAGTTGCATCATTAAAATACCCCCAAAAGTCCTGAGCAAAATAGCTGTTTGGTGTTTCCTGGAAAGACTCAAAATATGGTGGCAATTTTGTTGTATTATAAGTGAAACTGTATGATTGAACAGTTGAATTATCTTCTGGATTAAGGAAATTTACTGCAATTAGTTTAAGCCTGTTGGCATAATTGTCTGTGGAACCAGTAGATGAATCATTCCCGTCAGATACGAAGTATCCCTGGTCTAAACTGATCTTTTTAATGGTATCTCCGAGAACGTTGATTACGGAGATTTTTCTTAATCTATGGTTTCTGAGATCATTTCTATCATAAGAATATTTCAGACTTATTTCCCCACCTCTATATTTAATACTTTTTAAGTATCTGATACCAATTTGGTCATTAAATGAGATATATCTCCAGGTAGAATTATAATCACCACCACAGGTAAAGCTTGGATGATGCTCTCCATAAAAATTTGTTATACCATAGGTGAATCCTATTGTGTCCAAATTTGGTGTGATAATCTGGTCAACATACCAGCAGGTTTTATGCGATTTAGAATTAACCGAGATGCTATCACCACTAAAAAATTTATAAATAGACCCATCAGGAGTATTTATTGTAAAACCTTTCCATGCAGTTCCTGTGATCTTTATGTCATCATAAGTAGCTAAAGCAATCTCATTATCAGAGGTGAACCAGAATTGTCCTGAATATCCATTAAAATTAAATGAATATGCATCTGATTCAAGATCCTTATTTTTAAAAAGGTTTAATAATTCACAGGTTTTATCATCTTCAGATGACAATGCCAGTATCTCTGATCTGGTGTCATATTTGCGGACATATCCGTTTACTCCCTGAGTTGTATCTCTATCATCCGGTAGACTATTCATAGTTCTTGTGATACAACCACCAGCATTTAGAGCCCAACCTAAGCCAACAACACTGGCGATGTCATCAACTCTATTACCGGATGCATGATAAGAAAAAGAAATTGGCAGAGCATAATCATTTAATTTAATTTCATACAACGGTATGCTAATAGAAGGAACACCAGTGCTAAAGTCAACAGGATAATCCCCATACCTTCCTAAAGCAGCCGCATCTCCACTAGGAGCAACTACCTTAGGAATTTTATCATAAATTGGATTTGTACTACTTTGACAAAAAATTTGTGGCTGAGAGCATAATATAGCAGCAATAAATATTCCGCTTTTTATCTGACTGAAAACCTTTGGAAAGATTGCCTTCATTATTTTATTATTTAAGTTGATAGTTCTATTTTACTGTTATTGTATAGTCATTTGGCCAACCTTGCTTCATCTTGAATTTATTGTGAAACACCCCTATGTGAAACACCCCTATAATTTCACTTCTGTAGTTTTTATTTGCTTTGTAATTAAATGATTTTGAATTATTAAAAGAACTTCACTTCATATGGGCAGCCAATCAGATGTAAATTTTTCTAAGGTTTGGTTTGATGAATTGGTTTTTACTTTTATGCTTTTGGAGTAGTTTTATAGAATTGTTTTTTGAATTTTTTTTATAAACAAATGTTATTTGTATTAATTCTAAATAAAAGAGATTGAAAAGATTTAATAAACACTTGCATATTATAAATTACATATGTTGTTTATAATAAGCCATTTATAAGAAATTTCTTAAAAAGGTTAAATGGTTTATATATGATGAAAGGAAAAATGAGAAGTAGATTGTTGTTCTATAATTCTTCTATTTCTGCATTAATTGTTAAATGTTCATTTAAAAATCACACCAATGAGAAAGCTTATAATTTTATTATCACTGAATTTTGTCCTCTTGACAATTGCTGGTCAATCTGTTAAAATAAGTTACAATGACCTGAACTATTTCAAAGACACAATAGACTTTGAGCTTAAGGATGGATTGCAGGATGGAACATATAAAGCGTATTTTGACAAGGATGATAAAAACCTTGCATTTGAGGGAGAAATTAAAAGTCAGATGAAGGTAGGTACCTGGAAATGGTATTATGAATCGGGGAACAAAAAGCGTGAAGCCAGTTACTCTGGTGGTATAATTGATGGAGAAGAAACATATTATTATGATAACGGGCAAAAATGTGTTTCTATGTCCTACACTTTTGGGAAAATTAATAATAGTTCAACGGGATGGTATTTGAACGGGAATAAGCAATTTGAAGGCACATACAGTAATGGACTACCGGTTGGTGCCTGGAGATTTTATAATGAAGATGGCACTATTTACAGGGAGGAAGAATATTGATATCTCCTATAGAGCCCTGAATATCTTTCATTTCCGAATTGCAGTTCAATATATATTTGTGCCAATTTGAAAGATTGGCATATACATTGATATTAGTATTAGAGCTACAATTCCCCCAACAAAAATTATCAATACTGGTTCCAAAAGACTATTCATCGACCTGATCTTTGTATCAAGTTCTTCAGAGTATTGTTTGTAAAGTTCATTGTATACGATATCTAACTTGTTTACTTCCTCAGCCACCTTGGTCATAGAGATTAGCTTTCTGTCGAAAATATTATGTTGTTCCATGGCCCTATAAAGTGAGTACCCTTTAGTTATATTCAATTGAACATCCGCTAAGGCTTTTTCAAGCGGATAAAATCCTATCATTTTTTCTATCAGAGCAAGAGCATCCAAAAGATGAACTTTTGTTCTCAGAAGAAGTTTCAGTGTCTGACAAAACCTTGTTTTATAGGTTAACTTTACAATAGGACTTACAATTGGAATTTTTAATAGTACAAAAGATAAAGTCTTTCTTACTGATTCCTTTTTTCTGTTTAAATAGATGGATAAGGTAACCAATGATGCAAAAGCCAAAAAAAGAAAAGTATATCTTGAAAACGAGTTGGAAAGTGAGATTACAGCCTGGGTTATAACTGGAAGGTTCCCATTGAATCTCATAAACACATCTTTAAACATAGGGACAATAAAACATAGCATAAAGTACAGGCTAAGAAAAGTAGTGATCAACACCAGGATTGGATACGTCAGGGCTCCTTTTATTTGCCTTTGCTGTGATATTTTTTTTGAATAATATGAAGAAAGTTCTCCAAGAACTGTATCTAGAGAACCGCTTTCTTCACCAATCCTTACCGTGAAAAAGTCATACGATGAGAACTTCCCCGATCTTTCCAAGGCGCTCGATAGAACACTTCCTTTAGTGACACTCGAAATAATACCCTCAATGATTACCTTATCTGCTTTCTTTGTGGTTCCTCCCAGTATTATTTCAAGAGAACTTTTAAGGTCCATTCCTGATCCAATCAGTACTGCAGCCTCTGAAAAAAACTGGTTTTTCAGTTTATTCTTACTACCCGGAAAAGAAAGATAAAATTCCTTATTGAATAAGTTCTTTTTCTCTCTCTTTGGCTTAACCGCAGATTTTTCTTTTTGAGACTTTTGCAGTATAAATGACGTATTAATTTCCATTTAGCTGTTTATTAATTTTCTGAATATAAAACCTGTTGAGGATAATCTTTTATTATGATAATCGGATATTGAAGATCATTATATCTGATACGAAAAGAAATTCCGGAGACTAAACCCGATACGGAGTCTAATTTATCAATTTTAAGTCCTTCCCAGGGGAGAGGTATTGTATCATGGACATTTATCCCTGAGACAATTACCATAGAAGAATCAAAGGTAATTTTTACCTTACTACCATCGGAGTAACTAAACGATAGATCATTATTTCTATCGACCTTTATTAAAATAGCATTTTGAAAATTCTCTTTTAAAACAGAATATACTTTAACCACATTATAATTTTGTTTTGAAGTTTTGTTTTGAAGAATGCCAATGGATGATATGTGCAAAATAACTTCTACGGCAAGAGCAAGTAAAATGCTACTCAGAAGCATTGCGATTAAAATCTCTATCAGCGTAAATCCTTTTAATCTCATTTAGCAAATATTTCTGAAGTTATGCTTTGTCCTTTCTTACTACATCTTAAAATTTTTTTACCTTCAGAGAGAACAGTACTATCCATTGAAACAGATTTAACATCCAGAACGTAGAGATCATAATGATTCTCCCAGGGTTCTCTTTTTATCTGAATATAAAAGGATTTGTAATCAATAATTTCATCCTCTTTTAAAGTGCTATCCACCTGATTCAGATAGCTGTTTGCCACAGCAAAGGCAAATGTTTTAAGATCATTATTAAAGGAGCGTTTTATATTTATTATTGAACCAAAGGTTAGCGTAATGCTTATTAATATCAGTATCATTGCTACTAATGTTTCAATTAGAGTTGTCCCGGACAACCTTTTTAATCCAGCCATTTTATTAATTTTTTTTCTTTGATCGTTTTTAGAAGATCCACACCTACAAAGTGCCGTGACAGATCAGGAAAATCAATCCGGGCATTTAACAGATGATTATAATACCTTGCTCTTAAGGTTTTAATATAAAAGGTCTTACAATATACAGATCCAATAATATTACCATGAATCTCAACAATCCCAGGGCAATAGACCTGCCCGTAGAGAGTTGTTTCTTCAGCTATTTTAATAAATGATGTTAATCCTGCACTCTTAATTATCACTCCTCCTGAAAGCTTAGTCCCGGATTCTATTGAAATAATCAAAGAATCTCCCGGATCATATTGGGCTTCAGACTGAACTACACAAAGCTGGCTGGGGAATTTGAGATCACAATCCTTCTCTAAACTAATGGATTGCAAGGCAAAAGCCTGGAATGTCCCTGTAAATCCACTTTTTACCAGGATTTTAGGAGCCAAGAGAATTACATCTTCCAGGTTTGTTGTTTTTTCTATAATAAGCTTCCCTGTTGCCCAGATAATAACATTACCCTTAAGAGAATACCCGTTAAGATCACCAATCGAATCTGTTTTAATAATTATTGTTCGGGATGAGAATGAATTTCCAAGACTTTGGGAATCCAAAGCTTCAACTCTAATAATACTATCTGTATCTGACGTGCCTTCATTTAAGTATCTTAAGGGAGATTCCAATAGTTCACTATCAAGTGCAGGCAGTGTTTTTGCACTTTGTTTAATTGTGCCAAATACCAAATCCTTATAATTATACTGCTGGCCTTCAATTGCTGATGGCCTTGCTGTCTTACCAGGTAGATAGCATGTTCCTTTTAAAATTGTATTACCACTTAATGATAAAACTCTTCCATCATCCTGCATATAAAGCGCAACCGGTTCCGCTGAAAAAATATCACTGCCTGTTAACCCAAGCAAAAAATCAGATTTGTTTTTCCAATGAGAACTCACGGAGATAATGGTATATAAGCCCCATCTCTTTTTTGAAAGCAATACCCGGTTAGAGTTATTGGCATATAAAGTAGTAGATGCAGTATCTGATAAGCGGAAAAAATCTTCTCCCACAAGGTAAAGGTTTAAAGCCGAGCGAGTATCCCTTTCCAGGGCTTCCTGATGCATAGCACCCATGAGTATCCTGTTTTCAAAATAAGAACTAAGCAGGATTAGGCCAGCCACACTTGATGATAGAATTATTACAAGAAGTGAATAATATAAAATGCCACCTTTTAGTCTCTTTATCATTAACAATTTCATTTTGTCTTTGGGCCAGTTCTCTTGGATGTAACACCTTTATCTTTAACCTTTTTAGAATGTTTTTCTTTTTCAGGTTTTTCTTCATGACTATCCTTCTTAATAAATAATGAAAAAAACCTATTGGGCCTTGAAACAAGTTTTCCTTTCCTGTAAATAAGCTCTGTTTCGAGGTTTCCCCGACCACTGTACCAATATGAGTGTCCACTGAGCATACCATCTTTCCAGGAGTGGATCTCTTTGATCCTGCCATTTAAATACCATATTTTCCAGGCACCTGTTTTGAGACCTTTAGAAAACTCTCCTGATTCGATAAGTTTATTTTCATAAAAAGCTGTATATGGTCCATGAAATAATTTACCGGCATAACCTCCCAGATTTGAGTTTATTGTATTTTTTGAATACCAAAAATATACCCTGTCTGGTCTTATTCTTTTTTTTAATTCCCCGGTTAGAATATTGGCTTTGATAATCGTATCACCTAGTTGAATAATAACCTCCCGGGTGTGATACTTACCCGTTGTTATCTGGGCTATGTTATTAAATAGCGGGACCAGAAATAAAAAGAAAATGAGAATTGTTTTTTTCATTGGCTATTTCCTTAAAAAATACTTCTTTTCTTTATAAAACCTTATAAGCACAGAATCTTGTGTAATGCCTAATATCTTTATATTGCTTGCCTCATAATTTTCTTTTACAATTAGTGAGCTATCAGCAATAGAGATCAGAGCTAACTTATTCCCATCGTCAGTGTTTCTGACCAGTCCGTAATATTGTATTACAGGCCATTTGACTTCCTTAATAATTTTTCTTTGAACGGGTTTCAGAGTATTCTTTCTTCCTTCACTCTTTTTCCTATGATTTACTTGTGCAGGTTTAAAGGGATCCCGATAGTTGGTAAACAAGAAGAAGGTATCCCGAATGGGAACCGAATCATTTAACATGGAATTCCCAAAATCGATGCCTGAATCTATTTTTGCTTTATTACCATAAAAGAATATTTTATAAGCTATTAACGCCCAAATAATAAAGACTCCGGGAACCAGAGCTATATTTAACCTTTTTTTATTCATAATCACATTAATCTAAAAGAGCAACAGCTCTAATACTACTATCTTGATTGAGGTAGTATAGTAAGAGACCGTTCGTTAAAATCTGTAGCACTTGATCCGTTCAGCGCCCTAACTCTCCAATGGTAGACCCCAGGTTGGAGAAATAATTGGAAGTTACTGCCGTCGATGGTAGTATCCAGACGAACGCTGGATACATTCGAGAAGTCAGGACTCACCACCTGGAGGTCATACCAAAGAGCTCCCGGAACATAGTTCCACCAGAATCTTTGAGTTTGCACATCCGTTGATAAGCTATCTGAAGGTGCAATTATTTCTACTGATGAACCCGAAAGATCAGTCTCAAAGATATCTGAACAAGAGAAAATGATAGTCAAAGAAGTTATAACTACTAATGATATTGATAATACTTTTTTCATTTCTTGTCATTTTGAAATATTGTTTGAAAAAAAATCTTCATATTGAGTGCAGCAGCACTACGTTTAAAATCCTTTTTGTTATAAAAGTCCACCGAGCATATACTTCCAACAGATTTTTCCTGCGAGATTTGGTTTAGAAAATCCAAAAGATCTTTAAAGGAGCCCTCGAGAGTAAGTGCCTGGGTCGATATGGTAAAACCATCCTGAGTAAATGATTCATTCTTTGGCAGCTCGGTAATCTTTACATTCATATTTTTTGTTAACACAGTGGCTCTCTCCAGAATAAGCAAATCAAGTGAGTGATTTCTTCCAAGTTCACCAGATGAGTATTTTTCAAATTTGAAGAGTTGATCTTCAAGTTTTTTTAGCTCTAATGGCGCATCATTGAGTAATGTAATTTGCCTGGAATAAGACCTGTGGAGTTTTTTTTCATCAATGGTCTTGCCAATTGCTAACTTAAAGCATAGCAGTACCAATACTATGCTGGTTAGAATAACCAGATAAAATTTGTTCTTTTGTGATATCCCCTTTAGCAGCATAATAGCTATTTACTTATTTCAATTTTCAGGTCGAACCTGGCTAGCTCTGAGTCAGTAGCACTAAAACTTCTAATTGCAATATCTTTTACCCACTTATACTTTTTTAATGATCTTATCCAGTAATCAATAAATTCACTGCTTGCAGCATAACCTGATATTGAGATTTTATCTTTCATGAATCTATAAGAATCATTAGTAGGCAGTTTTTTCTGCAGAGGAAATAGAGTTAGTCTTGACAGAGTAATTCCTTTTGGTACCTCTTTAACAATCCGGTCCGAGAAGTAAGGGAATAGCCGGTTTGTCTCAAAAGGATTACTGATTATATATTCCCGGGTAGTTTGCACCCTTTTTTTGAGATCTTCAATTCTACTTAGAAGCTCCTTGTTTGTTTCAACTTCATTTTTTGCCAGTAGATTCTTATTATGATAATAATCAAAGAGGAAGAAATTAATTAACAGACTTATAAAAACCAGTATCAACACACTGGAGCCAACGACTTGAGATAATTTCTTATACCTGTAGTTCAAGCTTTGAATATCAGTAAAGTCGTCATTAAGTTTTATTCTATTACAACTGGTAAAATGATGTAGGCTATTAGAGAATGATATAACAAAGTCAGGTTCAATCTCTTCCGATTCTAACGATAATGAAAAAACGCCTTGTTTTGTTTCATTTTTTTTTATGCTATTTATGTCTTTCCCTATAATGCTTATATTATAATGAGGCAGACTAATCTCCTGGTCAGACTCCAGTAACTCGTTTACACTTGTTATTGATAGAGGTCCAAGAAATATCTTTAAAATGTAAAAACCCTGATCATTTATTTTTTTCGTTACCGCCTCGACTACCTCTCTTCTGGCAATTGAGACAAGTATCTTATCACCTGTAAGTTGGACTTCCTGAATAATAAAATCATCGATATTTGCACCAGGCAGAAGGGATTCAATTAAAAGATTATCATCGGTTGAATTAACAATCTTATGCAGAACACCACTCCCGTCAAGAGATAAGTAAACCGGAACATTATGGTTGAATGAAGATGAAAACTCATTTAATTCTGACTGTGACCACTTTTTTTCTACGTGAAGTTTACTCTTTGATGTTTGAACCAAAACAGAGTGAATTTCATATTCAGAATCTGGTCTTAGCCATATACTAACTCCCAGGGCCTTTTGCCCTTTTATAATATTTATATTTCTTAATAAGGAAGTCATACTAGCTTATGATAGTAGGTTTGATGAAAATATTAAGTTTTGATTTTGACTTTACATCGGACCTGCCCGAGAATATCCATTTTAATATTGGGATTTTGGATAAAATAGGAGTACCGCTACTGGTCTTGCTATCTCTGTTCTCCTCCAGTCCTCCCAAGAGGATCATTTCTTCATTCTTTACTCTTATCTGAGATTTAAAGGTGCGAGTAACCTTACCGGGTGGTGCCGTGGTTGATATCCTTTCCGTGAAATCGGCCTGATTAACTTCAACTTCAAGGGTTATCTGGTCATCCCCTGATACGATTGGAGTAATTACAACAGACAGTTCAGCATCAATTGGTTTATAAGTATCAATTTTAGTTGACTGCGGATTTTGAGTGCCAATAATATTATATTGCTCTTCAAGATAGTATTCAGTCTTACCAATACTTAGTTTTGTCTCATGACCATTCAAAGTTGAAAGTATAGGTGTTGACCTGATATTTAGTATCCCCTGGCTTTCCATAGCTTTAATCTGTGCATAAAAATTCGGAGTAACCTTTCCAATCTTTGCCCATCCAAAACCATTAAAACGGTTAATAAGATCGTTGATAGAGTTTGAATTTAAAGTCATATCAAGCGATGGAAACACCTTCCCGGAAGTTGGTGTTGTCGCATCAGTACCTAAGCCGGTAGTTATGCCTGTACTGATGGTATTAGACTCATTATAATCGATAATCATTACCTCAATCGATACTACTGGTACCAGTCTGTCTATCTGTTGAATGAATTTTTCTGTCTCTGCAACTTTGTTTACTGGTCCGCTTAGCATGATACTATTTTGTTCCCTGAATATTTTTACCTCAATATCCGATATCAGATCCCTAGGTATTATGTAAAGGATACTGTCTACGGACCTGTATTGAAGTTGAATAAACTTCTGATTCATAAGATCAGGAGAATCCTTATTACCGACAATATATACTCTTCCTACCTTCTTAAAGACATCCTCCGTGCCGCTTAAAATAGACCGTAGTATGTCCTCGTATTTTGCTCCATTGAGTTGCAAAGTTGCTTCTCCTTTTGGCAGTGATGATATTACATAGTCCTGTCCTGATTTAACAGATACCTCTTTTAAAATCTCTGATATTGGGGCCCTTTCCGCATAAATCCTAATGGAATCATTACCAAGGATATCAATTCCAAGCTTATATGTTCCCTTCTTTGGCTGCTTACTGGATGTCATAACAGAAGGAGGTGTCTTAGTAGCGTTCTCAGGTTGTTTGATTGCTTTTTCAAATAAATAAGCACTGTCTTCTGTAGTTACCAAATCAAGGTTGTTTGAATATGCTATCTTGTCAAGAGCTCCAGCAACGGGCATATCTTTAATATAAGCTTTAATTTTTTGGTCATAAAGCCCATTATCTGGAATCACATTTATACCTGTCGCATCAGTTATTTTCTTAGCCAGTATTCCAAGGTCTACATCTTCAACATTAATCGATAATCTTTTTGATGCAGAGTCGAAAGAGACAACACAAGTATTTGGAATAATACTTTTCTTAAGTTGTTTTATTATAATTATACTACCTATTGAGCTGATGTCAAGTTTATATTCATCGCAAAGAAATAGAAGAACATCTGAGACTTTTACATCATTAAAGTTGTTTATTACCTTAAAATCTAAATTCGGATCTATGCTTAGGTTTATTCCCGAGCTTATTGCAATGGCCCTGAGAAACTCATTTATTGGGACATCTGTTACCGAATTGGTTATTTTTTTATTTAAACCGGGAATGGCACTTTCCAAATTTCGGATTCGCCTTGTGATAGTATCATATCTTACGGTCCATGAAGTATCAGCCTGCCCATTCAGAATAGATAAATGACTTAGGTTTAGAAGTAGAAACAGTATTATGAGAGTTTTTTTCATTTTAATAATTAGTTACCATCTTATCAGGCCAATAAACAATTAGGATGCATCCAGCAGAATTGGCTGGATCTCTTCGAGAGATGTCATCCCACTAACATATACTTCAAGTGCACTTTCTGACAGGGTTTTTATTCTTTTTTCCTTTATTAAGTCTTTTATATCGTACTGAGATTTATGTATTAGCTGCTTTAACTTCTCATCAATATTTATTACCTCAAATATTGCCAGTCGACCTGAATAGCCAGTATTATGGCATTGTTCACATCCTTTGGCCAGAAAATGTTGCTGGGCTTTGATTTTGTCTACAATATCTACCGATAATAAGGTCCTGTCTAATTCTATTTTTTCTTTACAGTGAGGACACAACCTCCTTACAAGTCTTTGTGCTACAACCGTATTAATTGTAGATGAAAGAAGAAATGGTGGGATGCCCATATCAATAAGCCGCGTTATTATTCCCCAGGCTGAGTTAGTATGGATAGTTGATAAAACGAGATGACCTGTTAAAGCTGCACGTATGGCCATCTGAGCAGTCTCAGGATCTCTTATCTCTCCGAGCATAATTATATCTGGATCCTGTCTTAAAAAAGTTTTAAGGGCTCTTGCAAAAGTGAGTCCGATGTCTTCACGAAGCTGAACCTGGTTAACTCCTTCAATGGTATATTCAATGGGGTCTTCAATAGTCAGGATGTTTACATCTTCTTTGTTCAGAATATTTAGCGTAGCATAAAGAGTCGTTGTTTTCCCTGATCCTGTTGGCCCACTAATTAATAATATTCCATTTGGCTTATGAATGCCTTTTAAATACCCCGATAGTTGTGACTCTTCAAAACCTAACTCTGAAATGACAATCTTAGTGGTAGATTTTCTTAGGAGCCTCAGGACAATCTTTTCACCAAACAGTGATGGAATAACAGATACCCTTATGTCATAGCTTGTTCTGGACGATTTAATAAGTATTCTGCCATCCTGTGGCAACCTTTTCTCAGCAATATCCAGGTTAGCCAGGATTTTTATTTTGTTTATTAATGCAGGATAATCTTCTTTCTTAATTATGTATCTTTCAAAAAGTTTTCCGTCCATTCGAAACCTGATCCTGGAACCATTTTCATACGCTTCAATATGAATATCACTACAGAGAAGATTGTTGGCTTCTTCAATAATATCGAGTATAAAGTCATGAGATTTAGCTTGAGACGAATTACTGTTAACTGTGGGTCCGGAATTATTATTACGGAGATAATACTTTGATAGGTTCTTTTTTATTACCAGGGAGGAGATATTTTGTAGAAGAACCTTTTTGCCAAACAAGATCTCCAGTTCTTCCCTGGTAGAAACAGAGTCATTCTCATTATCGTGATAGAATACCAGGTGATCACCATCACAAACTTTTGGCAGGATATGATAATGCCATGCCTGATCAGATGTCAAAGTCTGAACCAATTCAGTTCCTATTTCAAGTATTTCACAGTCCATTAATCATTCCAATTAGCGAGTAATTATTTAATATCTCAAAGTGTCCATGAACGAGTTCAAACAGGAAAATTAAAATCATAAAAGCAGCCAGTAATCCTGCAAGGGGTATTGTTTCTTTTTCTGTTACAAACGGTCGGATTATAAGCCAGAGAAGCAACGAAAGTATCAATCCAATAAGGTAGAAAGCAATAAAATAGAGATTTGAAAATGCTAAGGTAATTACAAATAAGAAGGCTATGTCTCCAAGACCTATGGCTGAATTTATAAAGTGTTTTGCAGAATTTTTCCTTGAATAATAATATCCAAACAAAACAAGAAGCTGAGTTACAACAAATGCAATATTTAAAAGACACTCAGTCAAGTATTCATTTACTGGTTTAGTGCTTACACCTTTTAATATAAACAGAGCAGCCAGCGCTGGAAATAATAACCAGTTGATAGTTCTGGTTTTAATATCCTGAAATACTATTACACTGAGTAATACAATATTTAATATACTTGCTATCAACATTGTCAGTCTTTTTTAACCTCAACTAATTTTTTGTTTTCATCAATCTCCCAGACATCGAAAGTGCCATCATTATCAAAATCGACAATTGATGTTGCTCTGGCTTTAAAGGATTCAGCCGATGCATCAATCACCTCAATTATGTAGTTAGCG
>Ga0102950_1000335_pt1 | contig 12892 bp, 16 predicted proteins | sample SalPon2A_B_D2_MG_FD_78505 | JGI IMG/M metagenome (GOLD analysis project Ga0102950, IMG submission 78505) | Soil microbial communities from South San Francisco under conditions of wetland restoration - Salt Pond MetaG R2A_B_D2_MG | ecosystem: Environmental > Terrestrial > Soil > Wetlands | place...
CATCAAGGCGTTCTACATGCGCCTCAACGACGACGAGCGGACGGTGGCGGCCATGGACCTCCTTGTTCCGCGAGTCGGAGAAATCATCGGCGGCAGTCAGCGTGAAGAGCGCTACGATGTGCTGGTGCGGCGGATGAACGAGGTGGGAATCGCTCCGCAGAGCCTCGACTGGTACCTCGATATCCGGCGTTGGGGTAGCTGTCCTCACGCCGGTTTCGGCCTCGGTTTCGAGCGGCTGCTCATGTACCTGACCGGGATGGAGAATATCCGCGACGTCGTCCCTTTCCCCCGAACCCCCGGCAACGCCCATTTCTGAGCCTCTCGTTCAGCGTTCCCGGATCCGCCTTTGATGATAAAGACGGAGATGTGATATCTTGCGACAATGACCCTCAAGACCGTTCTGGAGCAGTTCAGCCGGGAGCGCGGCGCGGATTTTCTCGCCAACGATCCGTTGTCTTTCGCCCACCAATATCGAAATCCAGCCGATCGCGAGCTGGCGGCTTTCTTGAGCGCCGCACTCGCCTATGGCCGGGTGGCGTCCATCCGCGCCAGCCTCGCGGATCTCTTCGGTCGTTTCACCGAAGGGCCAGCCGCTTTTATCGGCGGGTTCAAGCCTGAACGGGACGCGCATCGGCTGAGTGGGTTTCGCCATCGCTTCAACGACAGCACCGACCTGGTCGCCCTGTGCTGGCTGCTCAGGCGGATGCTGGAAGCGTCGGGAAGCATCGAGGCCTTCTTCCTGGCCGGCGATCCGGGAGGTGAGGACATCGGCGAGGCACTGAGCTCCTTCTGCCAGCGGGCTCTCGCCTTCGACGTCACACCCGTCTTCGGCCGAGCCGCATTGCCACCGCGGGCCGGAGTCCGCTACTTCTTCGCCGCCCCGGCCGCCGGCAGCGCCTGCAAGCGGCTGTGCATGTTTCTGCGCTGGGTCTGCAGGCCGGACGACGGCATCGATCTCGGATTGTGGCGGGGCGTTTCCCCCTCGCGGCTGGTGATTCCCCTCGATACCCACACGGCACGCATCTCCAGGCTGCTCGGGCTCTCGTCGCGCCCCAACGCCGACTGGCGGATGGCGCTTGAGGTGACAACGGCACTCAGAGCGCTCGATCCTGCAGATCCGGTGCGCTACGACTTTGCCCTGGCCCACCTCGGGATCAGCGACGGGTGCCAGGGGCGCTCGGGCGCCTGGTGCATCCCCTGTCCACTGGCTGGGCTGTGCGCCGTGACCCTGCGCAAACGGCTCCGCGAACGAGGGAATTAAAGGGAAATGCGCTTCTTTTTACAGTGGGCGAGCAGGACTGTTTCGGCCTGGCGAAGGCGGGAGAGGCGCATCTGCTTGGCTTTGATCGCCGGCAGATTATCGAGAGGGATTTGCTGGCCGCGCAGCTCGCGCGAGACCATGGCGAGGTGGATCTGAATCGTCTTCAGGTCGGCGGCAGTGTACTGGCGAAGCTGCGGCGACGAGAGGCTGAGAAAACCGTCTGCAATGTCCTGCGCCAGTTTTTTGGGGCTTCCGGAAATCGGCATAGGACCTCCTGTGATGGAAAGGAGTGAAAATGGTTCAATACAAAGTCGTGGAAACGAGCGTGGTGACCGATGAGGCTCTGGAAGAGATCCTCAACGCCTGGGTTTCCCGCGGTTGGCAGTTCGATGGCGTCCAGTTCGCCATGCGCGAGGCGAGCAAACGCCCGGCGATGGCTTTTGTATTTTTCACCCGCCCCGACGAGGATGTCCCTCTGGCTCAATCTTCGTCGTCTTCCTCGTCCCGGTAAATCACCGTATGGCGGGGGTCCGAAGACGGCGTGGCCCCGCAGCTCTCGCAGTACGGTTCCCCCCCATCATCATCCAGAACGTTTTCGTAGTTGAGTTCGACGAGTTTGCCGGAGCAGCGGCAGAACCATTTGCGGTAGATGCTCATAGGACCTCCTTGTCGGGAAAGCCGGCCGGGCAGATCGTATATCACCGCAAGTATGACAGAGGGCCGTCGCCGCGCAAGGGAGCCGATCTGGCATCGACTCCCTTGCACGGCGAAAGAGTCAATAGGCGAGGCCGGCTTTCTTGCGCACCTTGCGCATCGTTTTGTTCGCGACGTAGCGTGCTTTCTCTCTTCCTCCGGCCAGGGTGGCGCGGATGCCCTCGGGGTCGGCGAGCAGTTCTTTGCGGCGTTCGGCATAGGGGGCAAAGAAATCACGAATGGCGACGAAGAGCTCCTCTTTGACCTCGCCGTAACCGAGCCCGCCGGCCAGGTAGCGTTGGCGCAGCGCCTTCTCCCCGTCTTTATCGAGAAACAGGCGGTAGATCTGGAAAACGTTGCAGGTGTCCGGATCTTTCGGATCCTCCACCGGAGTCGGATCGGTGACGATGCGCATCACCTGTTTGCGCAGGGCCTTCTCCTCAAGAAAGAGCTCGATGGTGTTGCCGTAGCTTTTGCTCATTTTTTGGCCGTCGATCCCCGGGACCGTCGCCACCTCGTCGTCGATCTCCGGTTCGGGGATGACGAACAGCTCGCCGTAGTGGTTGTTGACCTTGAGGGCGATGTCGCGGGTCACCTCGACGTGCTGCTTCTGATCCTTGCCGACCGGTACCTTCTCGCTCTGGAACATCAGGATGTCGGCCGCCATCAGCACCGGATAGGCGAACAGGCCGTGGTTGGCGGCGATGCCACGGGCAACCTTGTCCTTGTAGCTGTGGCAGCGCTCAAGAAGCCCCATCGGCGTAAAGGCGGAGAGAAACCATGTCAGCTCCTGGACCTCGGGCAGATCCGACTGGACCCAGAAGGTGCTCTTCTCCGGGTCCATCCCCAGCGCCAGGAAGTTGGCCGCCGCCTCGATCGTCCCTTTGGCAAGCGCCTTGCCGTCCGAGACGCTGGTCATCGCGTGGTAGTTGGCGATGAAACAGAAGAGCTCCTCGTTCTGCTGGTACTCGATCATCTTCTTCATCATGCCGAAATAGTTGCCCAGATGCAGGGACCCGGAGGGCTGGATGCCGGAGAGTACGCGCATGGTCGGAATTCCTTTCAAATCGGTCCGCGACATCGTGGTGTCGCCGGAGCATGGATATGGTTCGAAACGACGAAAGCCGCGGTCTGCGGGCCGCGGCTTTCGTGTCGATACTGATGCCGTGGACCGGGGTCCGCGACGCAAAAATCAAGTAGAGTGCGCGAACCGTTGCTAACAGGTCCGCCACCACCAGAGAGGTTGATGTAAACTGTCGCTTGTGCTTTTCATGGCAAATAAAGCTAGCAGTTCCGGGTTGTTTCGTCAATAGGAAAAGACGACGGGAAACCCTCTACTCCGCGTTCCCTCCTGCCGACGGCGTCGGTGCTCCGCCGAACAGGGTGGCGAACTGCAGGAGCTGCTGCAAGTCGACACCGCTTTCCTTGACGATGCCGAGAAAGACCGGCAGCAGCTGCATCAGGAACGAGGGGTCCTGCAGCGCGTCCTTGGCCAGGGGCGGAAGAGTTTCGAGGATGAAGGCCTTCTTCTCGGCGGGCGGCAACGCCATGATGGCGGTTTTCAGTTCATCGACGGTCATTTGAAAACTCCCTGAAAAAATTCCGGTTAGCGTCCGTTGAATGCGACGGCGTACACGTCCTTGTATTCTTTGGCGAAATGGACCTCGATGCCCTCCTTGAGGTAGTCCGGCAGTTCCTCGAAATCCTTGCGGTTCCCTTCGGGGAAGACCAGCGTTTTCAGCCCGGCGCGGCGGGCGGCGATGGTCTTCTCCTTGACGCCGCCGATCGGCAGAACCCGACCGGTGAGGGTCAGTTCCCCGGTCATCCCCAGCTTTTTTCTCACCGGTTGACCGGTGATCATCGACAACAGGGCCGTGGTCATGGTGACGCCGGCAGAAGGGCCGTCCTTGGGCGTGGCGCCGGCCGGAACGTGGAGGTGGACGAAATGGGTGTCGAAAAAATCATCCGCGGCGCCGTAGCTCTTCAGATGGGCCATCACGTAGGAGTAGGCGATCTCCGAGCTCTCGACCATGACGTTGCCGAGCTGTCCGGTCTGTTTGAAGCCTTTGCCCTTGCTCGGCATCGCCGTCGCCTCGATCTGAAGGGTTGCTCCCCCCATGCGGGTCCAGGCGAGGCCGGTGGCGACTCCTGAAACGCCCTCGAAGATCTCGTCGGCAGCGAAGAGCGGTTGGCCGAGGTAGTCGGTCAGCTCTTTCTTGCCGATGACGATTTTCTCCGTGCGATCGCTGGCGAAGGCCATAGCCGCTTTGCGCATGATCTTCTTGATGCGGTTTTCGAGACCGCGCACCCCCGCTTCACGGGCGTAGCCGTCGATGATCGCCTTCAGGGCGTCCTTACGGATCGTCGCCTGGCCTTTTTTCAGCCCGTGCGCCCTGAGGGCTTTGGGGACAAGGTAGCGGCGGGCGATCTCGACTTTTTCCTCGAGGATATAGCCCGAGAGGTGGATGACCTCCATGCGGTCGAGCAGCGGTGCCGGGATGGTGTCGAGCTGGTTGGCGGTGGCAACAAACAGCACGTTGGAGAGGTCGAAGGGGACGTCCAGGTAGTGGTCGCGGAAAGAGGAGTTCTGCTCCGGGTCGAGGACCTCGAGCAACGCCGAGGCCGGGTCCCCCTGGAAGGAGGCGCCGATCTTGTCGATTTCGTCGAGCATCAACACCGGGTTGCCACTGCCGGCGCTCTTTATCGCCTGGATGAATTTGCCGGGCATGGCGCCGATATAGGTGCGCCGGTGTCCCTTGATCTCGGCCTCGTCTCGCATGCCTCCCAGGGAGAATCTGAAAAACTTGCGCCCCAGCGCGTCGGCGATGCTCTTGCCGACGGAGGTCTTGCCAACGCCGGGAGGCCCGACCAGGCAGAGGATCGATCCCGAGATGTCCCCTTTCATGCGCCCGACGGCGATGAACTCGAGGATGCGCTCCTTGACGTCCTTGAGGCCGTAATGGTCGCGGTCGAGGATGCGCTGCGCGCGGCCGAGTTCGTAGGAGTCGCGGGTGAACTGCCCCCAGGGCAGGATCGTCAGCCAGTCGAGATAGGTGCGGGTAACGTTGTACTCGGGGGAGGACGGCTCCAGAAGCTGGAGCTTCTCCAACTCCTCCTCGACGGTTTTCTGGGCCTCGGCATTGAGCTTGAGTTTGCCGAGCCGTTTTTGAAATTTCTCCAGCTCTGCGGTTTTGCCTTCCTTTTCGAGACCGAGTTCCTTCTTGATCGCCTTGAGCTGCTCCTTGAGGAAGAACTCGCGCTGCTGGGCCGAGATCTTCTCCTCGATCTGCTTGGTGATCTTGGTCTGAAGTCTGGAAACCTCCAGTTCCTTTTTGAGCAGGATCAGCACACGGTCGATGCGGCGGCGCACGTCGAAGGTTTCGAGAATCTTCTGGAGTTCCTGGCCCTCGGCGCTGGTGAGGTTGGCGGCAAAATCGGCGAGCCGACCCGGATCGTCCATACTCGAACGATTGAGGAACAGCTTGATCTCCTCGGAATAGAGAGGATTGATCTGGACCAGCTCTTTGAGGGCGGAGATGATGGCCATCGAATAGGCCTTGAGTTCGGAATCCGGAGCGAGCTCAAGGCTGTAATGGTAGGTAACCCGCGCGAAAAGACCTTGACCGCTGTCGTTGATCTCTTCGATGACGAAACGCTCCAGACAGTTGAGGAGAAACTGAGCGCTCTCGTCGTTGATGTCGATGATTTTGATGATTTTGCCGGCGACTCCGACGGGATGAAGATTGTCGGGACTGTCATCCGCCTCAACATCCCTGACCAGGACCAGCCCGAGGGCATGGGAGGGGGATTCGGCCGCTCGCTTGATGGCGGCGATCCGTTCCTTCCCACTGACGGCCATCGGAATCATCAGGCCGGGAAAGGCCGGGCGGGGACGCAGCGGAAGGATGGGGAGACCTGTCGGCAACGCTTCGGAGGCGAGGACCAGACCACCGAGCTGGTCGGTTTCTTCTTCGCTTTCGGTATCCTCGGCGGCGTTGGCGGCAGTGTCATCGATGGGGGTAGGCTGCTCTTCGCTGCTCATGGGGCATTGCTCCTTGTTGAGTTCCGGGATAATCCCGCAACCTAATCATCCGCCAGGCGATTGTCAAGAGTAGCCGGGAATTTGCGGTCAGAACTGCCGGCGCAGCGCCAGGTGAAAGACAACATCGGGAGCGGTGTCGACCAGAATATCTTCACCGACGGCGAGGTCGAGCTGAGTGCCCCCCGACCGGCCGAGAGTCCCGCCGATGTTGAGTTGCAGGGACCTGCCTCCAAGCTCGTTGAGGGATGTGCCGTTGTAGAAGGCGGTATGACCGTCGATCTGAAGCTTGAGAGCAAGCCAGGAAAGCGGTCCCCAGGCCGCGCCAAGGGTACCGAACCCGACCACATGGCGCTGCTGGTCGCGCAGCACTTTGGCGTCAGTCATGCCGAGGGCACCCGCCGAAGCGTAAAGGGAGATCGAGGACACGCGGTGGCTGGCGCTGAGCCACAGGGCCAGGTCGGTGCTGCCGCTGCCCAGCAGTTTGTCGGCATCGCCGGTGGGAAGTTTGAGGCTTGCGCGCAGGGCAAATGCGTTTGCCGGCGACGAAGACGGCAGTTGCCAGCCGCCGGTCAACACGATGTCGCCGAGTCCGGCGGAGCGCTGATCGAGAAGGAGCGGAGTGCTGTCTCCGCGTTGGTAGCGGTAGAGAAGCCGGTTGCGGGGCTCCGCTTTGCGTCCTCCCTGGGGAAGACCGAAGGTGTTGTGCCAGTCGATGATGAAACCGTCGAGAAATCCGCCGGTCTGCACGACATAGGGGATCGCCAGGCCGATTTCAGCGCCGCCGGGCAGGCCGTGACGCAACCTCAGGGTCGTTCGGTAGGTCTCGCCATCAAGCAGCAGCGACTCGTTCGCGTTAGAGACATCGATGTTGTTGCTCGCCGCGTCCTCTGTGAGGGAGAAGGCATTCTGCTGCGGGGCGAGGACCGTTGCCGATGCGGCAGCAGGCAGCCCGTAGATCTGGACCAGAGGGCTCTGATTGCGGGTCGCAAGGGGGGTGAGATCGGCAGCCGCGGCAAGACCGGACGATCCCAGCAGTGCCAGGAGGAAAATCGGGATCAGGCGCTTCATGGGACAATCCTTTTCGACAGGGTCAGCGTTTTTGCGGGCGGGCAACAGTGCCGGTCAGATGCAGGCGATAGGTCCCGTCACGTTCCGGTTTGGCAACCAGATTGAGCAGGCTGGCGAGGTTCTTGTCGAAACTGGCCGCAGGGCGAAGGGTAACGATCAGATTGATGCGGCTGCGATCGACGGGGTTCGCAAGCAACAGCGTGCCGTTGACGCTGGCTCCCAGGGACCCGCCGGTCGCATCCAGATGGTCGATTCGGAAGCTGTTCCCCCGGCCGCTCGCCTGCAGAACGATCGTTCCGAGATTCAGCGAGTCTTTTTCTCCACCTAAAGCTTTGACGCCATGCAGCTGAACATCGGCCAGGGTTGCCGTCAGGCGGGTGCTCGTCGCGGAGCGCAAGGGGGCGGCACCGGTGAAATGTGCATTTTTAAGGGTGACGGCCAGTTTCAGCGAAGTGGTTCCAAGGGCGCCGCTCCAATGCAGGCCATTGGCGTTGGCTTCGATGGCACCGTTGTTTTGAAGGACGGCCGACAGTTCGCCGTCGAGAAGCGAAGCCTGAATCCGGGCTCCGGGATGTCCGCTGAAAAGCGCCCCCCAGGCCGGAGTGATGCGCAGTTGCTCAAAACGAAAAGGCGGCGCCGGCGCTGGCGGGACCAAAGTGACCGGCGCCCCGGAGACCCCCAGCGGCAAGGCCAGAGCGAGGTGTCCGATGTCCAGGGTCAGGGGGGTGCGGGCGGAAACTTCGGTTTCGAGGCGTTCCTTGAGGGCCGTGGTGGGGAAAAACAGGTAGAGGCCGACCAGGAAGGCCGCAATCAGGATGCCCCCGGCGCCCAGGTAAACACGCAGGGACCAGCGGCCGCTGCGGGGGACGGCAGAGGAACGGCGGCTGAGTCGAAGGCGTTTCATGAGCTTCTCCCGTAGGCGGAGACGGTCAGCACCACGTCGAGGAGAGTGCGATCGTCAAACCGTGTCTTGACCCGCATGTTTTTGACCTGCAGGTACGCGTCGGCGTTTTGGATGTCATAGAGGAGCCTCACCAACTGGTCGAGTCGAATTTTTTCCAGTTTGATCTCGACGGAATTCTCCTGATAGCCATCCTGGCTCGAAGCGGGCTGCGGGCGCATGTAAACGAGATTCTCCTTGCTCGCGACCTGGGAGGTGATCCCTTCGATGAAGGAGAAGAGCGAAAAGCTGCGGCTGGCATCCAGGCGTCGGTCGGCGTCTCTCAACTGGCGCTGAACGGCAAGGAACTGGCTGCGCAGCGTTTCGACCTGCCGTAGCTGCCGCTCGCGGGCCGCGATTTTCGTATCAAGTCTGGAGAGGGCGTCCTGAAACGGGAGGATCCCCCCGAAGATGATCAGGACGATCAGCACCACCGCGCCTCCGACGATGAGGGCAACGCGGTCGCGCTGACTGAGTTGCGATATCATCGACTGGCCTCCTTGCCGGGATAGGTGAGATTGATGTGGAAATCGACCTTGCTGCCGTCGATGCTCATCTTGGCATCGGTGATCTGGGCCGCCTGGAAGAGGGGGGAGCCCTGGAGACTGCGGGCCAGCTTGTTGACCGCGTCGAAGGAACTCGTCACACCCGCGAGGCGCACGCCGTCGGCGGAATAGTTGAGCTCGCGCACGTCGACGGTCACATCGGTGGGCGTATGACTCGAGATTTCCCGAAGAGCGCTCAGCGCCGTGCCGGCGTTGCCCATCCCGATCAGTGCGCCTTTCTTCTTGAGGTCGTTGATCTTCGAGGTCATCTGCAGCGGGATGTCGACCACGACCGTATTGCCGGGGAAAGTGGTCCTGAAAATCTGCGACATCTCTTTTTCGAGTTTTCGCGCCTGTGCGGCTTTGTTGCGGTAGGCGAGGGTGGCCGAAGTCCCGAAAACCAGCACGGCGAGTCCGAGCAGAATCGCTGTCGCCGCCAGGCGCTTTTTGAGGGCCGCCCATTCACTGCGCAACGCGAAAGCGCCGCGCCGGAAATTGAACTCCTGATCTTTATCGCCAAGAGCGGCACGCTGTGCAAGGACGAGCGCGGGGAGGAACTCGGCCTCCGCATCGCTGGCCCAGGGAATCGTTGGCAGTTCGACAGGAAGACCGTTGCTTTGCAGGGCTTCACGCAGCTCAAGGGTGGCATTGCTGCCGAGAATCGTTGCTTTGACGACATCCTGTCGTGACAGGTTGGACGCACGGCGAAGGGCGCCGGCTTCACGAACGATGAGCAGAGCGGTTTGGGCCGGCTCTTTCGCCTGCCTCGGCAGCAGTCTGAAGTCGACGACCTGTCCCGAGGCAACAAGCGCGACGGATGTTTCCGTGGCCCCCGCCAGAATCAGCAGTCCGTCCGGCAACTGCTCGCGCAGCCCGGCTGCCGCGGCAAACGGCAAGAGGTCAAGGCTCTGGACCGGCAGCCCGGCGGCATCGCAGGGAGCCACCCGCTCGGCGATCGCCTCGTTGCGGACGGCGGCGGCCGCAACCCGAAAGCCGCCCCCTTCGATTCCCCTGGGCCGGGCGGCGCTGGTCACGCATCCCTCGATGGAGACCGGCAGCTGGTTGCCCAGTTCGAAATCAAGGGCCGCTTCGATCTTTTTCGAGTCGGCGAAAGGGAAGGTGAGCCAGCGGATGAACCCGGCGCCGGCCGGCAGAGCCGTGGCGATGCGGTCGCCGAATTCCGGCTCGCCGATCATCTCCCGCAGCGCTGTGGCCAGCTCTTCGGGGCTCTCCCATTCGCGGCGCATCGTGGCCGTCAGAGTGCGCTGGCCGCGGTCATCGGTGGCGATGGCCACCCGGACGAGTTGTGCGTCGATGTCGATACCGATCAGTCTTTTTGCCATGGCGCTCTAGAATACCTTCTCGTAGCGGAGAATGTCTCCCTGTTTGTCGACAATGGCCTCGATGGTACGTGAACCGTCATTGACCAGGGCCGATGAACGGATGAGATAGTCGCGGCTTGTCACGTCGATGTAGAGATAGATGAAGCCGTAAAGCGTGTCCATATTCGGCAGTTGCTTGAGCTCGGCGATGTTCTTGAACGGCTGCTCCTTGCGTTTTGCGACGATCTCGTCGGCGGCATCCCGGTCCATTTGCGGGGCGAGTGACTCAAGGACCACGGCGCTCGCCGTGTTGATGTTGATCTTATCGCTGCCGTGAACGGTGACATAGGGACGGATCGCCTTGATCACCGCCGGCGTGAATCCTTTGATCAGCGCCAGCTCGTCCAGCGAGTCGAGCGGTGCGTTCTTGCAATGATAAGGGTGCGGCAGACTCAGATAGTACGGGTCTTCCGCACCTTGTGGCCGCCGGTTGCTGTCCTTGTCGATCCAGTCGATGAGCGCGTCGGTGAGCCCCTCGGGGTCGTCGAGTCCGAGAATGCTGAAAAGCCGCTTGAAACGCGCTTGAACGACCACGTCGGGATTGCCGAGTGTCGTCACCAGCCGGTTGATGTCGAGACGTCCGTCGAGATCGTTGATCTGCACAGAGACCGCCCCGTCCCCGACCGGGTAATTGGCCACGCCCTGCGCCCACAACTCGTCACGGCTGTCAAAGCTGTTGTGGTCCTGCTGCAGGATGATGCGCCCGACCTTGATTCCGCCCTTGGCCAGGTAGGCGGCCCGAGTCCCGTCGCGAAACGTTTCCGCCAGCCTCAGATCGACCAGCGTCGAAAACGCGAATTCCGTGAGCAGCGAGGTCAACAGCGCTACGATGATCAGCACCAGCAGCAGAACCATTCCCCGTTCGTCATCGAGTCGCTTCATGAGGTCCCTCCCTTGACAGAGGGGATCTCGAAGGTGGTCTGGAAAGGCGTGGCATCCTTACCGGTCCCAAGCACCAACGTCACTTCCACCATCTCAGGCAAACCGCCGTCGTTCTGGGCGTTCCAGCTCGGCTGCCACTTGCCGTCGCGGTAGAAGCGGAAGGTCAACTTGCTGATCCCCCGGGCCAGGCGGTATGGCTTGGCATTGGGGTCGGGAACCTCGAAAAGAGGGACCTCGGTGCGCATCAGCTCCTGACTTTGCTTCTCGCCGGCCGGACTTTGCGGATCAGGCTGCAGTTCGTAGCGTACCGCAGCGATCCCGGTCAGCTTCCCGCCCTGAGGCGTCGAAGCGGTGGTGCTCAGTTCCAGAAACGGGCGTCCGTCTTCGGTGAGTCCGCCGGCAAACTCGCTGTGCAGGTTGGTTGTGACATAGTAGGCGCCCTGCAGTTCCCGGCCCAGTCGCTCAAAGATGACACGGGCCAGCTGATACGTCTGCCCTTCGGTTTCCAGCTTCTGCCGAGCTTTGCTCACGGAGGAGAAAATGCCGTAGACCGTCGAAAGCAGGATGGCGATGATAGCAATCGCCACCAGGATTTCAACCAGCGTAAATCCCTTGACCCTGGTGCTCATCATCGCCTACTGGAAAAGAAAGGAGGTCAGATCGACCATCTCGTTTTTCTGCCGGTCCCCCCACAGGACGGTGACAACCACCTCTTTGACCGATTGCAGGGGCGTGTCCTTGTAGGCCACTTCCCAGCGATAGCCGTCGAAAGGGGGATCGAACGTGCCGTTTTGTTCCGTCGTGTCGGTTGTTCCCTGGGAAGCCGCCACTTCGATCGCGTTCATCTTCTCCTGGGCCAGCAGCGTCGCCTGGGTGATCTTCTGCAGCCGGGCGTTGACGGTGATCGAACGGTTGGCCAGACCAAGCAGTGTGACCATGGCGATGGCGACGATCGCCAGCGCGATCATCACTTCGAGCAGGGTGAACCCCCTATTGGAATTCCCGGTAGCCTTCATAAACCTCGGTTGTCCCGGTATAGGGGAGAATATGCAACGTCAGTTGGCGCCCCTTGTCGTCCTCGAGATGAATCGTTGTTTCGGGAAGCCACCCTTCGGGATGAATGTCCGTGGTCACAGTCCCGGCGCCGGTCGTTCCGCGTCCGGCGACGGTGATGTCCTTAAAGCGGACCTTTCCTTCCAGGTGCCGCTCGGCCCCGATCCCGCCGACCGGCACCAGTTCGCCGTCGGCCTTCTGTTCCTTGGCGGCGTAAGTCGCCTGATCGAGGTTGTAACTCAGGCGATAGACCCGCCCTGAAAGAGCCGCCTCGTTGAAGAGGTATTTCACCGTTCCGGTAATCCGCCGGGCCGTGAGATTGAGATTGTCCGCACCGAAACCGGTCAGCATCGGCAACGTCAGGGCCGAAAAGAGCCCGATCAGGAACAGGACGACGACCAGTTCAACAAGGGTGAAGCCGCGACGCTTATTGCAGGGTCCAGCTGTCGATGTCGGCATTATTGCCTTCGCCCCCCGCCTCGCCGTCTGCACCGTAGGAGATGATGTCGTAGTCGCCATGAGTGCCGGGAGAGAGATAGACATACGGATTGCCCCACGGATCCTCGGGCACTCTCTTGATGTAGCCTCCCTCATGGTAATGCGTCGGGATATGGCCGGTTTCGGGTTTGGTCACCAGCGCCTGCAGTCCCTGCTCGGTGGAGGGATAGACGCCGTTGTCGAGTTTGTAGAGCGAAAGGGACTCCTCCAGACTCTTGATGTCGACGGTCGCCTTGGTCCGGCGGGCCTCCTCAGGGCGGCTCAACAGTCGCGGCACGACGATGGCGGCGAGGATGCCGAGAATGACGACGACGACCATGATCTCGATGAGGGTGAAGCCCCGCTGATTTGTCAGTTGTTTTGCCGTGTTTCGGTTGCGCATGTAGATGTTCTCCTTGGTGGAAATGACGGCCGAAACGTGGTGGCCGCCCAAAACGGAGTTCTTTTCAATCACATCCCCGAGCTTGCCTGGAAGATGGGCAGCAGGATTGCCATGACGATAAAGCCGACCACCGTCCCCATGACGAG
>Ga0102950_1000336_pt1 | contig 12874 bp, 12 predicted proteins | sample SalPon2A_B_D2_MG_FD_78505 | JGI IMG/M metagenome (GOLD analysis project Ga0102950, IMG submission 78505) | Soil microbial communities from South San Francisco under conditions of wetland restoration - Salt Pond MetaG R2A_B_D2_MG | ecosystem: Environmental > Terrestrial > Soil > Wetlands | place...
CTTGAATCAGGGATTTGTAGGACGAATGACGCGGGGAAATGCTGAGAGCAAGCAACAGGGGATTAAATGAGACCTGCATTACCCACGCTGCCGTAAAGGCATTGACATCATTACCCGCTGAAACCCCCACAACGTAAACGCCGTGGGTCAATTGCCGGAAAAGAAAATACAAGTCTTTATTCATAATTACCGGGAGAGTTCCACCCCTGTACATTTCGCAGATTTCAGTAACAGTAAATCAGCAGCATTTTAACAATTTCGCAGATAAAATCCTGTAATCGTGAATATATTCATGTTATTCCCCGCTCACTCGATGTATTTTTCCCTATATCAGACCGGTTTTTATATAAACTTTGCCAAAGGAGTCCCGTATGCGCTATGAACTCTACTACTGGCCCGATATACAGGGCCGTGGTGAATTTGTCCGGCTTGTGTTGGAAGAATCCGGAACCGATTACCTTGATGTGGCCAGGCTGCCAGGACGTGGCAAGGGTATTGCAGCAATGATGCGTTTGCTAAATGACAATAAATCCGGCTTTCCACCATATGCACCACCATTTCTCAAGGCCGGCAAACTTGTCATTGGCCAGACTGCCAATATCCTGCACTACCTGGGTACTCGACTGGGCCTTGCTGCAAAAGCTGAAGCCAGGCGGCTGTGGGCACATCAATTGCAATTAACTATCGCCGATTTTGTCGGGGAAATTCATGATGTACACCATCCGATCTCGGGCGGTCTTTACTATGGGCAGCAAAAACGCGAGGCGAAACGCCGGGCTGGCTATTTCACCGGGGAAAGGATGCCAAAATACCTGGACTATTTCGAGAGCGTGCTCTCAGGCAATCCACGTGGCAGCAGTTATATGCTCGGCCGCACATTTACCTATGTCGACCTGTCAATCTTCCAGGTTGTCGCCGGCTTACGATATGCCTTTCCGGAAACCATGAAGAAGCTGGAACCCGCTCGCCCGGGGCTGGTTACGCTGCATGACAGGATCGCTGCTCGTCCCAACATTGCTGACTACCTGTCGTCCAGTCGACGTATACCATTCAATGAAAATGGTATCTTCCGGCACTATCCGGAACTGGATATATAGTCTTTACAAAAATTCAGGGTACAGGCAGAAACAGCATTCATCCACGCCAGTATCCGGTTCTATACAGGTATAATTCAGGCAGGGTTCCTGATGTTATGTATCACTCCTGAACATATCCATCTTGTTGTTATAAACAGATGAGTTTATTTCAAAAATACCGAGTATCGAATGAAAAATATTATCGTGTGAAAATTTTTTCTGACGGTTTCTGCGGATTGATTCCATATCTATATCGTCGAGATTTTTACCTGCCCAGAAGATGGCAGGTATATGTGTTTGTTCATCCGGTGCCAGAAAATCAGGATAGCCATGCAGGTATAATCCGGACTCCCCCAGCGATTCACCGTGGTCACTGGCATAAAACATGGCTGTCTCGAAATTATCATTATTCTGTTTAAGAATTCCAATAACCCTGGACAGGAAAAAATCCGTATATAAAATTGCGTTGTCATATGCATTTCTGATCTCTTCCTTTGTACATTCCTGTAATTCATCCGTCTTGCAGACCGGTGTAAATCTCTCATAATCAGGTGGATACCTCTTGTAATATGCCGGACCATGGTTGCCCATTTGATGAAGAACAATAAAGATATCTTCGTGCAGATGCCTGTTTATATAGGCCTGCACATTATCCAGCATGCCCACATCCCGGCATTCCTCATCGCAGTGCGCATTAACGCCTGGCTTCCTGTAGTTTACATGGGTCACCCTGTCAGCAACGCCTTTGGAGCCGGAGTTGTTGTCAAGCCAGAGCACATTGACACCGGCATGACCCAGCACATCAAGCAAGTTCCCGGTTGCTTCTGCTTTTTCAATGTTGAAGTGTGACTTGTCATACATGGAAAACATGCACGGAACTGCAAACTCGGTTGATGTGGCGCAGCTCCAGAAATTTGGAAAACTGATAACTCCTTCCTTTTTTAATAAAGGGTTGGTTTCCCTTTGATAACCATTCAATGAAAAATTGTCTGATCGTGCCGTTTCACCAACTACAAAAATTACCAGTTCACTGTGATTGTCAGACGCAGGGATTTCAGCATCCTGCCCGATTAACTTGATTTTTGCCGAACTTTTACCGGAAAGGCTGTTTAAATACTTGCCGCTGGAATAAATATAATAGACAGGATTCGCATAAAACCTGAGAATTTTATGCTCCCTGAAAAATGAACTGTAAAAATCACTGAAAGTATATATTACGATTGCCAGCAACAACAACGCGGCTGAAAATGTTTTAATGGATAATAAGATCTGTTTCCAGCCGGGTTTGAAAATAATTTTTACCCGGTATACATACCAGGAAGGTAATACACCCAGGAACAGGACATATAAAAAGAGTTTCATGTTAAGCAGGTCTCTGATTTCTGCCTCATCAGTATTGACTATATTCCGGATCATCGAGTCATTAATGACCACGTTATAGGTATCCATAAAATATGCTGCACTGGATGAGATGAGCAGCAGGATGATAAGGGCGGGTTTAATCAGGGGCCTGTAGCTAACGAGAGATAATACAAGAACTGTTAATGATGCAATGCCAATAGCAAGCGAGGCCAGGAACCAGATATTTTCATTACTGACAGGATAAACATTGCATACATTCAAAAAAAATGCGGCATTGTCAAATACAAGCATGAAAATTGCCGCATAGATAATAAGCCTGGTATTTGTAAGCTCTGACATCGAACGGAAAATATTTTTCATATCCGGCTATTACTTCAGACTTGCCTGCTGCCTTGTGCAATGCTTATCAATACGGAACAGGATTCGAATAAGTATGATCATTTGGCCTGTAAAATTGGCAGAGACACCAGTGGAGATAAAAAATTCACGTTATGCTATATGCCCTCATAACCAGAGAATCATACATTACTTGTATCCGGGCCATTGCAGGCTCATATAATTCGACGAAGCAAGGATAAATAGAAAATATTAAGGGAACCTTATGTAATTAAGGTCCGGGGAAAGTAAAGAAACAACTTGCAATTTTTAATTCCGGAAAATAAACACAATTACAGCCCTGTTTAATCCAGGTCAATAATTATGTATCAATTTTTCCTAGAAAAACTGCACACTGCCATTCACAGTCACGGTGATACTACTCATGCCTGCCTCAACCGCCGGAGATACAGCACTTTCCATGGCCATGGTTTTCATGGCTGCACGCCCGAACATGACGGGTGGCTGTGAACCCCCGGTGTTAATATTGATAGTAACTATGCGGTGATTATTTTGTTCCATATGCTTCCCGACAATTGCAATTCTTTCCTTGAAGGCTTCCATGGCTTCTTCTATCAATGCATTTTCATATTGCTTGCGGGTATCATCTGTTGGGCTGAATACCATCTGCTTTATCTGTAATCGTTCCTGCAACTTGCCTGCCAGTTCAGTCAGGCCGTCCATATTCATACTCTTGAGCTCCACCTGTTGACTGCTGCGCCAGCCGGTGATTGTCTGCTTGTTATAGACAGGATATGTCTGGTAATTGCCCGTTTTACTGTCAACCCCCTCATAGGTTTTAATCGTGTCCAGTGCCCATTGCATGTCCCGGTTGATCTCCTTGCTGATAGAGGCAGGATTGCTGCCTTCATGTTCTGTCGCCAGTATCACTACCATCTGGTTATTGGGTATTTGCCGTTCCACCTGCGCCTGTAAATTAACAACATTAAACAGCGTCTCGCCTTCATGAGCAGAAACGGTAACGGGGAGAACAACTGCCCCGGCCAGAAGCAACAGGAAAAAAAGTCTGGATATCATATTGTTACCTTATACCAGGAGACAGTAATCGACAGTAATAAAACAGGCATGCGTTACTATTTGTAATTAAAAAGTTTTTCAGTATTCCATAATACTGATACCGGTTACGGGGGCGATAAAAAAACCCGCAACAAGGCGGGTTTTTACAACCGGTTTCAGTTAACCATTAACGGGTTTCCAGGTGCCATCCGATTGCCGGCAGGCCGTCCCCTGGATATTCTCATACTCTCCGTCAACAAAAATTGTCTGTTCAAATTCACGGCATGGTGTGCCATCGGCTGCCGTGTAGGTACGTGTAGGTGTAACTTCGCCCGAATGGCCGGTATCCGGATTGGTCCAGGTGGAAGACTGGCCGGTTTTCTGGGTTTCCAGTGCATTCTGGGTTGTATCGTAATGATATTCCTGGTCTTTGCAGCTTAATTCCTTGCCAATTTTATTGCCCAGAAAACCACCGGCAACAACCCCGGCACCTATGGCAACACTTTTCCCGGTACCGCTGCCGAACTGGGAACCCACCAGGCCACCGATTGCCGCTCCGGCCAGGGTGCCGAGGATTTCACCACCACCGGACGATTGCTGGCATTCGGCATGCAACGACATGGAGACAACCATAAACAAAAATAACATTAAATAATTCAATGACTTCTTCATAATCTTTTCCCGTGCATCATAAAAATTACAGGTACCATACTAGTTTAGTCCATCCCACCCGTCGATTGCCATTTCATTGGTAAAAATACCTGATACATGTCACAAAATCCTGTCGGCAGCAAGAACAATACCATCACTATCGGCATACAGGTAATATCCCGGTGTGAATGTAATACCGGCAAATGTCACCGGAATATCGCGGTCGCCAGCACCTTTTTTCACACTTTTACGGGGATTGGTTGCTATTGCCTTGACGCCGATATCAATAGTGGCAATCACGGCAGAATCACGGATACAACCAGACACAATGATGCCGGTCCAGCCGTTATCCCTGCCCAACTGGGCCAACATATCACCGACCAGCGCACAACGCATGGATTCACCGCCATCGACAACCAGTACCCGGCCTTCTCCTTTCTCTTCCAGGGCAGCACGCACCAGGGAATTGTCCTCGTGCACCTTGACCGTTGATACCGGGCCATGAAAAATCTTCTTGCCACCATAATCATGAAACATGGGAAGGGCGACCCGGAGCTTGTCACCATATTCATCATATAAGTCGGCTGTCGCAAAAGTCATTTCGATTTTTCTCCCCTGGCATTCATTTCCCTGTAGTATTCCGGACGGCGATCACGCAGGACTTCATTAAGCGGTGTAATACTCTTGTCCCTGGCCAATGCCGGATCAATATCAAGCACATACAAGGCGTCTCTCTGCGCTGCAGCCCGGTGTATTAGTGTACCGCCGGGGGCAACGACCTGGCTGTGACCGGTAAAACGCAAATTACCATGTGGACGCTTGTCAAATCCATAACGATTGGCCGTTATGGCATAAACCTTGTTTTCCAGGCAGCGTGTCAACATGGCCTGTTGGCAATAACCCAGGACCAGGTTTGAAGGATGACAAAGTATTTCTGCACCCTGCAGGGACAATACCCGTGTTACCTCGGGAAAGACCCAGTCAAAACAGACCATTATACCGAGACGCGCCCCCTTGATTTTATTGACCTGCAATGGCACATCTCCGTTATCAAACCATTTTTTTTCTTCATTAAACAGGTGCAGCTTGCGATAGACATGTTCTACACCCCCGGGGCCAATCAACAACGCACTGTTAAAGTACCTGTCACGCGATTTTTCGGCAAAACCCGTGACCAGGTAAAAGCGGTTTTTCCGACAAAGAGCAACCAGTGAATCAACCGTTACAGAATGCCCCGGGTCTTCTGCCAGCACTTTTACCTCGTCACGATCGGCAAAATAATAACCGGTAAAAGCCAGTTCCGGCAGAACTATCAGGTCCGCCTGAATACCATCAAGTTTTTCCGTGACCTTTTTGACATTATGACTGACCTTGCCAAATAGTGGCCTGTACTGATAGAAACCGACTTTCATAATAAAGCCACTAGCTATTAGCCACTAGCCACAAGTAATAAATGAATCATTTTATGTTATCCATTTTCATCTAGTTGCTTGTAGCCAGTAGCTTATTGCTTTTTTTTTGGACGTTTCCAGTCCTTCACAGTTTTCTGTTCATTGCGGCTGATTGCCAGTACACCTTCATCGATATCCCTGCAAACGGTGGTACCGGCAGCGACAGTTGCACCGGCGCCAATCCTCACTGGCGCAATTAACTGGCTGTCGGAACCGATAAAAACGTTATCTTCTATAAAGGTCTTGTGTTTTCTGGCACCGTCATAGTTACAGGTAATGGTACCGGCCCCCACGTTTACATCCCGGCCGATTTCACTGTCGCCGATATAACTGAGGTGGTTGATTTTTGTTCCCTTGCCTACCATCGATTTCTTCACTTCAACGAAATTACCAACATGCACATGATTGTCCAGGTGCGTGTCAGGCCGTATCCGGGCGAACGGACCTATCCGGCAATGGTCACCGATAATGGCATTATCGATAACACAGTCAGGCAGTATCTCGACATCATTACCGATAATGCTGTCCCTGATACAGCAATTGGCGCCAATGCTGACATTGTCCCCGATTTTCAGGCGGCCCTCGAGCAGGACATTGACGTCTACAAGAATATCCTGGCCAATCTCTATCTCACCACGCAGGTCAAAACGTGCCGGATCCATCATGCTCACACCACGGCGCATCAATTGATGGGCCTGGATCAACTGGTAATAACGTTCCAGCTCCGCCAGTTGTGCCCGGTCATTAATCCCGCGAATTTCAACAGCAGAATCCGGATTAATAGTGTTAATACGCACCCCTTCCTTAACAGCCATGGCAATAATATCGGTAAGGTAGTATTCCCGCTGGGCATTGTTGTTTTGCAGTGCGCTCACCCAGCGTTTGAGAGACTGTCCTGCTACTGCCATCATGCCGGTATTGATTTCACAAATGTCACGTTCGGCATCGGTCGCATCTTTTTCTTCTACAATACGCTGAACATCACCAATATCATTCCTGATAATCCGGCCGTATCCGGCCGGATGGTCAATGTATGAAGTTAACAGACCAAAACCGGAGTCGTTTGCTGCCTCTACAAGATGGTGCAATGTCTCCGAAGTAATCATCGGGATATCAGCGTACAGGATTAATACCATGTCATTGTCAGGAATTTTGTCGATGACCTGTTGTACTGCATGTCCGGTACCAAGCTGCTGCTTCTGCTCGACCCAGTCAACATCAAGATGGGCTAATTCCGTTTTGACCTGCTCACCACCGAAACCGTGCACTGCAATGATTTGTCGATGGTTGACCAGGGAGGCTGAATTATAGACATGTTCAAACAGGCTTTTACCGGCCAGCTTGTGCAATACTTTCGGGACATCGGATCGCATCCGGATTCCCTGGCCTGCTGCAAGGATAACTATGGTTAGGCTCATAACAGGTATGTTATCCGAAAACCCGGGATATTAAAGCCCTGGACGGCTTTCAGGAAGGTAATTGATGATTGGAAACTGGAATGATAATTAGTGAAAAAAGCGTTTTTGCCATTCACTATTCACCACTCACTAATCTACTTCTTCCGCAGTCGCTGGATGGCACGTAGCTGGGCAGCAAGTTCGGCATTCTCTGCCAGGGCCTTGGCATAATCAATGTTTGCCTCACGGTCATGCAACGCCCTTTCCGCCTCTTCCTTGGCCTTGAGTATGGCTGCTTCGTCCAGGTCTTCAGCACGTGCCGCTGTATCTGACAATACCGTCACGACATGTGGCTGTACTTCCAGTAAACCGCCGGATACGTAGAAAGTCTCTTCAGTTCCATCGGCGCTTTGCACCCGAATCTCACCTGCTGTCAACCGCGTTACCAATGGCGTGTGTCCCGGTGCCACACCGATTTCTCCAAGAGCAGCAGGAGCGAACACCATGGCTGCTTCGCCGGAATAGATCGCGCGCTCGGCGCTGACAATATCAACCTGTATAGTATTTGCCATTAGCTGTCAGTCCCGAATCACATATTCCCGGCTTTTTTGACTGCATCGTCGATGGTGCCAACCATGTAAAAAGCCTGTTCAGGCAATTTGTCATGTTTACCTTCAACAATTTCCTTGAAGCCGCGAATAGTTTCTTTCAGTGGTACGAATTCACCGTCCTGTCCTGTGAAGACCTTGGCCACGAAATAAGGTTGAGACAGGAAACGTTGAATTTTACGGGCACGGGCCACGGCAAGTTTGTCATCTTCGGACAATTCATCCATACCCAGAATGGCAATAATGTCGCGCAGTTCCTTGTACCGTTGCAGTGTATTCTGCACAGCACGGGCAGTATCATAATGCTCCTGGCCAACGACCAGTGGATCCAGCTGCCGGCTGGTTGAATCCAGCGGATCTACAGCCGGGTATATACCCAGCTCTGCAATCTGGCGTGAAAGTACTACGGTTGCATCAAGGTGAGCGAAGGTGGTTGCCGGTGAAGGATCCGTCAGGTCGTCCGCAGGCACGTAAACGGCCTGGATTGAAGTAATGGATCCGGTCTTGGTTGAAGTTATACGCTCCTGCAGCTTGCCCATTTCTTCTGCCAGCGTGGGCTGGTAACCCACAGCCGATGGCATACGGCCAAGTAATGCGGACACCTCAGTACCTGCCAGGGTAAAACGGTAAATATTATCCACAAAGAACAATACGTCACGACCTTCATCACGGAATTTTTCCGCCAGGGTCAGGCCCGTCAATGCGACACGTAGACGGTTGCCCGGTGGTTCATTCATCTGGCCATAAACCAGCGATACCTTGTCCAGAACGTCAGAATCCTTCATTTCATGGTAGAAGTCATTCCCTTCACGGGTACGCTCTCCAACACCGGCAAAGACAGAATAACCACTGTGCTCAATAGCAATATTACGAATCAGTTCCATCATGTTCACAGTCTTGCCCACACCGGCACCGCCGAACAATCCAACCTTGCCACCCTTGGCAAACGGGCATATCAAATCAATCACCTTGATGCCGGTTTCCAGCAATTCCGTTGCGGGACTGAGTTCAGTGAATTTGGGAGCATCACGGTGTATCGACATCTTTTCATCGGCACCGATGTCACCGGCATCGTCAATCGGCTCTCCCAGCACGTTCATGATTCGACCCAGCGTTTTGGTACCGACAGGGATGGAAATGGGAGCTCCGGTATTATCAACCTTGAGTCCGCGTTGCAGGCCATCCGTAGAACCCAGGGCAATGGTCCTGACAATACCGTCACCCAGCTGTTGCTGGACTTCCAGCGTGGTCTTGATGCCCTCACCCCGTACAATCAACGCATCATATATATTGGGAATCGCTTCTGGCGGAAATTCCACGTCGACGACAGCACCAATAATTTGTACGATTTCTCCAGAACTCATATGTCGTTCCTCGTTAAAATTATCTATTTCGTTTAACTATTTATTTCAATAAATATTACAGTTGGAATACAGGAATCAGAATTCAGTAACTCATACATATATTCTGACTCCTGTATTCTTTTTCAGACCGCGGCCGCCCCGCTTACAATTTCTGACAGTTCCTGCGTAATCGCGGCCTGCCGGGCCTTGTTGTATACGAGTTGTAATTCATCAATCAGTTTACCGGCATTATCGGAGGCACTCTTCATGGCAACCATTCGCGCTGCCTGTTCACAGGCAATATTCTCAACTACATCCTGGTAAACCAGTGACTCAATATAACGATCCAGCAGATTATCCAGCACTTCCCTGGCTTCCGGCTCGTAGATATAGTCCCAGTGATATTGCAATTCCTTTTCTTCACCTTCTTCTACCGGGATCAGTTTTTCCAGGTTGGCATTTTGCGTCATTGAATTAATGAAGCGATTGGACATGATGTACAACTCATCGATATTGCCTTCATTGTAGGACTGCAACATGACCATGACCGTGCCAATCAGGTCTTCAACAGCAGGCGCATCACCGAGATGGGATGCTGATGCGACAATATTGGCACCCAGGCGGCCAAAAAAACCGGACGCCTTGGAGCCGATGACACACAAATCCATTTCCTTGCCTTCCTTTTGCCAATCACGCATAAGGCGCAAGGCATCACGGAACAGGTTGGAATTAAGGCCACCACAAAGACCTCGATCTGTAGAAACAATAATCACGCCAATACGTTTGACTTCCTCTCTCGGCACCAGGTAAGGGTGTTTATACTCCGGATTGGCATAACCCAGGTGGGCAATGACATTACGGATCCTGTCCGCATACGGACGGGCAGAATTCATCCTGTCCTGTGCCTTGCGCATTTTACTGGCCGCAACCATTTCCATGGCCTTGGTGATCTTCTGTGTATTTTTTACACTGCCAATCTTTGTTCTGATTTCTTTCGCGTTAGACATCGGCTCTGTTCCTGATGATTTAATGTATTATCTGATTACCAGGTATTATTCTGCTTGAAGTCTTCGATGCTCTTTTTGAATTCAGCATCAATATCATCGTCGAAATCACCGCTCTCGTTAATGCGCTTCATCAGATCCGACCTCTCGCTGTTCATATAACTCAGCAAGGCCGCTTCGAAATCGCCAATCTTGTTCAATTCAATATCATCAAGGAAACCGTGTTCGGCTGCATACAGGCTGACCGCCATTTCCGCGACATACATGGGTGAATACTGCTTTTGTTTCATCAGTTCCATAACCCGCTGGCCACGTTCCAGCTGCTTGCGGGTTGCTTCATCCAGATCAGATGCAAACTGGGCGAACGCTGCCAGCTCACGGTATTGAGCCAGCGCCAGGCGCACACCACCACCCAGTTTCTTGATGATCTTGGTCTGCGCAGCGCCACCTACACGGGACACCGACAGGCCGGCATTGATGGCCGGTCGGAAACCGGAGTTAAACAGGTCCGTTTCCAGGTAAATCTGGCCGTCGGTAATGGAAATCACGTTGGTCGGCACGAAAGCGGATACGTCACCGGCCTGTGTTTCAATAATCGGTAACGCCGTTAACGAACCGGTTTTACCTTTTACCTTCCCGTCGGTAATTTTCTCGACATACTCGGCATTGATTCGTGATGCCCGTTCAAGCAGGCGGGAATGCAGGTAGAACACATCACCGGGATAGGCTTCTCGACCCGGTGGTCGTCGCAGTAAAAGGGATACCTGGCGATAGGCCCAGGCCTGCTTGGTCAAATCATCATAAATGATCAGCGCATCTTCACCGCGATCACGGAAAAATTCGCCCATTGCGCAACCGGAATAGGGTGCAATGTATTGCATGGCTGCTGACTTGGACGCTTCCGCGGCAACAACAATGGTGTGTTCCATGGCACCGTGTTCTTCCAGTTTACGAATCACGGTGTTGATGGAGGATGCCTTCTGGCCGATGGCAACGTAAATGCATTTAATACCGGTGCCCTTCTGATTGATGATCGTATCAATGGCAACGGCGGTTTTCCCGGTCTGGCGGTCACCGATAATCAGTTCGCGCTGGCCCCTGCCTATTGGCACCATGGAGTCGATGGATTTAAGCCCGGTCTGAACTGGCTGTGATACGGACTGGCGGGCAATAACACCCGGTGCAATTTTTTCAATCGGGGAGGATTCTGATGCTTCTATATCACCCTTGCCGTCTATGGGATTCCCCAGGGAATCAACGACACGTCCCAGCAATGCTTCGCCGACAGGAACTTCGAGGATACGCTTGGTACATTTAACCGTGTCCCCTTCCTTGATATGCAGATAGGAACCCATGATCACGGCACCAACCGAATCACGTTCCAGGTTCAGCGCCAGACCATACGTATTACCCGGGAATTCAATCATCTCGCCCTGCATAACATCGCTCAGTCCGTGAATACGGGCGATACCGTCAGCCAGGCTGACCACAGTGCCTTCAGTACGGGCTTCGGTGTCCAGTTTCAGGTTCTGAATTTTTTTCTTTATCAGATCACTAATTTCAGTTGCACTGATAGACATGGTTTATCCTCTTGGTTAACTATTCTGCAAAATTGTGGCTTAACTGCCTGAGACGGCCCTTGATTGACGCGTCTATAACGGAGTCACCGCTGCGGATGATGGCGCCACCAATTAATGATTCATCAATACTTGTACTGATCACGATTTTTTTCCCCAGGCTTTTTGCCATTATCTGCCTGATCTTTTCTTCCTGGTCAGTATCCAGCGGGTAAGCGGAAATGACTTCAACCCCTGCGACACCCTCGGCTTCTGCTTTCAATGCTTCAAACAACCCTGAAATTTGCGGCATCAATAACAGGCGATCCGCATTGACCAGAATAGCCACGAAATTCCGGCCATGTTCGTCCAGGTTGTCACCACATATCTCAGTGACAAAATCGATTAGCTGTTGATTTTCAATTCTGGGACTGACAATGACAGCCTGCATGTCTTCATCTGAAACAACCAGTTTCAAAACGTTCAACATACTTGACCATTGGTCCAGGTTTCCTTCCTCCTGCGCGCACTCGAATGCAGCACGTGCATAAGGTCTGGCAATTGTCATTTTTTCCTGCATATTATTCCTGGCCTCTAGAAACCGGCACTGATTTTTTCCAGCACATCGTTATGGGCATTGCGGTCAACTTCGCGCAGGAGAATCTGTTCAGCTCCCTGCAGGGCCAGATTGCCGACCTGTTTGCGTAAGTCTTCACGCGCCATCTCCTTTTCCTGGTCTATTTCACTCCTGGCCGCATGGATGATGCGTTCACCTTCCTCCCTGGCATTAATCTTGGCCTCGTCAACGATTTCATCATGGCGTTTGTGGGCCTGTGCAATAATATTTGCTGCCTGTTGCTTGCCTTCCTCGACCAGCTCCTCATATTTCTGCCCGGCTTCAATCAGTTTTTGCTCACCCTTCTCTGCCGCTGCCAGACCGTCGGCGATACGTTTCTCCCGAGCCTCGATCATGCCCAACAGCAGGGGCCAGACAAATTTCATGCAGAACCAGACAAAGAAAGCAAAGGCAATAC
>Ga0102950_1000337_pt1 | contig 12848 bp, 13 predicted proteins | sample SalPon2A_B_D2_MG_FD_78505 | JGI IMG/M metagenome (GOLD analysis project Ga0102950, IMG submission 78505) | Soil microbial communities from South San Francisco under conditions of wetland restoration - Salt Pond MetaG R2A_B_D2_MG | ecosystem: Environmental > Terrestrial > Soil > Wetlands | place...
ATCTCCTGCCCGACCGCTGGATGCCTCAATATGCGATGATCGCTTTCAGTCATATTCCCCTGTCGGAGGTCGAGGTCCGAAGTAAACTGCAGATGCGGATTCTCGACGAACTCGTGGCTCGGTACTCAGTCGATGAACTCGAAAACGACAACCGTTTAAAGGAGATCGTCTCAGGACGGGTGACCGAACTTTCCATTCGATAGTCGCTTCCTGAGATAGACTTCATATCGCATAATGAGCGGCTTCACTCCCAACGGACCTTCACTTACCGTCGACTGCGTTATCTTCAAAGACAACTCAGCAGTGCTGATACGCCGGGCACACGACCCCTTCAAAGGATCCTACGCTTTGCCCGGAGGGTTCGTTGAGATCGGTGAAACTGTCGAACAGGCCTGCGTTCGTGAGACCGAGGAAGAAATCGGCGTTACCCCGAGCAATCTCCGCTTCATAGGCATCTACTCAGACCCGGGGCGTGACCCCCGACGACACACCGTGACGGTCGCATTTCTCGCGGAGGCGGAGGTATCAGGGTTGAAGGCCGGTTCGGATGCCGCCCAGGTGGAGCTGGTTCAAGACTGGCGCAATCAGGAGATTGCGTTCGATCATAGGAAGATCCTCGACGACGCCTGGAAGTTGGCGAATCGAAAGTGATTCAGAATGGGCTCTTCCTGATTGACACTCGACACCGGACAATTCATTTTCAATAGATTCCGGGAGCGAACGCCCTTGTGGGGCGATGTAAGGTTAGTAAAAGAACTCTCTTCAGGAGGTATCGACTCATGTTGTCCGATTCAGAACGCCGCAATCTTATAGACAAAATCCGTTCGCTCCCGAACCAACTTGCCGAAGCTGTGAAGGGGCTGTCCGAAGATCAACTTGAGACTCCTTATCGCGATGGCGGCTGGACCGTTCGGCAGGTGGTGCATCATCTGGCCGACGCTCATGTCAACGCGTACATCCGAATGCGGCTGGTGGTAACCGAAGATCATCCGACTCTGAAACCTTACAGTCAGGATGACTGGGCGCGTCTGCCCGACGCTCGCGGCGACGCTATCGATGAATCGATGGAGCTTCTGAAGGGACTTCACGCAAGGTGGAGCAGTTTTCTGCAACACCAGTCTGCTGAAACCTGGCAGCGGACAGCATATCATCCGGAAGAGGGGGATGTTTCGCTGGAGCAGTTGGTTCGTATCTATGCCGGACACGGCGAGAATCATGTCGGCCAGATCTTGAGACTGCGTTCGGCCAGAAACTGGTAATCCGGCCGTTTGACAATAGCCCGTACACGATTGTTTGACAATGAGTTCCCCCGGTTTTCAAGTTTCCGCTCTGGGCTGCCGACAAAAGGAATAGAGCAGTGATTCGCTCCTGACATAGATGGAGCAAGACAGTCTTTTTTTCTTTTGGAGGCGGCAATGTTCTCAGCAAAGATATTTGGATTTATCGGAGCCTCGGCCGGCGGCTGGATCGGCTGGTGGCTCGGAATGCATTTCGGCTTTCTCGCCGCTTTCATCATCAGCACAGTCGGCACCGGCGCCGGACTTTACTACGGCCGGATCTTCGGCCAACGTTACACCGGCTAACTTTCGCAAACCGCTGGCTCGTTGACACCCTCCTGGGTGTCAACATCTTCGTGACAATCCAATCGCAAATGTCGACACCCAAGAGGGTATCGACCTACTGAAATATCGCCGTCGCGATCTCGTCTTTACATAAGATCCGCGTGGCGTTAATCCAGGATGGCGGGCTCGAAGCGGATCCGCCATGCGATGACCGAGCATTTCTTATCTTTTGTAGCAGATTAGCTTCGAACCTGCCAATGCACGCGCCGAGAAACGCGCATCTGTCACCCCTGCGAATCGACGGACGATATCAATACCCCGCCGCTTCCGACACACGATCCTTCTTCGCCAATCCCAGGATCAACCCCAGCACAATCGACCACAGCGCCGCGAGCCCGATCTGGTACTCCGTCGCCAACGAGAACGTCACCGTGTGCGCCGGAATCCAAAACCAGATCAGCGTCCACCATGCGGTCGTCAGGCCGGCAAAGTTCTTTCGCCACAGAATGAGATTGTCTTCAAGACGATGGAAAAACATCATCTGGGGTCCGAACAGGAGATTCGTAAGCACCGAGACGGCAAACGCCCAGCCAATCCCGGAGGCCATGAACGCCGGAAGCATGCGATGGTCAATCAGCGCCCGGGTGAATCCTTTCATACCGGCGAAACCATATTTGATGATAACGCCAAGAAGAGCCCAGGCGAGGACTTTCAACAGCGTCTGCAGCACCGTTCCGGGCAGGGCAAACTTCTTATGCTTCAAGCTGATCGAGAGTATCTCTCCGAGCGTTCCCAGAATCCCGAACTGCACCGCCGCCGACAGAAGCGGATTACCTATCACCCAGTTTACGTATCCTTCCATGCTCTCTCCTTCGTCCGTTGCCGTGATTGATCGAAGATACCTACGGCCACGTTGCGGGAAAGTAAGTATGACGCAGGGCGGTTGGCAAGCGTGCGCGAGATAAATTTCTTACGGCCCGCATGACTCATTCTTTCGTAGGCCCGACCGGTCTTCCGGCCGGGTGTGTCGCGCATGCCGAAAAGATGCGTTCTTCGTAGGGCAGTCTCGTCTTCGAGCCTGCCCTTGTCCGTGGCCCGCTCCGACTTCTTTGATGTCTCCATGTTCGAAGCTTGGACCCAGGCATTCCTCCCCCGAGGAACAGCCGGGGTCCATCTTCGGAATCCTGGGCACCCGCTTTCGCGAGTGAGGCGGACAAGAGACGGTTCACCAAGAGGTGAAGTCATCGCGAGGCGTCCATCACGCCGGTTGGGCGTGAAGCCGTCGCGATCTCGTCTTTGCGTATAACGCATGTGGCGGTATTCCAAAATGGCGGGCCCGAAGCGGGTCCACCCTACGTCAGAGCACCGTTCCGAAGTAGGGCGGATTCGCTTCGAACCTGCGATTGCACGTTTACCGTCAGACATACGCAACGCTACGGGCGGATCTCATGAGGCCGAGATGGTGTCGTCGTTCCACCGGCCGAATCGTCGCCTCTAACGCCAGTGAAAATCGCGACGTTGCTGGTGTACGAAATCGCCGATCATCCGAACACCGCGAGGGAGGATCTGCCGCCCGAGGGACAACCGCTTGAGCATGGAGTACCCCATGAACTGCACCATAATCGGGATCGCTTTTTCTTTCGGTTCGTGAAAACTGAGGAAGAGCAATCCGGCAAGCAGTCTCAGCACCGCCGAAACTCCGAACAGCAGATGGTAGTTCACAATGGTCTGCCGCCCGATCTGCCAATGAACGAAACTGAACGATTCGGCAAGAAAGCCGCCTGCGATCGACGCGGCGAAATAACCAATCCCGGTGATGACCGCGAACATCGCCAGATATGACATCCTCTTGTTGCGGGGACTGTTTGAAATCGGAATGTTGAACGCGGCGAGGTTGAATCCGGTCCAGAGAGCACCTGAGTAAATCGCCTCGAACCCGAGGATCCAGAGAAAATCGGGGCGGGGAATCCACCAGATCAAGGGAATCAGGCCGATCCCCAGGGCGCAGAGTACGATAACCGGTCGCGAACCGAACCGATCGATCACGACCCCCCAGGGCTTGTTCAGGATCACGGCCATGATCGCCGGGACCGCCGAGTAGAGCGATATCATCGTGAACGACATCTTGAGATTCGTGATCATGTGGGCGGCGAAGAAGACGGAAGCGATACCGACTGCGATATTCCAGACGAAGAATACTTTCAGCAGGCGACGGAAATTGGGATCTTTGAATGGCTCGAGGACATCGGACCACCGACCGAAATCGGCCTCCTGTTCGTCGCTCGGTCGATCCGGCAGACGACGTAGCAGGAGTACGGCTGCGAGCGCAAACAGGCAGGCGAAACCGAGTATGACGGCGAATCCGGTTGCGTCCTCGCCGGAGCGAAGGAACTTGTCGAGAATAATCCCGCCCAGCACTGTCGCCGACACGGTTGAGAAGGCGATCCCGGCGCTGCGGAATCCGAAATAGCGGGCACGAATTCGGTCGGGGACGATATCCGCCATCCAGGAAAGCCAGACCGGAGCGGCGGTCATGATCGCGAGGTTCGAAAGCACGAGTATCGTGAAGAACAGTTCCAGCCGCCACTCGCCCGGCATGAACAGGACCGGAATCACCAGCCACCAGATCTGCCTCCCGAAGATAGCACTTCGCACCGAGTACGACTTGCGCCCGCCCGCTCGTTTGGCCAGGTAGGCCGAGAAGAGCTGGGCAAGCTGGGCCATGAACGGGATCGCTCCGAGCAGGCCGATCTCAAAATCGTTCGCGCCGAGAAACAGAGCGATACCGGTAAGAAACGCTCCGCCGGTTATCACGATAAAGACATTCGCGAACGCACCTTCGACCGAGATGGTCGGCAGCCATCGCCTCGCCGATTCATACGCCCTGCGATCAGCCTCGTATTTGTCCGAATCCGTCAATTTCATCTTCGTTCTTCCTCGCTCGATGCACATAACCGGAGCTTAACGCTTCCTCCGGTAACCGCAGAAGAAACTTGTTCTGCAGCCGGGTGTCAAGAACTCAAACGAGTCGACTTTCCCGTAGAATATATATCGGCATTACGGCGGCCCATAAGACTGTGCCACCCTTGGCTCCCTATATGAACACCGGCAAAGAGTCTGTCATCGCAAGTCGTCCGTCACGTCGGTTAGGCGTGGAGCCGTCGCGATCTCGATTTCACGTATGACACATGTGGCGGTATTCCAAGTCGGCGGGCACGAAGCGGGTCCACACTACTGCAGAAGACCATTCCGCAGTAGGGAAAATTCGCTTCAAACTTGCCATCACAAGTACCCGCAACAAAACGGTGGAATTTCCTGTTAAGTCTGTATAGATTCTGACATCCGCTTTTACCCTGTTGTCAGGTGCCCCCGACCGGTACCTCTCGAACGAAAAGGAGATTCTGATGGAAGCTTTCAAATACCACGTCTACGTCTGCGAACAGAAAAAGCCGGAGGGGATACCCTGTTGCTCGGCCCATGGCTCGGCCAAAATAATCGAATTGCTCAGAGCGGAAATCGCCGCCCAGGGACTGTCCGGCGACGTTCAGGTAACAACCTGCGGCTCGATCGGTCTTTGCGAGCGGGGACCCAACATGATCGTTTATCCCGAAGGGATCTGGTATTCGGGCGTGACGCCGGACGATGTCTCCGAGATCGTGACAGAACACTTTAAGAACGATCACCCGGTCCGGCGGCTCGTCAACGCCGACCAGAAGGCACTTCGCGCCGAGGTTGAGTTGAACAAGTCGAGAATGCTTGCCGGCATGAAAGCCCGAGACGAATCAGGGATGCTTCCGGAAGAGCTCATGTCGCTTTTCAACGGCTTCCGCGCCAGCCGAATTTTGCTTACCGCCGTCGAACTGGATCTCTTTACGGCCGTGCGCGATGGTGCGACATCGGCCGATGTCGCCTCGCGCCTCGGCACCGACCGTCGCGCTACCGAATCCCTCCTGAATGCCATAACGTCGATGGGCATCCTCGAAAAGAAGGGCACACAGTACAGCAATACCGCAGTGGCGGCCCGCTATCTTACCGAGGGCGGGAAGAACGATTCGAGAATGGGCATCATGCACGCCGTCCATCTCTGGGATCGGTGGTCGACTCTGACTGAATGTGTTCGCAAAGGGACCTCGGTGACGTACACGGAAATGAAGACCCGCGGCGACGAATGGACCCAGGCCTTTATCGCGGCGATGCACAGCAGTGCACGTGCCCGAGGCAAGCAGGTGACCGGGATTGTCGATGCCTCCGGTGTGAAGAAACTGCTCGATGTCGGCGGCGGGTCGGGAGCTTATTCGATCGCGTTTGCCAAAGCCAACCCGGACTTGCAGGGATTCATCTTCGACCTTCCCACAGTTGTTCCGATCGCACAAAAGCATATTGACGAAGCCGGGCTGAAAGATAGGATCAAGTTTATCGAAGGAGATATGCGAACCGATGAATTCGGCACCGGATTCGATATGGTCTTCGTCTCGGCAATCTGTCATATGTTCGACGATCAGGAAAATATGAGTCTGTTTCAGAAAGTCCAGCGTGCCCTCAATCCGGGCGGCAAGATCGTTATTCAGGACTTCATCCTGAACAACGACAAGACCGGGCCGGTCACCGCCGCTCTTTTTTCGATTAATATGCTGGTCGGGACGCCGCACGGCGCTTCGTACAGCGAAGCAGAATATACCGACTGGCTGAAGAAGACCGGATTCGAACAGGTCTGTAGGATCGTTCTTCCCGGACCGACAGACCTGATTGTCGCGACAAAGTCCTGACCTCGGTTCGCTCCGACGTTAGCGCCAGTGGATCGTCATTTCTTTTAACAGCTCATCGGCGTGATACACTTTGTCCAGAATGAACAGGACATAGGTGATGTCCACGCCGATGCATCTCGTAAGAGCCGGTTGGAATAAATAGTCCGAAGATATACTTTCCCAGTTTCCGTCGAACGCCAATCCGACCAGATCTCCTTTGCCATTGATGATCGGACTTCCCGAATTCCCGTTGGTGATGTCAAGCGTCGACAGGAAATCCACCGGAACATCGCCGATCGTGCTGTCAAAGTACTTTCCTGAATCGTGAGCCTTGTATACGTCCTGAAGCTGCCTTGGTACGATAAACGGATCGACTCCCGTCTCCTTCTGGAACACGCCGGTGAGCGTAGTCACCCACTCGTAGTAGACGGCGTCGCAGGGAACATACCCCTTCACCGATCCATAAGTAAGCCGCGTCGTGCCGGTCGCGTCCGGGTACATCTCCCCGCCCTTCCACGCCTGATAGGCGGCGATGAGCCTCGGTTGATATTCCGTCATCGCGCCATCGAACGATTCCTCTTCGACCCGAATCACTTCCTCATCCTGTTCGACCATTTTGGCCATCTCTATGAACGGATCGTTGAGTGCAATGAGCTGCTCCAGCGGCATGTGGTACATGGCCAGTCGCTCATTCTCGTCCCCAAGCTTCGTGTTCCGATACAGCCCGGCCAGATAATCGTCTATTGCCTGATGAGGTGTCGCGTTCGGTTCGGCAGCCAGCATCGCGCTCACCGCTCCGATTCGTTCGGTATCCGGAAGACTTAGCGATTCCCGACAAAGATAGGCGAGAAGCTCCAGATCGACCGATGGGAGCAGATTCACCTGCATGTCTTCGAGATTCGCAACCGTACGAACGGTATCGCGGTCTTGATATCCGCGCTGGCGGTCAATATCCTTTTTCTTACGCTCCAGCGCCGATTTGTAGATAGTATAAGCGGCATGCAAATAGTCCGACTGCCACATCATCCATCTGAGCAGCGAAGATTTGTCCTGCCATTGCGCACTAACCTCGTACAGGCTGTCCAGCGACGGCAGCAGATTGCCGTACTTCTTCTCAAGGTCCGGTTTCGAGTTAATGAACTCGGTCAGGTGTCGCTCTTCTTCCTGTTTCTTCGACAGGATGTCTGCACGGTGGAATCCCTCCAGCATCCCTTCATTCTTCTTGAGATAGTTCGAGAGCCCTGAGATCCGTGACTCTACTCGTATCGCCACCGATGAATCGGTTGCGGCCGCGCTGTCGATAATCGCAAGCATCGCCTTACGTCGTCGAATGTCATCCGGGTAGCGATCCAATACCATCTTCTCCAGCGCAAAAGAGCTTTCGTACCGGTCAGTCGTTCCGGGGGTACCGATTGCGAAAACGAATTCGCTGTCGTGGGCGCCGCTTGCGTCAAGATGCAGGAACTGCCTCGGATGGTATGGCACATTATCTTTAGAGTAGTTTGCCGAAGATCCGTTGGGAGCGACATACGCCCGAAGAAACGAGAAATCTCCGTCGTGACGGGGCCACATCCAGTTGTCGATCTCGCCGCCGTAGGCACCGATCATATCGGCAGGGGCAAAAACCAACCGAATGTCCCGAATCCTGAAAAATGTATACAGGCTGTACTCGGCTCCGTCGTAGAGCGATGCTACCTTGCACCAGACATCCTTCCCGTGTTCCCGATTCTTGACCAATTCCTTGGTAGCTTTCTCAATCGCCTGGTATCTCTGACGGGGCGCCTGTTTTGAATTCAGCTGCTTGGTTATATCCGGAGTAACATCCTCGATCGACTTAAGCACGAAAATCGTATATCCGAGAGCGGGAAGTTCTTCCTCGCGCGTTCGGGCGCGAAAACCATCTCTGATGTAATTATGTTCCGGCGTGCTCTGCCTCTGAATCGCCCCGAATGCGACATGGTGATTCGTGATTATCAGACCGTCGGCCGAGACAAACGAGCCGCTCGCTCCGCCGACCCCGGCGATAGCATCGGTCAGGCTCGGGCCGTTTGGGTTGTATATGTCTGCAGGGCTAAGTTCCATTCCGGCCTGATGAAGGCTGTCCCACGAAAGCCGGTCGAGTCGGTTAAGCAGCCACATACCTTCGTTGGCCATCGCTCCACCCGCCAGCACGATGAGCAACGCAACACAGATCAGCAAAGTTGTCGATTTTCTCATGCCACATCTCCTTGAAAGAGGTAATGGTCTAAGCTATCTATTTTCACTCCCCTTTACAATAGTCAATTGGAGCCGAAATCTACGCCAAAGGAGATACGTATGTTTATTCCGATAGCGAACGGGAGTCTCTCGGGGGCTGCGGCGGGAATTCGGAAGGTGGCTACCTGTCAAACGGCAGGAACTTATAAATTTCCTGAGTGCAGGTTGTCTCGAATTGTTTGAGCGCTTCCTGATGGGCCGGGTCCTGCACGGTGACAAACCGCACGAAAGCGACATCGCGGGGGCGGAAAGTCAGCGAGCTGAGCATCTGATATAGCTTGAAGACATAGTCGTTGGAGGTTTCTCCGTAGTAGGTCACGTACCAGAAATCCATCACCTGCCGGCTCTTGTTCAGCCGCAAATCGAATCGTCCGGCCGGAATCGCCCGACCGTTCAGATTGATCTTGTTCTCCGAGCTGCCGGAAATCACCCAGCCCGATCCGGGAAGGCAGTTGCGCGGCGAGTGCGGTCCGCCGAAGGCAGCTTCGGCCGAAAAGAAATCAAACAGGACCTGAATCTTAAGCCCCTGCGGATTGGTGTAGGAGGCCGCGAAGATCTCTTTCGGGTTGAGAATCTCCATTGTCTGCTGGTCGATCATCTGTTTCTGTCCGGTCCAGTCGCCGATCTTCAGCGGGAAATTTTCGAAATTGCCGGCCGTTTGCGAAGCGGGGCGATAGTACTGGATAACCGTCGTCAGTGCAAACGTGACGATCAGAATTCCGGCTATGACTGCAAACGCTTTCTTATCCATACGAGCAAAGCTCCAAGTATTATGACCAGAATCAAAGCGGTGATAAAGACCAGCAGACCGGAGAGTTCGTGGAGAAAGCTCTCGGCCAGGTCCTTGCTGATCGCATAGGCGCCTACCGCGGTGACGAAAATCCTGAAGATGTTCGTCACTATCGCAATCGGCACGGTCGCCGCAAACAGAATGACCGGCAGGGTGCGCCCGGGCATCTTGAGGTATGCATAGAGCGCTCCGAGCGCCATCAGGGTGACCAGGCTTCTCAATCCGGAGCACGCCTCCGCAACCTCGAGCGAGTAATTCGGCAGCATGATGATATTGCCGTTTCGGGCCACCGGCATACCGATAATCTTGAGCAGCCCGACCGTCACTTTGCTCGAAAGCAGTTGCATCGGCAGGGTCGCGGCATAATAGATGATCGAAGGGATCGGGATCATAAACAACAGGAAAAAGAACGCAAACCAGACTTTGCGGAAATTCGACGAGCCAAGATCGTACCAGGCGATCCCCGACAGAACCAGAACCATCGATACCCGGGTCGTAAAGTACTCTCCCGCCGCGATTCCGAGAATCATACCTATCGCCCCGACCACTACGAGCGCCATACCCCACCCTGAATTCTTAGCGGGGAAAACCAGATGCTGCCGTTCGCGATAAAACAGCCAGATCGAAATCGGGATGATGAAAAAACCGTGGGAATAGTTGCCGTCGCGCATCCAGTCGGAAATCAGCGACGTCAAAACCGGAATATTCAGCACGACCAGAAGGGCTACCAGAAGGTACGGGTAGCGGTGGGTCCGGATATTTTTGAGGACCAGCTCCTTGTCCACTCTCATCGACACATCCTTGTCGCCCTGACCTCGATACTTAATTTAAACATTGCTGTAACTACGCTCTTGAATTTATCATGTTAGGTGGCCGCTCACAAGTTAACACTGGAGCCTTCATGAGCAAAAAATGGAAAATCGTCCTGATTGTATCTCTGCTCTGCAATCTGTCTATCATCTATGTCGGCTATAAGGCGCTCGACTATCGTGACCATGTAAACTACTTCCTCAAAAAATATATCGACACCTCCAACGAACTCTCCGGCCGGTCGGTCTTTCAGGCGGAGGATCTCAAACTCCGCTCGGCGACGCAGATCCCCAATCGGGTTGTCTTTCTTGGCACCCAGGTGGTTATGAAATGGATGCTGCCGAAGTATTTTCCCGGGTATGAGACAGTCAACCGGGGGATTGAAGGGCAGAAAGTCGCCGGATTTTTGCTTCGATTCAGGCCCGATGTTATCGACCTTTTTCCGAAAGCCGTAGTCGTGGAGATTTCTTCTTACAATTTCCGGCAGGGGACGAGTATTAGCGAAATCGAGGATTACGCCGCTTCGATGGCCGAACTTTCTCGTTATCACGACATTACACCGATTCTGATGACGATTATACCGCCCACGAGCGAGTACGAAGCGGCCGAGTCATACGAGGGGTATTCCGTGCTCGACAGCCTGCAGCAGTACAATCAATGGCTCTTAAACTACTGCAGTACCAACGGTATGCCGGTGGTCGATGCCGATCGCCTGCTCTCCGACCAGACCGGCCATCTCGATGCTAAGTATGCTTTCAATACAGTAGAGCCGAATGAAATGGGATATCAGGTTCTGGCGACAGCGATTCTGAAGCAGCTCGATTCAGTCGTTGAAACCTCCGGCCGATAAGATTGTTAAACGAGCAGATCTAATTTGACTCCCGTGTTGCATACAGCAAGTAGACGCATGGACGGCGGGGACCGTCCGAGGGTTGAAAACTAACAAGAGAGGACAAACATGAAAATACTTATCGCCCTTCTGATAATTTCCATTTTAGGCAATCTCTTCGGACTCTTCGTGTTATACAAATTCATGCAGAAGCGGGCCTATGTCGCGGAACTTGAGAACCGCCTCACAGCCAAAGACCGGGTGCTCGACCGGGTCGGCGAAAAACTCCCCGAACGGCTTGTTTTTCTCCATCATTCCTGCGGCCAGAACTGGCTCGGGGACGGGCTTAAAGATTCGCTGCTGGCCTCCGGCGTAAGTGTACAGAGCATCACCTACGGCTGCCCGCTTGGCGAAGATACCGATATGAACCACTGGGTTCCCAAATTCACGAACCAGATGAACGAAATCATCCGATTTGATAATCTGACCTCGGATAATCTCAGCCCGGATGCCGAAGCTGATATCGTGATGTTCAAGTCCTGCTACCCGAACAGTGATATAGTCTCCGAAGGGGCCAAAATCGGCAATCCGACTGAACCGGTAAAGACCTTGAGCAACTACCGCGCGACATTCGACAGTCTGCAGACGCTCTTCGCGCAGCATCCCGAAAAGAAATTCCTCTACATCACCGCTCCGCCCCTCGTCCCAGCCGCCACCAATCCGGAAAATGCCGCTCGGGCGAGAGAATTCAACAACTGGGTGAAGTCGGAATTTGTCGATCAATACCACAAACAGACCGGCCTTGACAATTTCTACGTCTTTGACTTTTTCGATTTCCTCGCCGACAGCGACAATGTTCTCAAACAAGATTTCCGTCGCTCCGAAAACGACTCCCATCCGAATCGCAAAGGGAATCTCGGCGCCACGCAGGCGTTCATGAAGTTTCTGCGGGAGAACAATTTGATCGGCGCCAAAATACAGATGGCCCGTGTGAGCAGCCGCCAGACATCCTGACCAAACTCACGACGTAAACTCATGGCGACACAACCTGAGACAATCGAGTTTCTGCTGAACAAACTCCACAGCCCGCAGCGGTTCAGCACCAAGCGGATGTTCGGCGAATACGCCCTCTATGCCGACGGCAAGGTGGTCGGGTTCGTGTGCGATGATCTGCTGTATGTCAAGATCCTCCCGGCCAGTGTAGAACTCGAAAATGTCTGCGAAAAGGGTCCGCCCTACCCGGGTGCGAAGCTGTATTACATTGTCGAAGAAGTTCATCTCTCTACGATTGAGAATCTGACGGATATTCTGCTGGCTATCGGTGATTCAATCCCCGCGAAGAAAAAGAAATCTCCCAGAAAGAAGTAGTCCACCTCGAGGGGCATGATTCCTGCCGCGTTCACCAATCCATGTCGTTGCGAGGAGCAAGAGGCTGAACGGCAGCGAAGATAAGGCGACGTCGCAATCTGGGCTTCATCTCGTCGTCGCAAATCGAGATTGCGACGGCTTCACGCCTAACCGGCGTGATGGACGCCTCGCAATGACAGACACTCAGGCTGTGTGAGAAGATGGTTCAGAGATGTGCCGGGACGTATAAGGACGGCACTACATCTTTGACGAAATGCTCATCCAAGTCATTGCAAGAAGCATCTGACCGAGCGGCAGCGAAGGGAAGGCGACGTCGCAATCTGGGCTTCATCTTGTTGCCGAAAATTGAGATTGCGACGGCTTCACGCCTAACCGGCGTGATGGACGCCTCGCAATGACTTCGCCCTGAAGGGCGCGTGGAGTGGTAATACAGAACGAAACGGGACTCAACTGCTACGATAGATGTGGAATTATACTATCGTCCTAAC
>Ga0102950_1000338_pt1 | contig 12846 bp, 12 predicted proteins | sample SalPon2A_B_D2_MG_FD_78505 | JGI IMG/M metagenome (GOLD analysis project Ga0102950, IMG submission 78505) | Soil microbial communities from South San Francisco under conditions of wetland restoration - Salt Pond MetaG R2A_B_D2_MG | ecosystem: Environmental > Terrestrial > Soil > Wetlands | place...
GAAGCGCACCGACTATTCGACGAGTCGCTGAAGATTTCGGAGAAGAACCTGCCGTACAACCATCCCGGGCACGTCGCCGCCTTAATCGGGTTGGGACGACTGCTCTCGGAGCATGGCGATTACCGCGAAGGGGAGAAACTACTCAGAGAGGCGTTGCAGATTCGACAGAACACCCTTCCTGCCGATCACTGGCAGATAGCAACCACTGAAAGCATTCTTGCCGATTGCCTTCGAAGAGGGAAACATTTCAAAGAGGGGGCCAAGCTGGCAGAACACAGCTTCCAGGTTTTGTACGAGAAATTCGGGAAAGACGATTCCAGGACGATCCTTGCCAGAAAAGTGCTGATGTCGTTGTATGAAGATTGGGGGAAGCCGCTTCCGGTAAAGTCCGAACAGCCAATTCCATAAAATGCAGACGGACCCTTTCGGGTCCGCCTGATGTAGTGGGGCTAAAACTACAAGGAGTATTTAGTAAGCAGGGAACGTACGATCACGTCGCGTTCCGCCGGGGTCACTGCGGAACCGTAGGCACGGATCTCCGCCATGAGAACTTGATTGCCGAACTCGGATCCTATCCTCGCTCCGAGGAACGACGTCAACGGAGTTGTCTTGGTCGGATCAGTTCCGATCGGAGTCGGATCATTATTGACGTAGATGGACATGCCATCGGTCTGGCTGAACCGGAACGTCACGACATTCCATTGATCGAGCGGAGTCGAAGACTGCGCGTCGAGTGTGTAGTTCTCGTGCGACATTGTCCACCTGATATTATCGCGGAATCCAAGAGACAGGTTGGAAAACTGGGTAGTACCGGTACCGAAAAGGAACATCTCGGGATACGCGATAGCTAAAGTAGGTAGCTTGACCACCGCGAATACCGTGTAGTCGGAACCGGTTAATCGTACGCCCGGGAACTGGAACTTGCCGTCGACCGTGGACAATCCTCCACGGAATCTCATGACCGGAAGTGTTCCGCCGTTCAGCTGTCCCGAGAGATATTCCGCGCCGTACGCTTTGCTCGGCGGCAGGGCGTTCAGAGTGGAATCGCCGAACGCATTCTTGAGCAGACTGATGTAGTTGCTGTTGGATCCGGAGCCTCTGGAGAAATACTTGGGATCGTCGATGCGATACCAGAATATCGGGTTCGGTACCGAAGAGCTGACCAACTCACAGTCGGTGACGTCGTATTCGGTGGCCAGCCCGACTTTCACGATCTGTGAAGGGTTGGCAAGGGATCTCACTACATACGAAAGCGGTACGCCGGTATTGATCTGTCCGCCCTGAGCCAGATACTGCTTGAGGGTGGTGAAGTCGGTAGTGATGGCGCCAATCGCCGCGGAAGCCTCGCCGCCCATGGCAAAAGCCTTCACCTTTACGTCCTTCAGATCCTTTACGTACGTGGCACTGCCGTTGAGCGAACCTTGAGTGACGGCACCGTTGAACGAGGCGTCGATTGAGGCGGCCATCTCGGTTTTCGACGATGTCGACTCGATCAGAAGGTAAAAGATTCGCCCGTACGTTACGGACGAAATAAACGCCGCCGGATTGCCCGGTCCGATATACTTGGCAAGATTCTGAGGCGTTTCATCGGGAGCGAAGATCTCATCGATCGAGGTCGGCAGCTGGAAGGCCATGGTGAAATACGATTGCACCAGCTTGACGACATACCGGTTGTATTCCTTGTCCTGGCTGAACGAAAGAGAGGCCCCGAGGTTGCCAACAAGATTGGAATACTCGACATCGAGCGCGAGTGCAAGCTGCTTGCGTGAGTCGACAGCTTCATAAGTGAATGTGAACCGAGCCGGCACCGTGTTGGATGCCCGGGCGATGATGTCGTTTTGGGCCGTGATGACGTGTCCGAGATCGACTACCGGAATGGTTTCGCTGGCGGCCGGAGATCCGTTCAGAATCGTCATTACGATTGTTCCGCCGGCTCGTTTCGCCGGAATCGGATTCGGCGTTGCGTTGGCCAGGCTGTTTCCCTGGAGCAGGTTGCCGGGATAGACGACGTCGGCAAGCGGATCGAACGTCGGGAAGTTGTCCGGCGTCTTGACCACGGAGTAATGTTTCGTCGTGCAGAAATACTGTTCGTTGTTTTGAGTTTCGACGGTGGTATCGGCGCTGGTGACCGTGTCTTCGGGAGTCACCGTCGGAAATGTTCCCCCCGAATTGATGGTGGACTGATACTGGCTGTTGCTGTTTCCCGTCGACGTCGGTGAGTTCTTGGAACATCCAACGCCCATCAGGACAATCAGTCCGAATCCCATCAGAACGAGTTTGAGTTTGCGCGTTTCCATTGTTATTTCCTTTTCGAAGGGATCGGGAGAAAAACTCCCGATCCGATCATCATATATTCAGTCTTAGTTTATTACCTTGAACTCGGCGCGTTCGCCGTCTTCACCGGAATTACCCTGGCTGTCGGGTCTTACGCCACCGGTGCCCGCGGTGCCGAGGGTGATCGCGTTGTTGTCGCGGGTGGAGGAGCTGGCGTCCTGGACGATCGCTATTGACGGACCGCCGCCACCACAACCGCCGTAGCCGCCGTTTCCGCCATTGCCGCCGTGTCCGCCGTTGCCGCCGGAGGCGCCATTAATGTTGCCGGAACCGCCGGAGCCGCCGCTGCCACCAGTCTGACCGGTACCGCCCTTGCCGCCATAGCCGCCGTTACCACCGTTACCGGTAACGATCGTGTTGTTCGTTATCGTAACTTCGCTTCCGTCGGAGAGAAGGATGGCGATTGAGCCGCCGCCGCCTAAGGCGTAGCCGCCGCCGGGACCGTACAGTCCACCAGCGCCGCCACCGCCGCCGGCCGCACAGCAGGCCACTCCGGCACCACCACCGCCGCCGCCGCCGCCGCCCCAGCCATTACCGCCGTTGCCGCCGCTGCCACCGTTGGAAGTGTGGTAATAGACGCCGATTATGAATCCAAAACCAAGGCCGCCCGCGCCATTTCCGCCGGGAGCGCCAGGACCACCGGTGCCACCGCCGTGACCGGTTTTGCCGAAAGCTCCGACCGCACCGCCGGCGCCGCCGCCGTTCTGCCCGGCAGATCCGTTCGTACCACCGCCTGCACCACCGGCGTTACCGCCGTGACCGCCGTCGCGTCCGTACGAGACATTGCCGCCCGCTCCGCCGCCCGACACACTGCACGACAGGGCAAAGTAAGCATTCGATCCACCACCGCCGTTGGGAGCGTGTCCCGTGCGGTTTGATGCGTTGCTTCCGTTTACACCGTCGGTAGCGTTACCGGCTTCGATCTGATTTTGATTGATGATTATGCCGGTGCAGTTGGCAAGGCTGATGGCGACAGAACTCTCTGCCGACGCGGTAGCATTTGCACTCTTGATGGTAAAGCCATCAATCGACAGCTGGCTGATATCCGTTCCGGACACCGCGTAGGTGTCTCCGGATATGATCGTCTCAGACTGAGCAAAATCACGAATCCAGTTGTCAGCACTGAAGCCACCGTACAAACTGACGCCGTCGGCCAGGATAACAGTTCCAGTGTACGTTCCCGCCGAAACATAAACGTCTCCTTGTGTGGTCGAGGCCGCAGCAATCGCAGCTGGAATCGACGACATCGGAGAATTGATTGTCCCCGGATTGCTGTCACTGCCATTCATACTCACGAAGTAGGCGTGGGACCCGTCCTCGGCGGCCACGATAACCACCGTGTCGGGGTCGCTGGACACGACGCCGTTCGATACGACCAGCTCATATACGACCGAGGAGACCTGGTCGGGAGCGGTGAATGACGGCTGCATGCCGGTGAGATCGCCGATTGTCGGTCCGCCGATCTGCGTCCATTGATATGTCAGTGACGCTCCGTTGGGGTCGCTGCTTCCGCTTCCGTCCAGTGTAACCGAAGTGCCCTTCGTCACAACGCGATTCGAACCGCCGTCGGCGACCGGAACAGCCGCTACATTGAACGAGAAGGTATAGTCCGATCCCAGAGCCTGGCCGTTGTTATCGGTAAGGTCCGGAGTGATGGTGACGTTGTGCTGGCTCCCCGCACTGAATTTGGGGTTCGGCGTAAATGTCACCGTGGTTCCGTTCGCGACCAGCGCGCCGGTGGCGTTGCTGACTACGAACGAGGAAGTCGATACTGTCGTGGGATCGATCGAATGATTGAACGTCACGACAATCGAGCCGCTCGGGCCGATCGACTCGCCGTTGAGCGGGTTGGTCGAAACAACCGACAACACCGATGGGGCCGGAGCGGTTGTGCTCGAAGAACTCTTGCTGCCGCATCCGGTCAGAACCGGAATCAGCGCGAGAGCGCTCAGGGCCAGAATGGTAACCGTGCGAATCAGCACGGTCCGGCCGCCCGAGTCTCCGTTGAATAACTTGTTTTTGTTGGTGGGCCAAATAAACATGGCCGCCTCCTTTCGAGATTAGATTGACTTGAATGGGGTTTCTATTAGTTATGGCGTAAAAAGGAGGCAAAAGTGATAACGACTAAACGGGTCTATTTAAGAAATAATATCCATTTTTGCCGAAAACAAAACGCCGGCAGCAGAGATGCCGGCGTAACATACAGTCAGACAACTTCTTATCGCAAAATGTCGGGTTTCGGGCAGCGCGGCGATCATCTCCGTCGTCTGCCCGGAATATCCTCTAACAGCCTATGATTGAGCTCTTTCGGCCGAGAGCGGGAAATGGGTTGACGACTCGGGAGGGCTATTGGACTCAATGAAGAGTCGATGCAGAATCTGCAGACCTATAATGTGGTTCAGCAAGGCGTCCTTTCTGACCAGCGACACGGAGGAAGTATCGTTGCGGTACTCCTGGAGAAAACTGCTGAGTCGTTTCGGGTCGAAGATCCCGGCCTGTTGAACGGCGTCTTCGGAGACGAATTCTCCGAGGAGATTGTCAACGGCGGTCCGTTTGCTGTCGTCGGTATGGCCGGGAGGGGCCATGAAGGCGAACTTTTGCCGCCGATAGAGGACATCGGGAAGGATTCCGACCATTGCTTCCCGCAGGACGAATTTTTCGATATTTCCGCGAATGCGAAGAGCCGGTGGGATTTGTGCCGCCAGCTCGGCTACATGATGATCGAGAAAGGCCGGTCGGGACTCCATAGCATTGGCCATGTCGACTCGATCACCTCCCCAGTTCAGGATCTGGCACTCCAGCATTGTTTTCGACCACGTGTATTGGGCGATGTCCAGGGGATGACGGCCGCGGATCAGCTCGGCATCGAACGAGTCGGCGATTGCCTGCAAGGGATCGTATCCACTCAGCGACTCGCAAAGATTGTCGGAGAGTAGGGGCCGAGCAAGTGCCAGAGTATCTATCCACGGCTGAATCCATGACGGCGTGAACCCGCAGAGCGAATCGAACGCCGGGTGGGTCGCGGCGTTTTCTGCCAGTATCGCTCCTTTAAACAGCTCGTTGCTTTTGGTCATGGCGGTCATGAGCGCTTCCCGTTCGGACACGGGCGTATCGGACATGCCGTGAAGTAACATGTCTCTTTTGAATGCCGGGTAGCCGCCGAACAGCTCATCGGCTCCCTCGCCCGTAACGACAACTTTGTAGCCGCATTCGTGAACCCGACGGCTCATGCACCATTTCGCTACGCCCAAAGTGTTGTAGAAGGTCCGCTCGGCGTGCCACATCGTCTCGATATAATTGTCGCCGTAAAGATCATCGCCGGTAAGCTTCAGCAGTTCCTGATCCGCTCCGGTGCGGAGGGCCATCTCATGTGCGATTGAGGCTTCGTCGTAATCGTCGTGGTCGAAACTAATCGTGAACGCCTTGACCGGCGACTGCTGGACGGCCGACGCCAATCCAAGCATGGAGCAACTGTCAATTCCGCCGGACAGGTAGCACCCAACGGGAACATCAGCTTCGAGGCGATGCTGGACAGCTTCCAGCAGTTCTTCGCGGACCCGCGAAGCATACTCGGAAGCGGATGCCGTCGCAGTGCGTTCGTCGGCTCTTGGGAACTCGAAATCCCACCAGCGCCGCTCCTTCAGCTCAAGGCCGGAACGGCTTTTCTTTACGATCAGCATATGTCCCGGTTTCAGCGCATGTATACCATCGAACGCGGTCGTTCCCGGGACCATGGTGTGCATGAGTTGATGGAGCAGTCCCTCATTCGAGAATTTCCTCTCCACCTCAGGATGGGCGAACAGTGCTTTGATTTCCGAGGCCCACAACAATCGGTTATCTTTGCGAGTGTAGAAAAGCGGCTTAACGCCGAACCGATCGCGTACAAGAACGAGGCGCTGTTCTTTGCCGTCGTAAAGGGCGAAGGCGAATTCACCGCGCAGGTGATCGACAAAGTCCAATCCAAAATCTTCGTAGAGATGTAGAGCGATCTCGCTGTCGGATTTGGTGCGAGAACGATGGCCGTCGCAAATGAGATTGGCGCGAATCCGTTTGTAGTCGTAGAACTCACCGTTTCCCGTAAAGACCGTCTCGCTCCCTTCTTCACCGAACAGCGGTTGGTCACCGGTATTGAGATCGATAATCGACAAGCGCGCGTGTCCCATCGCGATGCCGTTTGCCGAATCTACGTGATAACCGGTGCCGTCCGGACCGCGGTGCCGCAGGCGTCCGGTCATTCGTTCAAGGGTCGACCTGCTCGATTCATCGAATGGCGACGACGAAAAGAAACCTGCAATTCCGCACACTATGCACTCTCCGTGGGGTGTTTCAGGACCGCTTCTTGCGACTCACCACTTCGACTCGAGATCGGTATCGATTTGGGCAGCCGGTCAAATCGATCGAGGGTGGCTATGAGCAGCGCCTGGCGTACGAAAACCGCACCGTGCGCTTGCGTGAAATAAAGATTGTGTTTGGTGTCGTCAAGGCTCGGACTCAACTCGTCCAACCGAGCCAGCGGATGCAACACCACTGCTCCCGGTTTAAGCTTGCTTCCACCATGCAGTTTGAACCGTGAGTCGAGTGTCCGGTAGCTGTCGCCGAGGAAGGCGATCGAGTTCATGTAGATAACATCAACATCCGAGAGGACGTCGTTGATATCATTCGTAACCTGCCATTCGACGCCGGATTCCTTTAACTCGTTCTCCAGACGGGGACCGAGCGGATCGGCCATTTCAGATACGATCGAAATTTTCCGGATTCCCTGGCGAAACAACAGGGACATATCGAGGAAACTCCTGACCGCTCTCATTGACCCGGGCGTACCGAGAATCCCGAGATGAATTCTCTTCTCCGGGGCTGTCTCACCTTTGAGCTGCGGGTTCCATTTCAAGATGGCGTACCAGTCGGCGAGCGCCTGGGTGGGATGTTCTCCCGTTCCGTTTCCCGCGTTGATCAACGGGAGTCTTAGTTTCGAAGTGATCTGTTCAATCGAATCGGTCTCCGTGTGGCGCATAACCACCAGGTCGCCGTACGCGTTGAGCATCTCACCGATATCGGCCAGCGATTCTCCTTTGGCGGTACCGGTAGTGCGACCGTCCGGTATGCTGATCACTTTGCCGTCGAGCCGAAGGACGGCACTTTCGAACGACAATCTTGTTCGCGTGCTTGCCTCAAAGAACGCAGTGATAACAATCTTGCCGTCGAGCGGGTGGCTCGAAGCTATCTCCGTCACTTCGAGCAATGCCGCCAGCTTGTACAGCTCAAGGACCGACTCCCGGTCAAACTGGCTCACTGAGATCGTCGAGCGCTTCACGAGAGTTTTGAGAATCCCGACGTCAACCACGTTTTCCGAGAGCAATTTTCTCGGTTCCGGGTACAGACCGGGCGATTCGATCAGGCTGTCCGACGGAGCCTTGCCGTCGTCGATATGCTGTGTATTATCCGTCATAATCGTTACCACACCTTTCCTTTTATCATGTCGCGTATCCAAAGCGCGATCATAGTAATCGCACCGACTCCCGTGAGAATGAGCGCGCAGGTGATCAAAATCGTAAAGAAAGATTCAGAGAACATCATGGGTCAGTTACTCCTGAGTATATTCCGGGTGAGGTTCGTTCAACGCTTTCCAGTCGAACTCGCGACGCGACACGGCAGTGACACTCAGCACCACCGTCATCGACACAGCCGCCCCTATAAGCGACGCTGTATACCATCCGAGTTGAAAATAGGCGACCAATCCGGCCACCGACCCGAATGCCATACCCCAGAAGGCGCCGCGGGCATTTGCTTTTTTCCAGAACAGGCCGGTGGCGATCGGCCAGATGCACGAACCGACCATCGGTCCGGCGAAGAACAGCACGGTTGCAAGGGTGCCGATCCTCGGAAGACAAACAAGCCAGGCAACCAGGCCGAGTCCTACAACTACATAGGACGACGCCCGTCGCAATGTCCGCTCCGTAGCGTCGGGGTTCAGTAATTTTCTGTAAATATCTTCGGTGATGAGGTCAGCCGTGGCAGCCAGGAGACTGTCGATACTTGAGGCCAGCGATGCGAACGCGACAATGAGCACGGTAATGGCGCCCACTTTGCCGAGGACGTTGGCCGCGACCAGTGGACCGACCATGTCGGGACTGGTGACATTGATGCCGAGGGCGCCGCTGGTGAGGGCGATGAATCCGGCCGCGATCGGTACCGGCAGCCAGCACAGCCCGGCCAGAATGTACGCCTTCTTACCGACTCCCTTACGCATGGCAAACGCGCGGCTCCACCAGACATTGCTGTGAAAAATCTCGCCGATTCCGAATAAGAGATTGTTGAAGATCGCCATGATGGCGGCGGGGAGCATTACACTGACCAGCATCGGGCGCGATGTTGCGAGATGGGTATACGACGTATGGAAGTCGGCGAACGACAACACGCCTACTCCGACAATGACGATGCCCACCAGGATGATGAGACTCTGAATGTAATCTGTGCCGATGACGGCGTAGAGACCGCCGAATAAGGTGTAGGTGACACAGACAAAGAGGATAACCGACATGCCGACTTCGTACGGAATTCCCGATAGCGCGTTTAGTAGAATACCCCCGGCCATCCCCATGCTGATTAGCCAGGTGAAGCCATAGAAGATTGAGATCGCGAGGAACAAATACCAGGTCTGCTTTCCGTAGCGCAGACGAATGAAATCACCACTGGTATAGCCTTTGGGCATGAGCGCGCGAATCCTTTTGGCCAGCGGCGCGAACATGAGCAGACCGAACGAAGCGGTCGAGTAAGCGATCATCCCCCAGATACCGAGTTCATATGCGAATTGCGGTGCAAGCATCGTGGTGTTCGAGGTTACCCAGGTAGCCACCGCGGTAGCGGTGCCGAGAGCCAGCCCGACATTGCGCCCGGCCAGCATATATCCTTCCATCGATTTGGCGCGACGTCCCCAGTATATCCCGAGAACGATCCAAATCGCACTGAGAGCCGCGAGAATAATCCAGCCATAGGATGCGGACAGTACCGCCGATTGATGAGCCATGCTACTTCCTCCCCTCGAGATGCAGGTTTTCGATCTCAGCAAGTTCCTTCGATGTTCTGGCGGCGCCGCGTAGAACAACAAGGAGAGTAAGCGCAAACACCAGGCCGCCGATCCCGAAAAGCGTGAAGGCAAGGTTCAGGGAATGATGTTCGACAACAACCTTCACGGGTACTGACCAATCGGAGCGTCCGCTGCCGGCGCGTACTTCGCGGAGGCGGAAGTAATAGTTGCCGTTGGCCAGGCCGGAAATGTATGTAGCGAGGTCCGGTCCCCGGTAGTAATCGTCGGCGTCGGAAAAATCATCGTGGGTAGCCCACTGCAACTGGAATCGAGAATCAACGCTGTCCGGAGTCATCGAATGCCACGAAAGTTTGATACTCCCTGAATTAGTGTAATTACTCGAGTCGTTCTCGATGACGGGCGGCGGTATCGCCGTGCCGGAAAGACCGGTGGTATCTTGGGCAAAAGCTGAAGGGAAACTCAGGGACAGGAGAAGAATCGACAGAAGTAACAGGCGTGTTTTACGGTTTATTGAAAAATCGATTACAGGTCCCCTTTCTTGTCGTGCGTTTCGTGACTATCTATCGGTGCCGTATCCAGAATTGGCGCAGCATCGAGACGGCTCGCCTCCATGAGATCGACAACCTTCTTCAGCGACAGGGCAATCGTCGCCTGCTCCAACTGCGATAATTCCTTGAGGGCGTCGTGGAGACTGTCCTGCAAGGCCGAAGGCGCCTCGGCGACGACTTTCTTTCCGTTCCCGGTCGCTTGAGTATTAACGATTCGACGGTCGACCGTATCGCGTTCCCGGTGAATCAGACCGCGTGCTTCAAGGCGGTCGAGAATGCCTACCACCGTGCTGGGGCTGAGAAACACCCGATGAGCCAGATCGGATACGGTGAGCGGTCCATGCTCAACCACCGTTCTCAGGCAGATCAACTGAGGCGCAGTAAGTTCGTACTGGCTCCGGAGCTTGCGGGAATAAATGTCCACTGCCCGGATGATTCGACGAATCGACTGAAGAATCTGCAAATCAAACCGCTCGTCCGGGACTTCGGGGGAGGTCTTTGTCTCCTCCGCAGCGGGTGATCGGTTGGTCGAGTGCGTGCGGTCTCCGGATCCTGGAGTCATATCTCAATGTGATCCAAAAGGTAAAGGCCGGGTGTCTGCTGGCAGCTTTTCGAACACCGGCCCTAAATTTCATAAAATAATTTGTATCAGAATAATTTGTGTTGAAACTAATGTCAAGAAGAAAATTCGAGCCGTTGTGTCTCCCCTGGGAGTTTGCTAACCAAAATATTGATTTTGCACGCAGGGACTTCAATACATGAACAGGCAATAAGCCGATCGGCTTGTCTTTTCCGCGATGAGACACAGGCATGACATCTCAGATGCGCACGCTGATGCGGCTGATAGGAATCCCGTCATTTGAGTAAACATCCCTGCACCACTGCCGATGGACATACATAAAAAGGAGATTTGTATGCTCTCCACAAGCGGATCAAGACAAATTGCTGTGGCGATTGTCGGGTTTATTTTCGCGGGAATGTATCTCTGGCCGATCCCATACAAAGATGTATCGATGGGCGGAGGTTTCCTCCTTGGATGGCTGATAGCAGCAGCCATCGCAGGGTGTTTGAGTCGGTTGTTCCTGAGACAGTCTATTATATTGACGGCGTCATTGATTTCGGTTGGGTTCGCGGCCGCAACCATGGCCCGAGTAATCGTGGATTGTTCCGTAGATCCGACGAATCACAATCTCTGGCCATTCGAAATTGGGTTCGCGGTGTTTGTCGGATGGCCCGGCGGTTTGATTGGGGCGCTCACAGCTTGGAAGGTGAAGCCGGTCAATTCATAATCCCCAAAAGCGATCGATATCAGATATCCAAACGGCCGGTGGCAGAACAGCGACCGGCCGTTTCGCATTCGCAAAAGCCGAAACGGCGCTATCGACCGGATATTTTCGCGTTCTTCGGACTAATGAGAGCAGCAGGATGAGTCATTCGACCAGTTCAGTTTCCCTTGAGAGAAAAGTGTCGCGGCATCATGCACCGTGACATCCTCCGCCGTAATGACCGGTTTGATTCCGTTGCCCTCAAGGTCGGCCAGCGCTCTTCTTCCCATCCCGCGGCAGATAACTACTTCGCAATCGCTCAAGCCGCCGATGAAGCCGTCGTGATTGTGATCCTCGGAGTCATGTTCATGATCGTGCGAATGATCGTGCACACCGTGTAGGTGGTGTCCGAAGCTGTTTTCCCGAAATCCGAGTATATCTATCTGACCATCGTGGGCCTCGAAAATTACGAAGCCGGCACATCTTCCGAAATGAGCGGCGATTGAGACCTGGTCGTCCGAAGCTACAGCGATTCTCATGTCGTCTCCTTTCCGGCCGCCTCCGATTGACGCTGTCCTCTTCGACAGCCCATTCCCCGACCCCGGCCGCCCCGACCCTGCCCACGATCGGCATCCGAACGATGCACATTCTGACTGCCGCATTCGGGACAAGCTCCCGGCCGGCCGATCCCGAAACCGACTTCCCAGGAATGCCCGCACTCGGCGCACTCAAAAGTTCTTCTCTGTACCATCTTAACATTACCTCCATCGATTCTTATCGCTCTGCCGTTGATCAGCCCATCCGCAACCTTCCCGTGAGCCGAGGTCAGGATGCGTCCGAAAGTAGCTCGCGAGACTTTCATTTTCGCTGCCGCTTCTTCCTGGTAGAGCCCTTCAAGGTCAGCAAGACGCAGCGCCTCGAACTCATCGAAAGTCAAAACGACCTCCTGCAGTGAGCAAAGCGGAACTCCCCTCGGCTTGAAGAAGGTGGAGTTCGGGAAGTCTCTGACGAATCGGGCACATTTAGGTCTTGCCATATCTTTTCTCCTGTCGTATTATGAGCATATGCGCATAATTAGTCAAGCGGAAAATCAGGCTGATTGGAGGGAGTAATGGAAAACGCGACCGGATTTCGATCGCACGAACACTGTTTCGCTTGCGGTCCGCTCAATGCCGACGGACTCGGACTTGTATTCGAGCAACTGGGGAAGACGGTAACCTGCCGAACCAGTGTCGATTGGCGATTCCAGAGCTACGAGGGAATCGTGCACGGCGGGATTCTCGCGTCTATAGCCGACGCCACGATGGTTCATCTGGTCCGGAGGAAATTCGGCGGAAGCCCGATGACCTGCAGTCTTGAAGTGCGCTACAAAGCGGCGGTGCAGATCGGGGATGTGCTCGAAGCCCGGGCTGAGATTGTCAAAGCGAAATGCGGCATGGTCTGGGCAGTCTGTCACATGCAGGTCGAGGGAAACTTGCGAGTCGAAGCTAAGGCGGCGCTCAAGGTGATTAGAGGCATTGACTGAGGATTGTCGTATCTCCATCCTCCGCGCTTTGACCGACGAATTTGAGTTGTATTTCGTCCCCGGGTTACTACATCATATAAGTGATGCTCACAGATGACCGGGATGGTGCACCCAACATACAAGTGGGGA
>Ga0102950_1000340_pt1 | contig 12841 bp, 10 predicted proteins | sample SalPon2A_B_D2_MG_FD_78505 | JGI IMG/M metagenome (GOLD analysis project Ga0102950, IMG submission 78505) | Soil microbial communities from South San Francisco under conditions of wetland restoration - Salt Pond MetaG R2A_B_D2_MG | ecosystem: Environmental > Terrestrial > Soil > Wetlands | place...
AAAGCACTGTTGTTGTGACAGGTGGTACATGTAGCATTGGCATCAATACCATCCTTTCCATTAGCTCCATCAGCTCCGGCAGGCCCCATTGGTCCTTCGCAGGACGTCAGGATAAAACCTGCGGCAAAGAGGGCTGAGAGCAGTTTAATTAGGTTTTTCATATCAGGTTTATTAGTTAAAGTTTCGTACTGCAAGCTACTAAATCGGTTTGTTAACCGGTTAACAGTGGCTATGCTATTTGCGATATTAATAATTGATACATATATTATTCAGGCTTGATAAATGTCAATTAATTGAATGATATTTGTTAGCTTTGTTAGTCGCTACGTCTTTAAAATATATTTTTGACCCCCTCAAGAGAATAGTATGTCTGATGTAAATTTAGTCGATAATTGCGAGAATTGCACGAAAATTTGGAAGAATTTCAGTTTTCTTTCAGGTGAAGAACTTCATCTTATTGATGATAACAAGTATGAAGCTACATTTAAACCGGGAGAGATAATGATAAAACAGGGTTCTCCTACTTCCAACGCTTTGTTTCTTGCGAGCGGTATGGCCAAGACATATATTGAAGGAAATAATGGCAGGAATTTTATACTGAACATTGCCTTGCCCGGGCAATTAATTATAGGTCCGGGAGCATATACAAATTCCCGTCATACCTTTTCCGTTGCTGCCTTAACCACGGTGCAGGCCTGTTTTATAAATTTTGATGTTTTCAGGAAGCTGATGAAATCGAATGGTGATTTTGCGGAAAGCCTCCTGGAGGACATAAGTACAAAATCGCTACGTGCACACAGCAGGATGGTAAACCAGGCGCAGAAAAGAATGCCGGGAAGACTGGCTGATGCACTTATCTATTTTGCCGATGAAGTATTCAATGCCGATGAATATGATATGATCCTTTCGAGACAGGAACTGGGCGAGATGGCCAATATGGCAAAAGAATGTGTGGTAAGAATCCTTAAAGAGCTGGAAGAACTTGGTGTTATAAATTCCGGATCATCGCGGATAAAGATTATAGATAAAGAAAGACTGATACAGATATCGGAGAAAGGCTAAAAGACATTTGTCTTTACAGAACCGCTCCCTGGTTTATTATTAATAAAAATCTGACGTAAAATATGAAGCGATTAAAGTTCCTTATTTCTCCTGTTTTTATGGGAGTGCTTTTTATACTATTTGCTGTGGCTATGGCAGCTGCCACTTTTATAGAGAATGATTTTGGCTCCTCCGCTGCTTATAATATGGTATATAACACAAGGTGGTTTGAATTGATTCTTCTCCTTCTCTCAATAAACCTTATAGGTCAGCTTATTGTCTTTAAACTTTTTAAAAAGAGCAGGATAACAGGAGCCCTGTTTCATCTTGCATTTATTATTATGATAATAGGTGCGGGAATAACACGTTATTTCGGTTGGGAAGGCACTATCCATATAAGGGAGGGACAGACTCAGAATAAATGCTTTTCAAGCGATAAATATATAGGCTATTCTGTGAAAGACAACAATGGCAAGGTACTTTTATCGGACCAGGTAAAATATAATATGACTAATGTTTCTGCTGATAATTTTGATACGAAAATCAGAATTAGCAATAAAGATTACCATCTTGTTCTTTCGAAAATAATTCCCAACGCGTCTGAAGTAATAAATGACAATCCCTCAGGTGAACCTATAGTATCTCTTATTCTTACTACCGACATGATGTCGCAGAATAACCTGCTTATTAAAAAGGGTGAAACAAGGAATTACGGAGGACTGACATTCAGCTTTGATGCTTCCAGTCCAGGCGATGTAAATATATCTGAGCAGAACGGTACTTTTATGATCAGTTCGCCTCTTGATATGGGAGAGATGAATATGGGCTCGCATGAAATCAAAAAAATTACTCCGGGAGAAAGCGTGGAGATGTCGGCCATGCAGATATATACCCTTAACAACATTAAAATAATACCAAAGACTCTTACAAAATCAGGTATTGAATCCGCAGTAGCTGTTAACCCTGCAGAACAGCAGACAGGGGAGAATGCATTTATTTTCCATGTTTACGGCGGAGATATGACCGAAACAGTGTATCTCTGGGACAGGACTGCCGATGTGGTGGCATCAGACAGCTGCATGGTTGACGGGAGGAATGTTGTACTCACCTACGGTTCAAAAGTAACTGTTCTTCCATTCTCCATTAAACTTAATGATTTCATAATTGACAGGTATCCAGGATCAAACAGTCCGTCGGGTTATAAGAGCGATGTTGTTCTTATTGATAAAAAAGCCGGGATTGAAAAACCATTTGTAATCTTCATGAACAATATTCTTAAATATAAAGGTTACCGTTTTTACCAGTCATCATTCGACAGGGATGAGAAAGGTACGATTCTCTCTGTGAACCACGACAGGGCAGGAATGATGGTCACATACACAGGCTATGCACTTTTGTTCCTTTTTATTATTCTTACTCTTCTTAGCAAGGATACCGTATTCCGCAGGGTAAATGCAGGTTTCTGGCAGTCTAACCTCAGGAAGACAGTTACGGCCCTTGTTTTCATTATGTTGCTGTCGGGTCTTGCTTCAGCAAAAGCACAGAAACTGGAAATAGGGAAGTCAGTGGCTGATGAATTCGGAAAGGTTCTGGTCCAGGATCAAAAAGGAAGGACAAAGCCTCTCTTTACAATGAGTAACGATATCCTGCGTAAGGTAGCAAGAAAAAGTGATTACAAAGGTCTGTCATCCATGCAGGTCTTCCTGGGGATTTATCTCGATTTTAATCACTGGAAAGATGTTCCTCTTATCAGCGTTTCGAGCAGGGAGTTACAGAAAAAAATCGGGATAAAGGGTAAATATGCTTCCTTCTCCGACCTAGTCGACCTGAATGGCAACGGCAATTATAAGATATCAGCAGATGTCAACAGCGCATATTCCAAGGCTCCGGGCGACAGGAGCAAACTCGACAAGGAGGTGATGAAGGTGGACGAACGCCTTAACATCATATATATGATATATAAAGGTGATTTCCTTAAGCTCTTCCCTTTGAAGGACGGCACACATAACTGGGGATCGCCTGAAGATGCCCTTAAGCATGCAATAAGCAAGGAGGATTCATTATATCTTTCGAATATAATGCCCGTTCTTACCAATGCCCTGGAAACTAACAATATAGCTGATACACGCGAGGTAACACAGGCTATTTCACAATACCAGGAGAAATTTGCAGGGTATGAACTGCCGTCAGCTTTCAAAACAAAAGCCGAGTTGTTGTACTACAGGATGGGTATCTTTGAGAAGCTTTTCCCCTTCTATGCCACTGTGGGTCTTATTATGCTGATAAGCCTTATAACGATGGTTATCAGGGAAAAAAAGAAAAATACTCTCCTGGTTAAAATACTAAGCTGGTTGCTTTTCGGTGGATTCCTTTTCCATACTTTCGGGCTTGCATTACGCTGGTATATCGCCGGTCATTCACCAATGAGTAACGGTTATGAATCGATGATATTCATATCGTGGGTCACTTTACTGGCAGGATTTATCTTCAGCAGGAAGTCGGCATTTGCTTTATCGTCAACTGCTGTCCTTGGTTCTATGACTCTTATGGTTGCACACCTTAGTTTCATGGACCCCGAGATCACAAACCTTGTCCCGGTACTGAAATCATACTGGCTTACAATGCACGTTTCTGTAATTACCGGCAGTTATGGATTCCTTGGACTTGGGGCAATACTTGCCATTATTACCCTTATTCTCATGTCTCTGTCTAATAATAAGAACAGGGAAAGGATATCAGCTACAGTGGATGAACTGACAGTGATCAATTACAAGACTCTTACACTGGGACTCTATTTCCTTACCATAGGGACCTTTCTGGGAGCCGTTTGGGCCAATGAGTCATGGGGACGTTACTGGGGATGGGATCCCAAGGAGACATGGTCGCTGATTACAATAATTATTTACAGTCTTGTTATCCATTCACGGCTGATACCCCGGCTGAAAGATGTTTATTCCTTCAGTCTCTTGTCACTGTTCGCTTTTTCAACAGTGCTGATGACATACTTTGGGGTGAACTATTACCTGTCTGGAATGCATTCATATGCTGCCGGTGATCCGATCCCGGTACCTGCTTTTGTTTATATTACAATCTTTGTACTTGCAGCACTGGCAATAATAGCTTACTACAGGTATGCCGGCTGGAAAAATAAGGATAATGAACTAAACGAAAACACGAAATAGTATCCTGAAAAAAGAGACTCTTTAATAAAAAAATTAACCGCAGAGTTCAAAAAGAGAATGCACATAGATCGCAAAGATATGGATAGTAATTTCAGGACTTTGTTTATTTTGTGCTTACTCTGAGAACTTTGCGGTTAATTTTTAAGCTTTTAAATCAGCCTCTTCTGGGGTGGAAGATGGGGCTCGAACCCACGACCTTCGGAACCACAATCCGACGTTCTAACCGACTGAACTACATCCACCGTATCGGACTGCAAAATAAGGTCAAAAATTCTATTTCACAAAATTTTAATTTTATTTTCTCTAACAAGAGTCAATTACTATCTTTGGGCGGTTCATATAATAGTGAACCGGTAGCGGTAATTCTTTTAAAAGGAGATTGTTAGATGTGTGGAAGTTAATTATACCGGTCTGGCATTGAAAAAGATAAAACTTATAGACAACATTTCGGGGCTGCAGCTTTTTCATCTGATGAAGCCGGTTGTCTTTCTGATTATAAGCATTGTATATACAAAGACACATTATACAAGGGCACAGATAGGGCAGTGGGAAATGTTTATGTTCATAGGTGGTCTTGTTACTTTTTTCTGGGTTACAGGTATTATACAATCGCTGTTGCCCCTATATCACAGGAACAGGACATACAGGAAGCTGGGGGATAACCAGAGCGCTAAATCCCCTGAGATATTCAATGCTTTTCTTTTGCTCAGCTTCTTCAGTCTGCTTGTCTTTGTTATCGGACTGTCGATAAAAAGTAATTTTTCTGTTTTTCATCAATCCGGCAATGTCCCTTTTATAAATCTGCTCCTGGTGTATATTCTTTTCAGCAGTCCGGTATGCCTTATAGAATATATATACCTTCTAAATAACAGGGCATACCGTATTTTCCAGTATGGTGTTTATACCTACACTGCCCAGTTGTTATTCATCATAACACCATTGTTTTTACATAAGGATATTATCTGGTCTATTTATGGTTTGCTGGCAGTGACAGGTGTAAGGTGGATATGGCTTATCATTCTGCTCAGACGATATACCGAGATGAAGATCTCGTTTGAATTTATGAAGGAGCATCTGTACCTGGGTCTGCCTCTTATACTAACAACACTGATAAGCGGTTCAGCACAGTACACCGACGGAGTTATTGTATCTGCAGTGTTCCGCGACCCGGGTATGTTTGCATGGTTCCGTTATGGTGCCAAGGAATTTCCGCTTGTGCTTATGCTGGCCAACGGGCTTAGTGCAGCCATGCTGCCGGAATTCTCGACAAGACAAAGAATGAAGGAATCACTCGCCAAAATACGTGCAAAGTCAAAGAAACTTATGCATCTTCTCTTCCCTGCAGCTATGGTCATGATGTTGCTTTCGAGGTGGATATATCCAAGGATGTTCAATCCGCAGTTCCAGAGGAGTGCCGACATATTTCTTATTTATTCCCTTCTTATAATACCAAGGCTTATTTTCCCTCAGACAATACTTGTCGGACGAAAGAAGACACAGATAACCCTTATAGCTGCAGTGCTTGAGCTTGTAGTGAATATCCCTCTCAGTCTGTTGATGATAAAACTGAATTATAATATAGTGGGCGTGGCACTCTCTACCTTCGTCGTATACCTGATAGGCAAGGGTTTTCTTGTTGTTTATCTCTGGGTGAAGATGAAAATAAAGCCTTCGGATTATATCCCCGTGAGAGTATATATGTTGTATTCATTCCTTGTGACACTGTTATTCATCCTCATAGACCACAGGATAATTGATATACACTGATATGGTTTTTATCAGCGCATCGTATCGGGAAATGGCGACCCTGATCAGCCTGAAAGTTCCAAAAATGTGCTTATATTTGCATGAACGAGGATATTACTGATTACTAGATCAGTAATATGAAGTTCACCACAAATTACTGATCATGCGGGTAGTAGAAGTACTTTCAGAAAAAGATAAAAAGGAATTCAGGGATTTTCCCAAAGAATTATACAGGGGTGACCCTTGTTGGATATGCCAGCTTGACGAAGAGCTTGAGTCTGTTTTTGACAGTTCCAAAAATCCTACTTTCAATCATGGCCATGCTATAAGATGGATATTGAAGGACAATAATGAAAAGACAATCGGCAGAGTAGCTGCTTTCATAGATAAGATAAGATCTGATGCCAACAGCCAGCCCACAGGAGGTATAGGCTATTTTGAGGTTATCGACAGCAGGGTAGCCGCCTTTGCTCTTTTCGACACATCGCGGAACTGGCTGAAAAAGAAGGGCATGGAAGCAATGGATGGTCCTATAAATTTCGGGGAGAATGACAATAACTGGGGGCTCCTTGTTGAAGGATTTATGCAACAGGGATTTGGGATGCCCTACCATAAGAAGTATTACAGGGCTTTCTTTGAGGACTACGGGTTCAGAAATTATTTTGAGCAATACTCATATCACAGGGACGTAAGAAATGCAAACGGCGAAATAGTTATGTTTCCTGAAAGGATCATGAAAATAGCGGAGTGGCTTTCCAAACGGCAGGGTTATTCATTCCGTCATTTCGAATTCAGTAACAGGGAAAAATATATTAACGATATGGTGGAAATTTATAACTCCACCTGGTCTGTTTTCAAGGAGGACTTCACCCCACTCGATCCGGCTTTCCTCCAGGAATCGCTTAACAAGGCAAAAGTTATAATAGATGAGGAGATTATTTGGTTTGCCTATTTTAACGACAAGCCGATCTCCTTCTTCATCCTCTTTCCAGACCTTAACCAGATACTGAAACATTTCAGCGGACATATGAATGTATGGAATATGCTGCGTTTCGCCTATTTCAAGCTGACCCACAAAATGACAAGAATGAGAGCGGTTGTGGGAGGTGTTCATCCTGCTTATCAGAACAGTGGTGTGGAATCAGCAATCTTTTTTCATCTTTACCAGGTCTTTAAAAGAAAACCATGGTTCACTGAACTGGAATTATCTTGGGTGGGTGATTTTAATCCCAAGATGATAGCCATATATGAGGCCCTTGGAGCCAGCAAGGCAAAAACACATATTACATACCGTTATATGATAAATGATAAACTGCCTTTTGTAAGGTATAAGGATGAGATGGCAGCCTTACATGCCATAAAGAAGGAAAACAAATAAGCTGCTTATTAATTTATTTTTCTTTTTGTTATTTAAATAATGTTGATTACTTTTGCAAACCCTTATTGGGAGGAATTTTGTAAGAATATAAAGTATAAAACGACAGAGAAATGAAAAATGGGATTCATCCGGCTAATTACAGGTTTGTAGTATTTCAGGATATGTCAAACGGGCATGCATTTATTAGCAGATCAACAGCTCCATCAAAAGAAACGATTAAATGGGAAGATGGGAATGAATATCCTCTTATCAAGCTTGAGATATCCAATACTTCTCATCCTTTTTATACTGGTAAAATGAAGCTTGTCGACACTGCAGGAAGGGTTGATAAATTCATGAACCGTTATAAGGATCACGTAAATAAGAGAAAATAATTTTTTTTGATAATATGGTTCCGGGAGGGTTATGCTTCGGCATGACCCTCCCTTTTCTTTATGGCATAATCATTGCATTGTCCTCAATCAGGTCAATTGTAAAAATTATATGTAAATTTGGCATGCCTTATTATTAGGCAATTGAAGGGAATACTCCTTTGAATGCGCCACGATGGCCGGAAAAGGAATTATATAGGAGTAAAGGACAAATGGAAAAGAAATTCAGGAAAACAATCGGCGAATTATTAATTCCGGATATAATAGATGGAGACGGTGATATAATACCTATTATTGCTGATGGTGATGATGGTGAGCTTGAGGATATGGAGATACCCGACAGTATCCCCATCCTGTCATTAAGAAATACAGTATTGTTTCCGGGTGTGGTATTACCTATCTCAATAGGACGGCCTAAGTCCGTTCAGCTGATCAAGGATGCTTACAGGAATGACAAGATTGTGGGTACTGTAGCACAGAAGGACCCTGACACGGAGAACCCGGAGTTTAAGGATCTCCATACTGTGGGCACAATTGGCCAGATTGTTAAGCTTCTTGAAATGCCTGACGGATCCACTACGGCAATAATTCAGGGAAGGAAAAGGATGGTTCTTCAGTCACTTGTTTCTGATGATCCGTACTTTAATGCTACCGTGGAAACCATACCGGAGGTAAAACCTGATACCCTTAGCAAGGATTTTGATGCTATTGTGGGGTCACTGAAGGACCTGTCGCTCAAGATTATTAAGATCAATCCTAATATCAGTCCGGAAGCATCATTCGCTATTAAGAACATAGAAAACAATACATATCTTATTAATTTCATCTGCTCAAATACTGATATCAAGGTACAGGATAAGCAGAAGTTGCTTGAAATTGACAATATGCGCGACAGGGGCTTCACTCTCCTCGAATTTCTCGTTCAGGAGATACAGGTCCTGGAATTAAAGAATGAACTACAGTCTAAGGTGAAGAGCGATCTTGATCAGCAGCAAAGGGAGTTCCTCCTTCATCAGCAGATGAAAACTATTCAGAATGAGCTGGGTGGCAATCCTGCGGAGAAGGAGATAGAGGAGTACAGGAAGAAAGGTGAGGAGAAGAAGTGGACTGATGAGGTTAAAGCTGTATTTGACAAGGAGCTCGATAAACTTCACAGGCTTAATCCTGCAGCCGCTGAGTATTCTGTTCAGCTTAATTACATACAAACGCTTCTCGATCTTCCGTGGGGTGAATACACCAAGGATAATCTTGACCTTAAAAATGCACGCACTGTTCTCGATAATGATCATTTCGGGCTCGATGAGGTTAAGGAGAGGATACTGGAGCACCTTGCCGTTCTCAAGCTTAAGGGTGATCTTAAATCACCTATCCTGTGCCTTTACGGCCCTCCCGGGGTAGGAAAAACTTCACTCGGGAAATCAATAGCCAAGGCTCTCGACAGAAAGTATGTCAGAATGTCACTTGGCGGCCTTCACGATGAGGCGGAGATAAGAGGTCACAGGAAGACATATATTGGTGCCATGCCGGGCAGGATTATTCAGAACATAAAACGGGCAGCTTCATCCAATCCTGTTTTTATCCTTGATGAGATTGACAAGGTAGGGCAGGACTTCAGAGGTGATCCCTCATCTGCGCTTCTCGAAGTGCTTGATCCGGAACAAAACAGTACCTTCTTTGATAATTTTCTTGAGATGGAATATGATCTCTCGAAGATAATGTTCATCGCAACAGCAAATACTCTTTCAACAATAAGTCCTGCCCTGCGCGACAGGATGGAGATGATAGAGATCTCAGGCTACCTCGTTGAGGAAAAGGTCCAGATTGCAAAGACACATCTTTTCCCGAAGCAGCTTGAGAATCACGGGGTAAAAGCCGAACAGGTCATCCTCGATGATTCTGCCATGGAAATGATAATTGAGAAATATACAAGAGAATCGGGTGTAAGGGAGCTTGACAAGCGACTGGCAAAAATAGTAAGGGTGACAGCAAAAAACATAGCCTCGGGTTCTGATTATGAAAAACACCTTACAGGCGAAACTATTCTTGGGATACTTGGTCCGCCCAGGTACAACAGGGATATTTACTCCGGAAATGACCAGGCAGGTGTTGTAACCGGACTGGCCTGGACAGCTGCAGGAGGTGAAATATTGTTTGTGGAAACAAGCATAAGCAAGGGCTCGGGTAAACTCACACTAACGGGTAACCTGGGAGATGTGATGAAAGAGTCGGCAATAATAGCCCTTGAATACCTTAAGGCTAATGCTGATCTTCTCGAACTGCCTGATAATTTCTCCGAGAAATGGAATATTCATATCCATGTTCCGGAGGGCGCAATACCCAAAGACGGCCCATCGGCCGGTATTACAATGGCCACATCCATAGCATCGGCATTTACGCAGCGCAAAGTGAAGAAATACATTGCAATGACAGGTGAAATAACACTGAGGGGAAAAGTACTTCCGGTCGGAGGTATAAAGGAAAAAATTCTTGCTGCCAAGAGAGCTAGTATTAAGGAAATAATATTATCGGAGGAGAACAGGAAGGACGTTGAGGATATAAACGAGATATATATCAGGGGATTAAAATTTCTTTACGTAGAATCTATCATGGAAGTACTCGATCTTGCCCTTTTAAAACAGAAGGTCAAAAATCCTAAAAAAATATCATTCTAATGAAAAGAACAGCTGTGTTCCCCGGATCATTTGATCCCTTCACAATTGGCCATGAAGCTATAGTCAGAAGAGCTCTTGACCTTTTTGATAATATAATAATTGCAGTAGGGGCCAATGCTCTCAAGAAGAATTTTTATTCGCTGGAGACAAGGAAAGAGATTATAAAAAAAGTATTTAAGGATGAACCGCGTGTGAGGGTTGATCACTATGAAGGTCTTACTGTTGATTATTGCCGCAGGAACGAAGCTGGTTACCTGTTGAGAGGACTGCGTACTGCAGCCGATTTTGAATTCGAAAGAGCCATCGGCCAGGTAAACAGATCGCTTGATCCGGCAATTGAGTCGGTATTCCTGCTGACAGTCCCTGAACACAGTCATATCAACTCTACAATAGTGCGCGACATAATAAGGAGTGGAGGAGATGCCTCCAGGTTCCTTCCTTCTTCAATTAATATCGATGATTATAAAGGTCTTGATGAATAGCCTGCTTTTATCTCAGAATGGAGCTGTTTATTATATCCATCAGTGAGAGCCATGCATTACCTTTTATGGCATTTATCTCATCGGGGAAGAGCCAGTGTACCTTTGTGATACCCTCCTCAAGCTGTGGCTCGGTAACCATGTCTCCGGAATATTCCATCACGAACCAGTGTGTTTTCTTCAGGTATGATATTCCTTCCCAGCTGTATGTATGATAACTTGGCACCAGTTTCCTGATTATCCTGTGACCTTCAATACCGCATTCCTCGGTTACCTCGCGAAGAGCACATTTCTCCGGTTCCTCTCCCGGTTCAATATGTCCCTTGGGAAGATCCAGCCTGCCTTTCTTTTCAATGAACAGATACCTGCCGGATGAATGCTTAACAAGTCCTCCGGCTGCACCAACTTCTGTGAAATAGATCCGGAATATTTTCCAGAGGTGTGTTATATCGGTTCCATATATATTAATGGAATTAATGCTTTTATCTTCCTGGAAATCAGCTATCAGCTTATAAAGTTCAGCTGTGTCATAGAATTTATGGAATAAGCCGTATTTTTGTAACCTGTCAGGTTCAGGACTTATTGTTATGAATCTGTTCTCAAAATGAACTTTATAACTATCCATATGGAAAATTTTGCAAAAAAAACAGCTGAATATCTTTTACAAATTAAAGCAATAAAATTGCAACCGTCAAATCCTTTTACATGGGCTTCTGGATGGAAATCACCTATTTATTGCGATAACAGGAAGACCCTGTCATTTCCTGAGGTACGTACTTTCATAAGGGATTCCTTTGCAGGAATGATAAAAGAGTTATACCCTGATACAGAGCTTGTAGCAGGAGTGGCTACAGGAGCTATCGCCCATGGTGCTCTTGTAGCAGATAAACTGGGACTTCCATTTGTTTATGTACGATCGGGAGCCAAGGAACACGGGCTTGGAAACCAGATTGAGGGATATTTTACACCCGGACAAAAAACTGTTGTTATTGAGGATCTCATATCGACAGGTGGCAGTAGTCTTGGAGCTGTAAAAGCTCTGAGGGAGGCCGGCTGTGAAGTGCCCGGCATGCTGGCAATATTCACATATGGCTTCGGAAAGGCTGTGGATGCATTTGAGGCTGCAACTTGTAAGCTTGATACTCTTGGTAATTATCCGGAACTTATTGAAGCAGCATTGAGGACGGGTTATATTGGTCAGACAGAGGTAGATACTCTTAAAAAATGGAGGCTGGATCCCGCAAACTGGGGCTCAATAAACAATTATTATGAGTAACATGACTGTATTTGAAAGCAGGACAGGTAACCTTTCCTGCAGCCAGCGCGAGGTGTATACCTTTGTAAGCGATATCAGGAATTTTGAAAGATTTGCCCCGGAGAATACTATAAATGCCTGGAATGCTGAAAAAGAATCATGCAGTTTCAATGTTTCAATGATAGGGAAAGTGCAGGTTTCCATCAGTGATAAGCAGGAATTTTCACATATAGTTTTTAAGGGTACGGCGCTTTCTGACAATAATTTTACCCTTGACGTTAATATAGCCAGGTTAAATGATCAGAAGGCTGCTGTTAAGATAACCTTGCACGCTGAACTTAACCAGATGCTTAAGATGATTGCCTCAAAACCGATAAAACAGTTCCTCGATATTCTTATAGATGAGATGGAAAAATTCAAAGACTGGAATGACATTAAATGATAAAGTCTATTTCTTTGAAGGAGTAATTTACTGATACGCCCGGTTCTTTTTCTACATGCAGGAGACCTTCTGGACTGACAGATGTTATTCTGCCTGTGAATGTGCCTGTTATATCGCTGTACTTCGACCATTCCCTGAAGCGGTATAGTCTGGCTGTGTAATCGTTTCTGAGTTGCCTCGTGTCGCCTGAAAGAAGCTGCTTGTATCTCCTGTCAAGGTCTTCCAGTACATCATTCAGACATTTTTCAAGATCATAATCAATACCTGTAATCATT